>ERZ842401.1461-NODE-1461-length-33815-cov-5.007524_pt1 | contig 33815 bp, 50 predicted proteins | sample MGYA00521270_ERZ842401 | MGnify/ENA primary metagenome ERZ842401 (study PRJEB31892, sample SAMEA3878208) | bioreactor metagenome | biome: Moose rumen | place: Sweden | collected 2011-10 | study: EMG produced TPA metagenomics assembly of the PRJEB12797 data set...
CAGGAGCATCGATTCCAATGGCTCGGGGAAGAAATTGGAATCGCATCTGTACATGAATGCGGTGATAGGCTCCGGAGGATAGATCACATACTGGACCATCTTGGTCTGGTCACCTGCACGAGGGACCTCTCCGCAGAATATCACAACACCGTTCGGTGGTGCCTGTTTGAACGTTTTGAGTCGAGAAGCGATGGAATCGATTGCGCTTGTGACATTCTTCATCGTGGTCTTCGACTTGATGTTGGATGCCTGCGACTGCTCGTTCCTGAGATATGCCATAACGTCGGAGATGGGTTTGTTCTCCGGCACGTAACAGGAGATCAGTTCGGTACCTCTTCCCCTGTATCCCATGATTTCCTGCATATCCTTCTTGAAATCGTACTTCGCTCTGTCCTCAGAGTTCTCAGTGTTGATATCTGCCATAATGTCCACCTATCCCGTCCATTGATGCCTCTATTATAAACGTTACGCGTGCGCGGTACAAGTTGCGCACACACCAATGTTTATATCGGTCGACTATTATTATCATATTTGATAATATAATTAATTTAGATAACAATGTGATGCCATGGATCTTACAAAAATCCTCTCCAATCCCGTCAGGGTCAGGATCATCCAGTACCTCCAGCTGTACGGAGATGCGACCACCAAGCAGATATCCGGATATCTGGACGACATCCCCGCACCCACCATCTACAGGCATGTGAACTCTCTCATCAAAGAAGGAGTGCTGACGGTCAAGGATGAGAGGAAAGTCAGGGGTACGACCGAAAGACTGATCGGAATAGATGTCGAAAAATGGTCCAAAGGGGTCAATTCCGACATTGCTGGGACAGCGTATCAGTTCCTCATGTCGATATATGGTCAATTCAGAGAATATTGTTCATCCCCTGATGTGGATCCGATGGCCGACAGACTCTGCCTGCGCAGTTGCATAATGCGTCTCGGGGACGAGCCCTTCGACCAATTCATCACCGAATACGCCGCGTTGATAGACAAATATCTGAAAATGCAGGACGGGGGCAAACTTAGGGGCATATCGATAATATCAGCACCTGTGAAGGAGGAATCATGATGTACGAAGAAAGAGTGTTCGTCGATGATAAGGTGAAGCTCGGTGCGACGGTCACCTGTCCCGATCGCGATAAGAAGAATCCGGCCGTCGTCATAATCATGGGCACCGGGAGTCTGGACAGGGACGGTAACGCAAGAGGGATGCACACTGACCTGTACAGGAACATGGCAGCCATGTTCGACGGATTCGGATATGCTACGATCCGCTATGACAAACGCGGGACCCGTGAATCCGGGAAAGGCGATGGCGGTACAGGCCTCTACGACCTTGTGGACGATGCATCGTCTATCATCCAATACATGAGATCATTATCGTTCGTTGATGAGAACAGCGTGATAGTCTGCGGGCACAGCGAAGGCGCCATAATCGCAACCCTTCTATCCGAAAGAGAGAGTGTGTCTGGACTCATACTCATCGGCGGTGCGGCCATGAGCATCAAGGACGCCTTGTACTATCAGAACAGATTGGTCATCGAACAGGCCAGGGACATGAAGGGTCTGAAAGGATTCATGCTGCGGAGGATGAACGAAGAGAAGGCTATCGCAAAGGTGGACAAACTGTTCGCTAAATGTAAGAACACCGATAAGGACCGCATATTCATAAGCGGGGCATTGATGAGTGCAAAATGGATAAGAGAGCATGACGAACGCTCATCAGAAGACTATGCAAAGATCCTGAGATCATACAATGGGCCGATACTGGCCATCACCGGTACGAAGGACCTGTCGGCCGATTACCGGTTCCTTGACAGCATCAGAGGCAACCTCGGGATCGAATGCTATGTGCCAGAAGGGGTCAATCATATCCTCAGGGAGGTGGACGATGATAACAGCATCCTGGATGTAAAGAAACAGTATGTCCGCCTCTGCAGGGATCCTATCCACTCCGGGACCAGTGACACCATCCATAACTGGCTGGAGTCCAATTTCGGTAGAAGGTAAAGGATTACGTCCGCCACATTCATATTATGCCTGGCCATTACTGTTTCGGTAATATGGAGAAAGTAGTGGTTTCCATAGGCGGTTCCATCCTGGTTCCGGGAGAGAACGATGCCGAATTCATCGGAAAGCTCGCAGAGATGCTCAAGGATGTGTCCGGAGAGGTCCAGGTCGCCGTGGTCTGCGGCGGCGGTAAGACCGCAAGGTACTATGCAGGTATCGCCAGGGATCTTGGCGGGGACACCTACGCTCAGGACATTCTCGGGATCGCAGCGACCAGGATGAACGCACAGCTTCTTAGTCTGGCCCTGGGTGATATGCCCGATAGCGTCACAGGCGATGTTGAGGAGACCGCTAAGCTCTCGGCCCCCGGGAAGATCGTCGTAATGGGAGGTACCGTACCTGGTCACACCACCGATGCGGTATCATCTATGCTCGCGGCCGCTATCGGAGCGGACAGGATCGTGAACGGAACTTCGGTAGACGCAGTCTACACCGACGATCCCCGCAAGAACCCCGATGCGAAGAAGATAACCTCCATGACCATTGACGAACTGGGCGATATCGTGTACAAGGAGCACGGAGCGTCCAAATCCAGCGTCTTCGACCCCCTGGGTGTGAAACTGGCCAAGGAGAACAGGATGGACATCCTGATCATCGACGGAAGGAACCTGGATGAACTGAGGAACGCCATCCTCGGAAAGGGGATCAACGGTACCTTCGTCAACTCTCACTGAACTTCTCCAGACAACTGGAGTCGATCTGTTCGAAGCCGGCGGATTCTATGAGTGAGGACAACCTCCTCGCCTCCGGCTTCTTAACCGATTTCTTATGTAAATACACCAGCTTGGTATCCGATGCCTCGCATGCGAGCTTCAGCATCCTTACGATGTCCTCATCGTCCCTGCCCTCCATCTGATAGTTGGGGAGCATGTGCCCGAAATTCACCTTGTAGTTCAGAGCGACCTCTGTGAACCTCGGGGCGTAATGGCCTCCGCCCATTCCCACTGCTACGGGATACTCGGGGTGCGGATCCAATTCCTCGATGACATGTGCCAGTATCTCTGCCGCATGCTTGTTCTCCCACTGTTCCTGGACACTCCCGACCTCTATGTAGAAGGTCGGTTTATCCAGCCATGGCCCGTGGTGGGTGACCTCGAAACAAAGCTGGTTCTCCGGCATGTCGTTCCGCTGTACGATACGGCGGAGGGCATCCGTCATCAGTGCCGGATTGGCCTTCACCAATGCACCTTCCCTTCCTCCGAACACATTCTCGTGATAGTTCCCGATGGGATGTGCGGTCAAAGCTGGGGTGCCGCTCTTGGCGGAATGCTTGGACATGACAATGATCTCATTTACCTTGAATCCCATATCCTCGACCTCTCTGTCGAGTCCCTCATGGTAGATGTGGGTATCCGGTATGGTGACCATCACGGTGTCCTCGTATGATAGGAATGAAAGTCCGCCCTTCTTACCCATATCCTCCCAACCATGGAAGCTGAGCAATGATTCCTTCATGTTCACCGACGGAAGATCGGTCAGACTGCATACCAAGAGCCTAGACATCGTCCGAACATCACCGTCATTATGGAAAATACTTCGTTCTGCAGACCTTAGTTAATCGGCAACACATTATTTACCCCCTCGTGCAGTATGGTTCTGGACGGGGAAGGAAGTCCTGTAGATGGACTTCCAATAGTCTTGACGGGACTTCCGCCACGTACCTAACTTCAGGAGGTGATATTATAGCCGAGAGAAGCAAGGACGAGGAGGTAGTTCGTAGCAGGACAGTCCTCCTCATCCTCTTAGCAATTCGGACTCTGCTAGATACTAAACTGATCCATCTGCTGATTGATTATGGCCCTGAGCACGATCAGTTTTGTCCGAGTCTTGATCGCATGCCACCCATATATATCATTGCCCAGGCCGTATTAACAGGCTTAAATTCCCTATAGACCTTAGATAATCGGCCACCCATTATAACCTACGATAAGTCATACCTCCCCATGAACGTCATAACCAACCATGACAGGGTAGCGGCACACCTCTATAGGTATAACCACGTAAGATACGACATCGAGTTCGATGCCCCGTTCGATCTCACCCAGGACGGGATCGCCATGAGGATAGGCGTCTCCCGCGGACACTCCAACATCATCATAAAGAGGATGATGGAGAACAACGAACTGATACTCGGCATGTCCACAATAAGGGGCGCCACCAAACCGGTCAAGAGGAAGATCTACGTCCTCAGCGAATTCGGGAAGAATCTTTTCAGGGAAAGGGTGAAGGAACTGGTCGCCAACGGACAGGATGTCGATGAACTCACCAAAGGTATCGACAGACACAAGTTCGACGATATAAGACGAAATGCGGGGAACAGCATGGTGGACCTCGGATGCGCCGCAGTGCTGCGTGTAAAGATCAGGAAGGAGGATGCTCCTTTGGAATCGGCCTTCCTTCCCACGAGGACAGGCTATGCCATAATGAATGATACAGTCAGGGAGACCATCCTGTCCGGAGGAACGGATGAGGAAATGAGGTCCTGGCACAGCAGAGCTGCAGATTGGTGCATGGATCATGGTATCCCGATATCCGAGAGGCTCTTTCACCTGATCAATTCCGGCAGGGACAGGGAGGCCATCAGGATCATGAGGAGGTACGGATAGTGGATGACCGACTGTGCGGACGACGAACTGTCCGCATCCATCTGCAAACTTGCCGTGAAGCACGACGATCCGTACCTGCTCCGTTTGGCGGCGAGGCTCGCCTTCAACCACGGCGATATGGAGAATGCCGACATGCTCTCGACCAGGATGCTCCTCTTGGACCCTCCCGAAGGAAGGTCCCTGAGATGCGAATACAGCCTCAGGAACAACCATGCGGAAGAGGCTCTGGCACTTGCGAGATACAACTACAACGGGGATGTTGATTCAGGGATGGTCCTGGGGATGTGCCTGCTGGAGACTTATCATGTCGAGGATGCCAAGGAATGCTTCGAGAGGACCAAGGAATCGATGATATCTGACGGCTGTGTCTACCGCCTGGACGAACTCCTGATGTACGAGGCGATGGCGGACATATGCATGAAGGATACCGAATCCGCTAGAGAAATGATCGGTGCAGCCATATCCCTGACGAAGAATGAGAAGAGGAGGGAGACCCTCCTCAGTATGAATGCGAGTTTAGAACACCGTGTTCTTCTTGAGCGAATCGATGTCTGAGATATACAGGTCCCTGATGTCCCTGATGTCCCATTTCAGCATGGCGAGCCTCTCGAATCCGAATCCCCATGCCAGCACGGGTGTCTTGACACCGAACGGTGCGAGGACCTCGGGCCTGAACATTCCGGCCCCTCCGAGCTCCATCCACTTTCCGTTGAAGAACACCTCTATCTCCAGGGATGGTTCGGTGTACGGGAAGTATGCGGGACGGATGCGGACCTGATCGAATCCCATCTTGTCGTAGAACTCCTTGATCAGCGAGATCAACATGTCGAAATCAGCGTTCTCGTCGATGACGATACCCTCGATCTGTGTGAACTCCGGGAGGTGGGTTGAGTCGATGGACTCGTTCCTGAATATCCTGGAGATCGAGAAGGCCTTCTGGGGCGCATCCGGGTGGGCCGCAATGTACCTGATCGATGAACAGGTGCTGTGCGTCCTCAACAATGCGGACTCGGCCATCTCCCTGGACCATTTTCCTCCCCATCCGGTGGAACCGGTGTCCCCTCCGTTCTCGTGGATGTTCCTGATCTTCTCGACCAGTTCCTCATCGTCGATGTGGATGGATTTGGGGTTGGAAAGGTAGAACGTGTCCTGCAGGTCCCTGGCAGGGTGATCCTGAGGCGTGAACAGGACATCGAGGTTCCAGAACGAAGGCTGGACATATTCCGAGGACATCTCCGTGAATCCCATGTCGGTGAACATCCTGCGGATCTGTGCCCCCAACCTGGAGAGAGGGTGCTTCTTGGCAGGAATCATAGCGGGTGCGAATGTCTGGATGTCGTACTTCCTGAACTCCGCGTTCTTCCACTCTCCGGACTGGATAAGACGGTCGGTGATCTCCGTGATCTGGGGCTTCAGCTCCAGACCGGATTTCGCGATCTTCTTTCCCTCGTCCGTTAGGGATATGGTCCTGGTCGTGACTATCTTCTCCCCGATGATGCCCTTACGGCCCTTCAGGTCCTTGATCAGGTTCTTGTCGGCATCCTTCTCGGAGACTGGGTTCTCGGAGAGCCTCTTGAGAAACGCCTCGTCGGGCATCTCGATCTGCAGAGTGGCCCTTCCCTTGTCGGTGAGGACCAGGAACTTCTTGTCCCCCTCGGCTACGATGTCCGCGAGCTGCTTCCTCTTGAGCCATCCGACGGCGATCTTGTCCATACCGCCGGGCATGTGCTCCGCAAGGACATCCATATCGATCTTGCCTCCGGCCTCGTCGATGTTCCTAATAGCGACCCTCTCGGGCAGGCCTACGCCCACCACATGGGTGTCGTTGAGCGTGATGAACTTCTCAGAGGTCTCGTTGATCTTGGCCAATCCCTTGGACTCCAGCCATGAGGCTGCTCCCATGATCTCGACTTCCAGACTAAATTGGCCATCCGCAATCAGATCCGCCGGTGCGGCGGTACCCTTCCTCGCATCCAGTGCGAGCAGCAGCTTCTTCTCGTTGTAGCTCAGTCCTTCCAATATCTCAGAGTCCATGGTATCACCATTCGAATCCGTCGTACGCCATGTCTGCGATGACGTCCTTGGACTTCTCTCTCTTGTCCTGGTGCTCTTCCAGGAACACGTTGATCTTCTGCGTGAGGCACTGCTTGCACTCCCCGCAGAGGATCTCCCCGTTGCGGCACTTGCGGGCGATCTCGTTGATCTCGTCGTCGCTGTGCTCGAACATGAAGTAGTTGTACTTGAATACGGCGCAGACCTCGGGATTTCCTCCCTTCTCCCTCTGCTCCTCCACGCTGACGCATCCGCCTGTGAATGCCCTTCCCACCTTCTTCTTCACCTGCTTGGGTGTGTCGGTGGTATAGATTGTTGCGTTCTCGTCAGAGGACGACATCTTGTCCCCTCCGGCCAGACCGGGCATCATCTTGCAGCAAATCAGCGAGGGTTTGGGGAATCCCAATCCGGGTGCGACATCCCTGCAGACCCTGAAGTGGGGGTCCTGATCGATGCCGCAGGGGATGATCACAGGCACCTGCTTCCCAGCATCCACCGAGGGCAGGAATGCGGGTGCGGACTGCATCGCGGTGAAGAATATCGAACCGATGTTCGTAGAGTTGTCGAATCCGAACACCGCCTTCGCGGTGGAGAACGTGATCTTCTTTGCCACGCTGAGGGCGATGGGATACAGCTTCTCGATGTTCTTCGTGTTGACGATGATCTTCGTCTTCTTGGGGTCGAATCCCAGTGCGATGAAATCAAGGGCGTTCTGATATGCCATCGAAGTTGTGTCCTCCAATGTGAGATCCTTGAACAGGAACTTCTCGTCGTTGGTCATCTGGAAGATCATGTTGACCCCGAACGTATCCTGCATCCACTTGTTGAACATCCATGGCATGAGGTGTCCCAGGTGGGTGTTCCCGGAGGGCCCCCTTCCGGTGTAGATGGTGAACCTGTTGCCCTTGTCGTACTCATCCAGAAGCCATTTCACGTCCCTGTGGGTGTAGAATATTCCGCGCTTGAGCATCGGGTGCAGTTCGCCGTACGTGGAGAGCCTTTCCATCAGTGCATCATCGATGGGGCTTGTACCGAACTTCTGCATCAGGAGGTCGTAATCGATCTCTCCTTTGACTTCCCACGGTGTTACCGTGAATTCCTCTGGCATGATTCCGGGTTATCGAGTGTTCATTTATAAATAGAACGCGAGCGCGTAATCAAGGCGGAGAGGACCTTCCGAAGCCAGGTCAGTGGCGTACCTTCCCCCGAACGTACCAAATACTCCTACGCTTATCGCCGATGCATGTGGAAGATCCTCGGCAAGGAAGCGATCTATATCGATATCCCGGAAACATGGAAGAAAGGTATGCTAGAACTCTCACCCGATACTGAAGCGGGCAAAAGGTTCAAGGAGATCCTATCCCAGTCGAAGGTCGAGTACATCTTCAACTCGCAGACGCTCGAGCACACCTTCTTCATCAGGTTGGACGATGCGATCACCCCCGAGGAGATCCAGTCCATGGCCGATGTATCGCTCGAGATCCTCAAGGCCCTTGAGATCCCCGTCGTGGAGATCGAGGAGACCGTTCAGAGGTACCAGGTCATCATCACCAACTACCATGAACCCGAGCTAATCGGGTTGAACAAGACCCCAGGAATGTCGTCCGGACAGGTCTTCATGCCCATCATCAGCTCGCTCGATTCACCCGGCAGGATGAACAAGAAGTTCAGCGGTTCCGAATTCTGACGTCGGTCGAGAAGCTCTCCGAAGGGTTCCTCCTGGGAGTTCCTGGCACATCGTCCTTCATGGAAGACTTAGCGTACGGACTGTAACCGGAATAGACTCCTGTGGGATGGAACTTGGCCCAGCGATCGTAGATGTCGTTGACGAGCGGAAGCTCGCTCACGGAGAAGTGCAGCAACGAAGAAGCACCGACCATCAAGAGCATCATCGCAGTGGTCATGAGTGCGAAGAATACGTTCTCGACACCGGCCCATTCCGCGGATATGATTATGATTAATGCGATGATGGTAGGGACTGCCGTCTTCTTTGCGCTCATTAGGAATCCGTCGTAAAGGCGGAACTCCCTGTGGCCCTCTCCGACCCTGGCGTTCACCCTGTCGTAGATTGTCCAAGGTACTACCAGCATGGTCATGTACATGATGATGGTGAATGTCACTATCGGAAGGCCTTCCGTCTCCACCGATACGCTGGTGTCCATGAAGACGTACATCCACAGGAACAGGCAGAGCAGCATCGAAACGGCCATCGAGGAGACTATGCTCTTCACCGGGATTCTTGATCTGGAATAATCCCTGTCGATCCTGATGTCCCTCATATCCATTCCCGGAGGGATGCAGAACAGGAATGCGACAGCCCTGTCCGTCAGATTCCTCTTGCCGGAATCGATCAGCTCCATCTTTCTCATTATTGGATAGAACATGCGCCTCTGCAAGATCTCCGCCATGACCGCCACACCTTCGGATCCCAACAGCAGATAGAGCACGAAGAAGATGCCTTCGGGTATCAGGAAATAAGTCAGTGCCAGCACGGCGATCGAGATCACACCGGGGATGATCCTGCGGTTGATGACATAGGAATAGATGCCTGCTGCCAAGAAGGGGACGGTAAGCACCGGGGATGCAGTATAGAGTGTGAACGAACCGTCAATCACCAGATAGATGTAGACTATCGCGGATGCTAAAAGTAGCACCATGAATGCCAGGGACACCTTTATGTCCAAAGGCCTCAGCAGCGATAGACCGTCATCAGAGGGACCGAACTTCATTTTCTCTCCATCCATGCTTCCAATGTCACATTTGCCTTGTCCCCGCGGAACACGCCTAGGATTACTCCCATACTCTTGTGCTTCTCCGTAGGATACGGCCCGAGGACTATCTCCTTCTGCTTGTCCTTGTGCTGAACGGCGGAACCGTCCTCCCTGGCAATCACTATATCGACGGGTATGTCAGATTTCACGCTCACATACAGCACATGGTTCGGCTTGACCGTCAATTCGACGGGGTACACGTTACGGTAGAGGCCGTCCGCGGTGGGATCGAATTCTCCCACTATGAATGTCTCCGGCCCGTATACCTGTGTCCTCTTCTCGAAAATAGACATGACGATCAACAACTGAATCGTGTAGGTCAGATATAATTTGGCGGTAGAATCGGCCTCAGCTCAGAAACTCCGGTTCCCCGCTGAACTCCTCCAGATCGGTGGAGTACTTCCACATCTTGGGGTAGTGGCCCTCATCCATGAAGACCCTCTCCGTGTCAACGGCCTTGCCTTGGGATGTCGCCATGATCTTCGATGATGACATTGCCATCCTCCCGATGGCGATTAGCTCTCCCCTTACGGTCATCATGGCTACAAGGGCATTCTTGCGGATATCGTCGTCGAGCATATGGATTCCCTGGATGTTCAGATCCGCACCGTGGCAGATAGCATCCACCGCAGTGGCCTTGACGACGATCTTTGGCAACGGTTCAACGAGTACCTCCATGGGCATGATCATACTACGGAGCCAATCCTCGCGTCCGTTCTGTTGCCAGAACACGTATGCGTCCCTGATGTCCTGAAGCGTATGTGCGCGGGCCTCGTTCATCTTACCTGAACGTGAACGCCTGAGTTCGACCATGTTCGCGCCACATCCGAGAACATCGCCGACATCAACACAGAGCGTCCTGGCATATGTTCCGGCATCGCATTCCATCCTGAACAGTACGTCCCTTCCCCTTATGTCGAGGATCTCGAGCTCCTTGATGGTACGTATCCTCAGCTGGCGCTTGATCGAAGACCTCACAGGAGGCAGCTGGTAGATCTTCCCGACGAACTCCTTGAAGACCTTCCTGATCCTGTCCTCCGGACGGTCGCCGTGGAGCCTCATCAGACATATGTATTCCTTATCCGAAGAAAGAACGATGTCCGTGAGCCTTGTGGCCTTTCCCAAAGTAACAGGGAGTACTCCGCTCACATAGGGATCCAATGTTCCTCCGTGACCGACCTTCTCGGCCTTCAGGGCATCCCTCACCCAAGCTGTCGCCTGATGGGACGTAGGGCCGGAGGGCTTGTCAAGAATGATCACACCGCCCTTCAGGAGTTCTCCCACAGAACGGTCCGACGGCCTCTTTCCCCATTTGTCGGGGATAGCGTTCGGATCCTTGATCATCAATTCGATCCACTCACACCTTCGATGATGCGTTCGACCACCTGGTCCGGGTCCAGTGTATCGGTGTCGACCACAAGGTCGTATACACTGAGGTCCTCGATGTCTATGTCATAGTACATCTTGTATCTCTTGGCCTCTGACCTTTGCCTGTCCACGGTCTTGGCACGTGCTTCCTCGAGGGTCTCTCCCTCGCGCACTCCGATCCTGGACATGCGGACCTCGGGACTTGCGTTCAGATATACCTTGAATGCCGGGATATCGTTGCGCGCACACATGTACGCGGATAATCTTGATTCCAGGATGATATCCTCGTTCGCTCTGGCGATCTCCAGGATACGGGAGTCTATCATCTTGTCGATAGAAGGGTCCTTCTCGGCTATCGCACCGAGTTCACCCAATGAAAGGTTTTTTTCTGCAGCAAGCTGCCGGAATATCTTACCGAAGACTACTGATTCGAGTCCTAGTCTTTCCGACAGTTTGCTGCAGGCGGTCGTCTTCCCGGATCCGGGAGGACCGCTTATGGTTATTCTCATTCGATCTCAGCTCTCTGCGCTTCTGCATCGAGTCTCTTGAGCTCCTTCTTCAGGAGGTAGAGCCTGATCAATCTGTTCTCGACCTGTCCGATGGGCAGGGTGACCATTATGTAGAGTATCAGCCAGAGCGGCATGGAGAGGAATACCGATCCTGTGAGATCGACGTTTCCGCACCAGGGAAGCTCTATGATCGGCCTGTTGTCCGGGCTGAAGTAGGCTCCAGGGTCGTCCACGGTACCAGTGTTGACGAAGTACCATGCCCAGGCGATGATCGGAATGAAGATCACCATGGTGAATGGCATGACCTTCATCATATCAGTGCTCTGCTGCATGGAGGCTTCCATCATCTGGGGCTGCATCTCCTCCAACTTCTTCATCTTGAAGAGGTTGTTCTCGATCCTAGCCTGACGGAACTCCCTGTTGAAGTCGCTCTGTATCTGCTGATTCCTGGCGGTCTTCAGGGGATCCTGCATGAAGCTCCTGATGACCGTGGTGATCAGGATGGCGATCGTACAGACGAGCATGATGGAGATCATGGGGTACTGAGGAGTACCTGTACTGTCTGTGAACGCCAGTATCCCGAACACCACATCCAGGGCACCACCGATTTCCATCCTGAACTGCACGGTGATCATAGAGACTGCCATGATCACGAGCATCGTGATGAGCATCCTGGTCATCGACGTATTGTTCATCGCCGGTGCCTGTACGTTACCTGGTGTGCCTGGATTTGCCATTTATTCACTCTCCGCCGAAGAATCCTCTCATCATCGGGTTCATCTCCATCATCTGCTCGCGGCCCATGGCCTCGTAGAAGTGGATGATGATACCAACGGTCAGCAGCACTCCGGTACCGCTCGCGTTTCCTGTTGTTCCGACCATGTCGGCGAAGGCCGCGAGGGCCCCTACGATTGCTCCTGACATCACGGTGATTGTGGGGATATATCTCTCGAGCACACGCTTCAGCACACGGGGATCCCTACGGAATCCGGGCATCTGCATACCGCTCCTCTGAATCTGCTTGGCCACTGCCTCGGGTCCGAGGTTAGTGGTCTCCACCCAGAACTTAGCGAACAGGATCGATCCCATGACCATGACCGTGAAGTACACAAGCACGTGTGCGATGTGCTGCAACGGTCCGTGGATTCCGTCACCATATGTAGCGGGGTCCACTATGGGCATCAACCAGCTCGACAGTCCTGTGGGTGCCGATAGATACCATGCCAATCCGGCTGCTGCGGACGTCGATCCTTCCTCGAAGTATCCGATCGCGCTATTACCTCCAATCAGCGGGATTCCGCTGAGGAAACTGTTGCTATAGAGCAGCAGGGCAATCATGCTGATGATTGCCAGCAGTGCTGACATCAAGATGACAGGGATGTTGCTTGCGTACAGCAGTTTGATGGGGTAACGACCGCGTGCTCCTCTCGCGTTGCCGTGAGACAAGGGCAGCTCGATACGTGTCGATTCGAGATAGGCCACGACGAAGAAGATCGCCAATGTTCCTATCAACGCGATTACGGGGTTCGGACTTCCCAGGAAGAGTGACTCATATCCATATGAGGACATCTCCGAAGGCGACAGCGTGAACGCATAGTACAGCGCTCTGGGTATTGTTCCGGCAGGGACCGACATAGATCCCATGTCGACCATCTCCCAGTTGAACGTACCAGTGAATAGTTGCTGAGCTACTCCTGCAGCGATGAACAGTGAGATACCGCTTCCGATACCCCATTTAGACACCACTTCGTCCATCATGAAGATGATATATGATCCTATGAACAGCTGCAGGATGAGCAACAGCCTTCCTCCGAATCCGCCTATGGCGTTCGTGAGTCCCTCTGAGGGGGAGAGGTATCCCGCGACCTGCGGGATTGCCTCGAAGATGATCATCACTATTACCAGCAGCTTGAGGACTGACTGATAGCAAGCCTTGTCCTCGCGCTTTGAGAGGTCGAGTTTTATGATCTTAGCACCGACGAACAGCTGCATTATAATTGAAGCTGTAACAATCGGTCCGATACCGAGTTGCAGTAGCGATCCGGAAGCTCCTGCCATTATGGTTCTGTACTGTGCGAACATGTCCAGCATGGACTCCCTGTCCAGACCGTACAGATATACGTTCGTCATGACGAAGTAGATCACCAATATGGCGATTACCCACATCATCTTCGTCCTGAAGTGCACGTGGCCTTCAGGTCTCTTAACGGATGGTAACCTGTCAGAGTACGGTTTTATCTTGTATAGCAGACTCTGTGTCTCTTCCATCTCTTTCTACCTTCCCGATATCCTCACTCGGCGATCGATCCGCCTGCAGCCACGATCTTGTCGCGGGCTTTCTCGGATACGGATTCGACTGTCACGTTGACCGCGAAATCGATGTTTCCGTTTCCGAGCAGCTTATCGATGCCTGCTTCCGTGAGGTCGAGCTTATACGCGTCGCCCTCTTTGGAAGCGAATCCCATGTTGACGAAGGTCTCGATCTTCTCGGAGAGCTCTCCGACATTGATCGTACGGTTCGCCTCGACCGTGCACTGGGGTCTCTTGAACCCGTGGCGGCCGAAGTAGTTCCTGTCCTCCTTCAACATTCCGATCTTCCCGGTCTTGCCGTATCCGGCCATACCGTGTCCACCGATGATACCTGCTCCACGTCCGGATTTCTTTCCGCGTCCGTGTGTCCTGTATCCTCTGAATTTCTTGGTTCTGCTTGGCATTTCTCACACCTCAGATCATCCTGTTGACGAGGTCGTTGATCTTTGCGCCCCTGTATCCGAGTGCTCCTCCGTTCTGGAATGAGCGCTTGTTACCCTCGTATCCCTTGACGGGAGGGTGGAGGCGGAAGATGGGCTTTGCGCCCATTACGTCCTTCATCTTGTAGTTGTTCTCGATGATGGCCTTGGCCATCTCGTCGACTGTCGCGAACTCCGAGTTCTCCTTGAGATAGGCGTCGTCGAGTGCCTTGTCACCTACGACCTTTCCGCGGGCGCGGATAAGTGCGGCGAGGGTTGCCTCGTCGATCTCTCCCCATGTGCAGTAATCCTTGATTACCTGGAGCATTCCCTTTGTAGAGGGGTTCTCGGGGATCACGGCGCAGTTGTTGACCTTGTTCAGGCCAAGGAGTCCCATGGTGTACTCGATGTTGTAGTTGACATCGGGCTGACCGCGTACACGGATAACACAGTATGTCATCTTCATTCCTCCTCTGCGTCGATTTCGGTCTCAGCGAACTTGATGCCGGTGGGACCGGAGACGATGTTCAGGTTCTTGGCCTGGTCATCGGTGACTCTCATGCGTGATGTCATCTTCAGGGCCTCGAAGGTTGCCATGGCGTAGTTGACCTTGGTCTTCGTGTTGCCCCTTGCGAATCCCCATGCGTCGTGGACACCGGCAAGGGTCAACAGACTCTTGGCGACATCTCCGACTGCGAGGGACACTCCGCGGGGTGCAGGCTTGAGTGTGACGGTGACGGATCCGGTGGATCCGGCGACCTCGAAAGGCAGGCTGTGGGGGTTTCCACATCCGCACTGCCAGGAACCGCAGCCCCTCTTGATCTCGATTATGTTCAGCTTTGCGTTGTCGATAGCCTTCTTGATGGAAGGTCCGACCTCTTTTCCCTTGGCCCTTCCGTAGCCGATGAATCCGTCGCCGTTTCCAACGATACATGTCACGGCGAACCTGACCCTCCTACCGGAGTCAGTCATCCTCTGAACCATGTTCAGGTCGATGACTTCGTCCTGAAGGTCGGGGAGCAGGATGTCCACGATCTCTGGCTCACGGAGAGGCAGTTTGGTCGCCAGGGCGTCGCTCATCGTTGTGATCTCGCCGTTGAGGACCATCTGTCCGAGTCTTGTCTTAGGAACCCAGTCAGTCATTTTAATCAGCCTCCATCTTCTGTTTTATGCTGTCGATTGCAGCTTCGATCTTGTCATCGATATGCTTTCCCTTCAGCCTGTCCTCCTCGGGGAGAACGTCCTCGCTGCAGGGTACCTCGAGTCCGGCTTCGATCATTCCGGCAACTGTGGCGAAGAGGACTCCGCCGTGCTGGACATGCTGCATACCGATATCGAGGACTGCGTACTCGATGCCTTCTTTCATCGCCCTCTTACCTGCAAGGTATCCGACCAGGTATGCTGCGGGGATCGATGAGCAGGAGTACTCCCAGCCCATTGCCTTCAGTTCCCTGGTGGTCGCGGACGCGATGACTTTGTCTCCCTCCATCGCGAAGTCCACGAACTGGATGGAGATGTTCTTGTTGGACCTCCTTACGACTGCCCTGGTCTCTCTCGCTGTGAGGAGCTTCTTACGGGTGTAGTAGTCGGTACGGAGTTCTCTTCTTCTGCGGAACGCAACTTTGTATCTAGGTCCTGTTGCCATCAGATCTCCTCCTTGAGGTGTCCAGCAGCCATCATGTGCTGCTTAAGGTGCCTGCGGGACTTGAACATTCCTCCCTTGGCTTTCCTGTAGTAGAGCCTGTACACGGAGGGGGTGATCTTGCCGTCGGCCCTGAGGGTCTTCAGCTCGTCACGGATGGGCCTGATGGTCGCCATCCAGCGCTCCTTGTCGCGGACGCGGGCGTTCGCCGTTCCCTTCCTGGATCCGGGTCCCTTCCTCTTTCCGCTGGCCTTCTGTCCCTGCACGTATCTTATCCTGCCCTTCGAGGTTCCGTTCTTGGCCTTCGCCTTAATCAGACCGGATGCGATTGCTGTGCGGATGTCTGCGCGTGTGATGCAGTCCTCTACTTCCTCGATCTTGTCGGGGTTGATCCAGACCCTGTTCTCACCGCACTTCAGGATCTCTGCGGCCATCCTTCTCTGGTTCTTCAGGTCGGACATGCTCACACCATCCTGTTGAGGATCCTGATACCGAGCTCGTCGGCCCTGTCCTCGATTGCGATTCTCTTCTTCGTTCCAACGGTTCCGCCGATACGGATTGCCTGCTTCTTGGGGTCGATCTGGTCCAGGTTGTCTACGTTGTAGACGAGGACCTCCTCGAATCCTGTCGGGTGGAGTCCCCTGACGGAAGCGGGTCCGCGGAATCCGATGTCCACTATGGGTCCGCGCCTCTTGAGTCTCCTCTTCATCTTGGAGTGGATTCCCTTGGGCTTCCTCCATGTGGAGTCCTTGAACTTTGCGTATCTGAACCACTCCTGCCTCTTGAATGCGGGCCTCCTTCCGGAGATCAGTGCCCTCTTCGCGAGTGCGTCGGTGGTCTCAGCGTCCAGCTCTGCCTTCTTCTTGACGACGTACTCGGACTCTGCTGCCTCGACGACGACCGCTGCGGGTTCCTCGTCCTTCTTGGCAGTCTCCTTCTTGACGGGCTCTGCCTTTGCGGGTGCTGCTGCTCCGTCGAATGCGTCCTTCCAGTTGGCCGCGGTCTTGGGTCCGACACCGGACAGGGTCTTGATGACCTCCTTGACCTTGACATCGTCGTTGACCGCTGCCTTGAGCTCGTCGACTGTATTGATTCCGATCGTCTTGAGCTCTTCGATGTTCTCGTCCGTGATTCCACGGAGATCCTTGAAGTCTTTCACGGTCATTGTCTCACCTTGTGCGATTTGCCGACGATGTAGATACCGTCCTCGAAGACCCTCTTATCGAAGCCGCCCCTCTGGGTCGCCTTCTCCATGTTGGCCGCTGTCTGACCGCAGGCCTCGATGTCGATTCCTTCTACGGTGACATCCTGGCCAGAGATCTTGACGGTGCATCCCTTCACGATGTTGGCGTAACGGGGTGCATGTCCTCCCATGTAGTTGTTGATCTCTACGCGGTCGCCTTTCACTGCAACTTTCATCGGGAAGTGAGAGAACACGATCTTCAGATCGTACTTGAATCCCTCTGTGACTCCCCTCACCATGTTCCTGATGTGGGCCACGAAGGTTCCGACCATTGCCTTGTCCTTCACTCTGGGGTACTCGCAGCTGACGCTGACTTCTCCCTCTCCGACGACAATCTCTATGTTAGGGTACGCGAAGTTTCTGCTTAATTCTCCCTTAGGTCCCTTGACCTTCATGATACCTGCGTCATATGTGACGGATACCCCACCGGGGATAGCGATGGTGCTTTCGATTTTCCCTGCTATTGTCATCTATATTCCTCAATACACATAGGCTAACAGTTTTCCGCCTATTCCAAGCTCTTTGGCGCGCTCCTGTGTGATCACTCCCGCGGTTGTCGTCATGATCAAGAGTCCGAAGTCCTGGGCGGGCAAGAACCTTGCCTCGACCTTCTCGACATCGGTGACCTTGACGGAATACCTGGGTTTGATGACACCACAGTCGTTGATTGCTCCATCGAGCATGACGTGGAATTTGCCTGCCTTTCCATCCTCGACGTACTCGAACTGACTGATGTAACCTGCGTCCTGCATGACCTTCAGCACACGGCCGATGAGCTTAGAGGACGGCTCGATTACACAGTCGGACTTTCCGTTGACGGATGCGTTCTTTATTACGCACATTGCGTCATTAAGTGGATCGCTCTGCATTTATGTCACCTCACGAATACTTCTTGAAACCGAGCTCCGGAGCCATGTCCCTGAAGCACTGGCGGCACAGATGCATTCCGTATCTCCTGATGATTCCTCTGCGGCGTCCGCAGCGGGTGCATCCAATGGATCTTCCGAACTGTTTCTTTGGTTTCTGTGTGTTCTCTTTCACTGGACCACCTCGATCTGGAAGTTGTCTTTCATGTATTGGATCGCTTCCTCGCGTCCGACACGGTGGGACTTGGGGATCCTCCTCTTGAGAAGGGCCCTCTGTGTGATCCTGTTTCCGGGTCTCCTGAGGACGACGCTGATATCCATTCCGAAGATACCGATCTCGGGGTCGTATTTCATTCCCTCGAAGTCGGTGTAGTCGGAGATACCGAAGGACATATTGCCCTCCTTGTCGAAGGAGTACTCGGGCACGCGCATCTCCCTGATGGAGAGTGCCTGCTTGACGAAGTCGATGGCTGCGTCTCCCCTGAGGGTGACCTTGCATCCGAGAGGCATTCCCTCACGGATTCCGAGGTCCCTGTTGACGGTCTTGGACAGAGTCTCTACGGGCTTCTGCTTCGTTACCATCTCGAGGACCTTCTCTGCCTTTGCGAGCCTCTCTCCGGCCTCGCCGACACCGATGTTGACGACGACTTTCTCGACGTGGAGATCTCTCATTCCGCTCATTCGGATGCCTCCACTGTGATCGCAGGCTTGTCCGCTCCGATGATGAAGCAGTTGTCCACGATGGTCTGGGTGTCGTCGCTGAAGACTACGATGTTGGGGGCGGATCCGCGGATGACCTGGACCTCTTTGACGGTCTTGATCTTTCCGGACTGTGCTCCTTCCTTGATCAGTACGCATGCTCCTGCCGCGAAGGGGAAGCACTCTGCGATCTTCTGACCCTCGTACTCGACCTTCAGTGTGTCGCCGCACTTGTAGTCGTTCTTATCCAATGTGATGTTCCTTCCACCGCTGAGGTTCAGCTGGAACTTGCCGTCCCTGATGACGGTCTTGTCCTGGATCTTGTAGAGTCCCCATGCTGCCTCATCCTTGGGGATGGGGACGAGCGTGAGCTTTCCCTTGTTGGTGATGAACATACGGTAGTACAGGTCCATCTTGGGGATGGAAACCGCGTCCATGAATCCGATCGGTGCCTTGGGGTCCTTGACGGCCTTGCCGTTAACGAACAGGTCGCGGTTACCGATGATCCTCTTAGCTTCTCTGGCGGTGTCACATGCTTCGATCATGTCCCTGAGCACGATGACAGCTGCCATGGAGTCCTCAACGGAGTGAGCTCCGGCGTTCTGCTTCGTGATGAAGACGCTTGCCTTCCTCTTCAGGGGCCATGACCTGGGCGCTGCCAATCTTTTCATGTGGTCGCTCATTCTTTAGCCTCCTTCTTAGACAGTGAATCCATTCTCCATGCGTCCTCTGTGTTCAGCTTTGTGATCACAAGGTTGGATGCGTGGATGGGCCTCTCGGTCTCAGTTCCGTCCGCCTGCTTGATCGTGACGCCTTCGATAGCGACACGTCCGGTCTTGGTGTAGACGCTGACGACCTTACCCTCGATATTCTTGATGTCCTCGTTTCCGCGTACGACGACGACGGTGTCTCCCTTGCAGACCCTTGCGGCGCGCTTGCCATACTTCTGGCGGAGGTCGTCGCTGAGGTGAGCGGAGAGCATCTTCCTCTTAACGTGTGCGGTCGCGTTGGCCTGTGCCTTTCTCTGTGTCCTTGCTTTGCTGCTAACCATTTCTCACACCTCAGATGATAGTGCTCGCGGTAGCGGACACACGGGGCCACCTCTCGGCAGCTTCCCTGGCTACGGGGCCTTTGATATCTGTTCCCTTGACTTCTCCGGTCTCGGTCGTGATGACGGCCGCGTTGTCCTCGAAGAAGACCATGGTTCCATCGGGTCTCCTCATGGGGCGCCTCTGGCGGACGATGACCGCGAATACGATCTGTCTCCTCATTGCGGGCGTTCCCTTCTTGACCGATGCGATTACGAGATCCCCGACTCCTGCGCTGGGGACCCTCCTTGCTGTACCGTGGTATCCGGGGACCGTGATGATCTCGATTACCTTGGCACCTGTGTTGTCGATGACATCGAGCTGTGAACCGTTCTGAAGTCCTCTTGTCTGTTTTCCGGCAATTCCCTTCATTTGAATCACTCCTTCTTCTCGATGACTGCGAAAGACACTGTCTTCGCCAGGGGCCTGCATTCCGCGATGGTGACCCTGTCGCCGACCTTGAGTCCGAGGCAGGGTGCCGCGTGTGCGACGTACCTGCTGGACTTCTTCTCGTATCTCTCGTACTTGTGCACATATCTCATGTAGTTGCGCTCTACGACGACGGTCTTGTTCATCCTGACCGTGGCAACCACTCCGTCGATCGTCTGTCCCCTGACCGGAAGCGTCCCGTGGAAGGGGCAGTTGGGGTCATTGCACTCCGAAGTAGGAGGGACGACGTCGATTCCGATGTCCTTGATTTTTGCTGTCATTTTATTCACCTAACCTTTTTGATTCTGTCCTCTGGTCGGTAAACTATCTTTGATCCGATGATGTCGATGTTTTTGCCTTCATACGTGAATCTGAATTCATTGCCTGACTTGGGTACCATTCTCTCAGTTCCGGCCGAATCGATGGTAAACGTGTTCTTGGTCTCGTCGACCACCTTACCGGATATTCCCGAGTATGGTGAAGACAGCACTTCCACGTTCAGTCCGATGAACTCAGTCCTCATGAAGATATTATCTTTCATCTTACCTCTGTGCGGAATCCCATTTCCTCCAGGACGACTTTCACACGTTTCTTGTGATCGCCCTGAAGCTCGATGCGTCCGTCCTTGTATGTTCCGCCGGCGGCGCACTTGTTCTTCAGCTGTTTTGCCAGGTCCGCGATGTCGATGTCGTTCTCATCGATTCCGTCGACGATAGTGACCATCTTTCCGTACCTGCGGCTGTCGACCGAAATCCTCACAGTCTGCTGCTCACGTGCGATCTCCTCGCACATGCACAGCTCCTTAGGTAGTCCACATACTGAGCAAATCTCAGCCATCAGATCTTTTCCTCCTCCTTCTGGACGGTCAGGATGCGAGCGATGTTGAGCCTGAGGGCCTTGATGGCTCCGGGGCTCGAGGGAGCGCCTCCCATTGCGGAGACTCCCCTCTCGTGCATCAGTTCGTCGCGGAGCTCTTTCAACTTCTGGTTGCGCTCCTCGACGGACATGTTCCTGATGTCTGCTGTCTTAAGGGATGCCATCTCACTGCACCTCCTCTGTTACCTCAGCCTCGGCCTCGGCGGGTGCCTCGACCTTGGGTGCGGCGAAGAGGTCGGGAAGGACTGCCGCGGCCTCTGTCTTGTTCAAGACAGTGATGTCTGCGGGCATCTTTGCGTCCTTCACCATGATCTCTACGGTGACTCCGATGACTCCCATCTTCAACTTGGCGACGGCGTAGCCGTGCTCGATGAACTGGGTCTTAGTGTCTCCGCAGAACTTGATGTTACCCTCTTTGAACTTCTCTGTTCTGTGTCTCTGTCCGGAGAGCTTTCCTGCCACGATGATGTAGCATCCGCGTGCTCCGGCGTCCATGATCCTGCGGACCGTGGAGTGTCCAGCTCTGCGGAAGTGCCATCCCCTCTCAAGGGAGAAGGCCAGCTTCTCGGCCATGATCTGTGCGTTGAGGCTTGCGTTCTCGACTTCCTGAACCTCGATCTGGGGGCTGTCGAAGCCGTACTGCTCCTCGATTACCTGGGTCAGATTCTTGATTGTCTGACCGCGCCTTCCGATGACGAGTCCGGGCCTCTCTGTCGTGAGGATGACACGGGTTCCCATGGGCGTCCTCTGGACTTCGAGTCCTCCGAATCCCGCACGGCTTACCTCTTTCATGAGGTACTCCTTGAGCAGGACCCTGCGTACGTGCTCGGCAACGATCTTTCTCTCTGCTGCCATTTCACTCAACCTCCTGGATGATGACTTCCACGTTGACGGTATCCTGGTTCCACTCGGTCGCACGGCCGTGTGCCCTGGGCATGTGTCCGGGGATGACCTGACCTCTGGAAACGGAGATGGTCGCGATTGCCATGTTGGAGACGTCAAGTCCCTTGTACTCGGCGTTCGCAGCTGCGCTGTCGAGAACTCCGAGGATGGCCTTCGCTGCCTTAACGGGGTATCTTCCGGGTCCGACTCCTGCCTTGTGTGATACTCTCTTGTTGTATCTCTTAAGGGGAACGGGCCTCTTCTTCTCGATCACTTCCTCGAGAGCCTTCTGTGCGGTCTCGACTTTCATTCCGCGTATCATTCCGGCGACCTCGCGGGCGAACTTGGGGGAGACGGGCATCTCCTTTCCGAGTGCCTTTGCTGTCGTGTCGGGGTCAGCTACTGCAGTATATCCTGAATTTACCATATCTGACACCTCACTTCAACGGCATGAACTTGGACGATCTGGTTGCACCGACTCCGGGTCCGGAGTGCACTGGAGGCTTCCTTGTCTGGACGAACTCTCCGATGAAGCAGCCGATCATCTCGGGCTTGATCTCAAACTCTTTGAACTCGCGTCCGTTGTAAACTGCGACGCTCTTTCCCACGAACTGGGGTATGATCGGCAGGTCCCTGCGGTGTGTCCTCACGGTTCCGGTAGCGGACATGAGGTTGTCGAACAGGAGCTGCTGCTCGTAGTTCAGACCGCGGAGGTATGTCCTCCTTGCCCTTGAGGGCAGGATTCCGAGGACTTCCTCGAAGGGCATGGCGAGCAGCTCTTCCATTGTGAATCCGCGGAACAGGAACTCCTTCTTCCTGCGTGCCTGGATTGCCGACGCCTTCTTCCTGGACTTCCTCCTCGATGCTTTTGCCGATCCTGCAATAATCTTCTTTGCCATTGCAATCACTTCCTTATTTTCTTCTTAGGAGGCAGGAATCCTACCTTCTGACCAGGCGATGCTGTCCTCTTCTGACAGTTGGGTCCTCCGACGTGGGCGTGACTTCCTCCTCCGTGGGGGTGGTCGACAGGGTTCATTGCGACTCCCTTCGTCTTGAAGGGTGCCTTTGACCTGGACCTGAGTGTCAGAACGTTCTTACCTGCTTTCGCGAGGGGCTTGTCTCCCCTTCCGCCTCCAGCGACGACACCGACTGCGGCGCGGCAGCTGGGGCTGAACTCTTTGATGACTCCTGAGGGCATGAGGACCATGACCTTGTCTCCCCTGGAGACGACGGTACCAGAGGATCCGGCGGTCTTCACGAACTTTCCACCGTCGCCGGGCCTTGCCTCGACGTTGTGGACGAGCGTTCCCTCGGGAATGTTCGAGAGCATCATTATGTTTCCAGCTGCGACCTGGGTTCCGCCGATGACGATCGTCTGACCGACCTTGGTTCCCTCGACTGCCAGCTGGTAGTCTGTCTTACCGTTCACGTCGAGCACTGCGAGAGGGCATGTCCTTCCGGGTGCCTGGATCAGGTCCTTGATGACTGCGGTTCCCTCGTTGAATGCGGGGAGCCTGACGTCATCGACGTGCCTGTGGCTGGGTGAGCGGTACAAAGAGGTTCCGCGACCCCTTCTCATTGGTATCAATCTTTTTCCCATAATCACTCACCTCAGAAGACTCCGACCCTCATACCTACATCCTCTGCGGAGTATCCGTCCGCGAGCTTGATGATGGCGTGCTTTCCGTCCTTCTGGATCTTTGTCCAGACTTTGTCTACCTTAACCTCGAAGCGCTCCTCGAAGACGGTCTTGATCATCTGCTTGTCAGCATGCCTGTTGACGATGAACTCGAGTCTGTTTCCGTCCTTGAAGTTCTGCGTGGGGGTTCCGGTCATGTGGTTCGTCGACTTCTCTGTGACGAACGGTCTGATGAGAACATCACTCTGCTTCATTGTGTCCAACCTCCGATAGCGTCGATGGCTGCCTTGGTGTAGACAGTGAGCCTTCCTGCGTCTCCTCCGGGTGCGAGGATGCTCGTGTTGAGTGTCTTGACCTCCTCAACTGTCACTCCGGGGATGTTCGCTGCACTCTTGAAGATGGCCGAGTTCCTCTCCTCGTCTGCGACGACGATGAGCACGGATACGGGGGTGCGGTACTTTCTGTTCCTCATTGTTCCCCTTCCTGCACGGATCTTGCGTCCATCCTTTGCACGGTCAAGGTCGTAGCCGATTCCGATCTTCTCGAAGAGCTCGATGACTGCGGATGTCTCCTTCACGTCGTTGAGTGAGTCCTCGATGACGATGGGGAACGAGACCGAGTCGTCGAACTGGTGGCCGCGTGCCTTGACGCAGTCCGCACAGCCTGTTGCTGCGAGAGCGGATGCGCGTGCGATCTTGGCTTCTTTCTTGTTGACCTTCTGTGCCCAGTTCCTCTCAGGTACTGGCGGGTGTGCCCTCCTTCCTGAGACGTTGTTAGGTGACTCTCCGGCCTTTCCGAGTCCGTGGATCCTCTGGTTACGTGCGGATCCGGTACCCTTTCCGCGGAAACTGACCGCGTGCCTCATTCCAGACCTTGCTCCGGGTCCGTAGGGCTGCCTACCGTTCGCGGCTGCTGCCAGGACTGCCTTCTTGATGATGTCGGGCCTGTAGGGGGTTGCGAATGCCTCGGGGACCTCAACGGTTCCGGCGACTCCGCCGTTAACTCCATAAACATTTGTCGTAGCCATTCACTCATGCCCCCTGTTTCGATTCAACGGAGACGTATGTCACATCGACTGCCTCCATGTCGGCCTTCTTGGGAAGCCTGGTTGCATCTCTGAATCTGATGAGCCTCTTGGTGGGTCCGGGAACGGAGCCGTAGACGAGGACGTAGTTGTTCCTGACCTCTCCGTAGTTGAGGAATCCTCCCTTGGGGGTTACCTCTGCACCGTCGGTACCGACCTTGACGACTTTCTTGTTGAACTCGGTCCTCTGGTGGTATCCCATCTGTCCGGATCCGGGAACTGTCGATCTGACGTATCCGGGTCTCTTAGGACCGAGGTTACCGATTCCGCGGCGGTGCTTGCTGTTCCTGTGCGACAGGAGCTTGACTCCCCACCTCTTGGTGACTCCCTGGAATCCCTTTCCCTTGGTCACTGCGATGACATCGACCAGTGATCCCTCGGGGGTGAAGTCCGTGAAGTTGACCTCGGTACCGAGTATCTGCTTTGCGTATGCTACCCTCTCGTCGATAGTTCCTCCTCCGATCCTGAGCTCCATGAGGTCGGGTACCTTCTTGGGTACTCCAGAAACGTTCTTCGGCTGGGTGTAGGCGAGTACACGGACATCCTCGATGTCCAGACCGTCATACCTGGCGAATGTTGCTTCCTCGTGGTTCTTGGGTACGTTGAGGCGCCTGTCGAGGAGCGGGTCGAGGTCCTTTGCCCAGACCTCTCCTGCTGTCTTCAGACCGACGACGCTGCTCTCGTAGAACCTGACTGCCGCGATCTTCATCGAGGGGACCTCGACGACGGTCACGGGAACCTGGACCTCCATTCCGGAGGTCGTGCTCTTCGCGCTCTTGTCAACGATGAACGCGTGTGTCATTCCTGCCTTGTATCCGGCGAATCCCTGGATTTTGGGGGATCCACTAATCTCGGGCCAAGAGTCAAGCCTCGGTGTCTGAGACTGCGCTCTCTTCCTAGGGCCGAATGCCCTAGATCCTTTCTGTGGACGTCTTCTTTGTGGCATATTTTACACATACCTGCGAGGGTCTCTTCGCTAACCTCGCGATTTATCAGACGAACGTCTTAATGCTCCGACCGTGACGCCATATTCGCTTCCAAAAGCATTTGCATGTGAAGCAGACGTGGGTTGCAATCGCATTGCCCGGTGCGTCTGGTCGGACACTATTATGTCCAATCCAAGTTGTCGTATAGATAGGTTATATATAAAGATGCCCACGCGCTTCTTATTATAAGAGACACGAGGGCGTGAGAAGAAATCATAGGGTGCCTTCCTTGGCCTTCTTCTGCGCCCTCTTCATGCGGGCCTTGGCATCGAAACCGGTGGCCTTCTCGGCGAAGACGTTGAGCTTCCTCTTGCTGTCGAGGATTTCGTCGTCCGAGCGCTTCTCCGCGTCGGGGACGTTCTTCGTGGTGATGTCCATCTTGTCCTTGCCCAGGACTGTGACCTCGATGGTCTCCATGACACCGTACGATGAGACGAGCTTGTCACCGTCCTTCTTGACGTTGCCGAATATGCTCTCCATCAACTGTGCCAGCGCGTCGCCTTCTATGTTCTTGAACCATCCTTTCTTGATGTCGTAATCCATCCGTTTCACATCCTCAAAACTAACTCGTTTTCAAAGTCCCTCTCCAGGTCGGCAGGGGATCCAAGCATGGTCTCGGACCTCATGTACGCCTCCCATCTCGGGATGCATTTACAGGTCACGTCAAGGTCCTTGACGTCCTGCGAATAACTGAATCTCTCCACGGCGTCGAGGACTTTCATGTCGCACTCGCCGCAGTTGTGCACTCCCCTCATCGCCCCTCCTCCCGAGGGAGATGACATGAGACGCGAATGAACGGTACCGCTCAGCTGTCTGAACACCTCTATGAGGGACCATATCCAAGGCGATCTGAACTCCCCTCTCTTCCAGAGACGCTCCACGTATGTGGCCCTCTGCACGTTCAGGGGATTGATCGATATCTCGTCTGAGAACGGGTCCGCGAACCTTGCGGAATTGACCGCGTCCTCTATGGCCATCCTCTCGGTCATGAACGGAGGCTTTAGCAGAAGATATGTCCTGACCATCAGACCGTTGGCCTTCAGTAGCTCCCCAGCCCTCTTGATGTCCGCAGGGGTGAATCCCTTGTGCACGGATGTCTCCAGCACCTTGGGGTCCGAACTCTCGAGACCCAGCGCGACCGTCACGTTCTTCGGGAGGATCTTCACGACCTCCGGTGTGATGAACTCGGGACGGCTCTCGAAAAGCAGTCTCTTGCAGTCCTTGAAGGCATCGAATATCCTCTCCCTTACGGAAGGCGGGACCTCGTTGTTGTCCAGGAAACTTCCAGACGTGTACATCTTTACGAAGGGTTCGCCTTTGTACTTGGAGAGTGCCTGATCCAACTGTTTCAAGAGATCGTCCTCGGTCACGTTGAGAAGAGAAGCCTCCCTGTAGCCGCACATTGTGCAGCCTCCGTGCTTCACCCAACAGCAACCGTTGGTGCGCATGATTATGACCATGGCGCGTACCTTCTGTCCGTCCACCATGTCGTCCTCTTTCCAGCAGGCCTCAAGTTCCGACGGAGATCTCTTTTCCTTCATCTGGGTACCTTAAGGTGAGTATGGATGGTTGGAATTAAACGTTTGCCGTGGAATAACGATTCCCGAATTTGTTGCACTTCACTTCTTCCTATTCATGCTCCCTACCGGTCTTCCGCGTTTCTTCGGGACCTTCTCGGGGGCCTGAAGCAACCCTAGTTCCACGAAGATCTGTTCCTCCTTATCAGTGATCTGTCTGGGAAGCCATTCGCCACCAACTTCGTGACGTATCATGATGCCCTTCCTAAGCAGTTTCATATTCGCCTTGAAAGACCTCTTCTGAAGGCGTTCTACCCTGTAGAACGCTTTCCTGAGTCTGCACATCATGATGACCGAGATGAAATTCACGAACTGTCCGCTTAGAACACAGCAATGCTCGGAACATCCGTGCGTACTGCATCGACACCGGAGAATACATGGATGTCTCATACTCCGGAGGAACCGCCAGGTTCTCGACCACGCACTTCTCCACCTGGGCGATTGTGTACGACGTACCACAACCTACGGGCGACGATGATGACAGCGACTGGTATATCGAATACCTAAGGGAACTGAAGAGGCAGAGAGAGACTCAGAGGAAGGCCCTCGAGGGAGCACAAACAGAGAAGGAATCTGAGGAACAGGCGACCGTTCTGGCAGCGGCCGCTGTCGCAGGTGTCCTGTTGGCCATCGTGATCGCTCTCCGCAAGAAGATCTGATGACCTAAACGAATCAAAATGAAACCGTTTCACCCTATTGCCCCGGAGTCGAGCACTGGGGCGATAGATATTCTATGAGATCATTGATGTTCGGGGAACTCCACCTGCGGCTGCTCCCCGTCGAGGAACCTCTTCGTCACAGCCAGATCGACGGTGTTGCACAGCACCTCCGCCGCATGGTTCCCTTCGGGATAGTAAGAGATCAGTGCGTCCTTACCCATGTACGGGAAGAATCCTCTCTCGAGGGATCCGTAGAACGTGGTCACGACACAGAACTCCGTGAGCATCCCTGTGTAGACTGCACAGTCGATCTCCAGACCGTCCAGTGTGGATTCGAGGTCGGTATCCTTGAAGCAGCTCATGTTCTTCTTGTGGATCACGATGTCCGATTCCGCGGTCTCGATACCGGGAAGCCATTCGTCGCTGTCCTCCTTGTCGTATCCGGTATGGGATGCACCGTCGAAGTGGATGAACACCACCGGGCGTCCGTGTTCGCGGAACAGCCTTGCGAATGCGTTGATCCCTTCCACCGCCTTGGTCATGCGCTCCACCCAATCCGGCTGCTGTGTGAGCGAGAACTTCCTCTGGGCATCGATCACGACGAGAGCGATGTTGTTGCCCCATATCCTTTCGTTGAGCATATTGGATGAATCGGGTCACAGGTTAATATCATTGACCTCGGGACGGACACATTTTCCCTTTTATACCATATCAATCATTACTAAATCGGAGAAAGCCAAAATGGCCAAGAAAATCATCGTTATCGGTTCGGGAGCAGCAGGAATGACCGCCGCTTCCACCGCCAGGGCGAAGGACCCTGAGTGCGAGATCACCGTCTTCACAGAGGATGAGGATGTCGCATACTCCCCTTGCGCTATCCCGTGGGGTATCGAGGGGAAGAGCGAATGGACCGACATCGTCATGCACACACCCGACTTCTACGAGAAGGAGCGCGGGATAAAAGTGTACACCAAGACGACAGTCGAATCCGTGGATGATGCTGCCAAGACCGTCACAGCCGGCGGAAAAGCATACGCATACGACTCACTCATAATTGCGACCGGCGGAAAGGTATTCGTTCCTCCGATCGAGGGAACGAACCTCAAGAACGTCTTCATCGTCAGGACCGTAAGGGACGGTAAGGACATCAAGGAAGCACTGAAGAACGCCAAGAACGTCGTCATCGGCGGTGCAGGGGTCATCGGACTCGAACTCGCCGTGTCGTTCAAGAACATGGGCAAGGATGTCACAGTCATCGAGATGATGAACCAGGTCATCCCCCGTATCGCCGACAAGGACATGGCGGACAACATCCAGAAGCACCTGGAGGACATGGGCATCAAGTTCATTATGAAGGCGCCCATCCAATCCGTTAAGGGAACGGATAAAGTAGAATCAGTCACAGCGGACGGTAAGGACTGCCCATGCGACGTCATGATCTTCGCTACAGGTGTCCGCGCCAACCTGGACATCCCCAAGGCATTGGGATTCGACATCGGTCAGCTCAACGCCGTCATAGCAGCACCCACGCTGCAGCCCTACAGGAGGGGCAGGCTCGTCCCCGACATCTACGTCGCAGGCGACCTGGTGCAGTGCGAATCCGCCATCATGAACGGGGCCACCATGAGCCAGCTGGGATCCACTGCTGTCAAGCAGGGTACAGTTGCTGGTAACAATGCAGTCAGCAAGGACAAGAAGCTGTTCGGACCCGTCGCAAGCCCGTGGGTCAGCATGATCGGCGACAAGCAAATAGCAGGTACGGGACTCTCAGAGGGACTCGCATCCTGGTACGGGATCGATGTCGCCGAGGGTAAGGCCGAAGGACTCACACGCGCCAGGTACTATCCCGGCGGAAAGGAACTCATAGTCAAGGTCCTCGCGGACAGGGCATCACACAGGATCATCGGAGCACAGATAATCGCAGGAGAGGAGGCGACCGGACGTATCGATTGGCTCACATCCGCTGCGATCAACGGCGTGACCGCCGAGGACTTCCTCGTACGGTCCGAGAACGCCTACTGCCCTCCGACCTCTATGGTCAAGGATGTCGTGATCTCCGCAGTGGAGGACCTCTGCAGGAACCTCGCACAGTGATACCGTGGAATATGCAGAGTACAAGGAACTCTACAACAGCCTGAGGACACCCGAGGACCTGGAGAAGCACAGGGGACGCTACGACGACAGACTCCTGGACTCCCTGTACACACAGAAGACCAGCAGGGAAGTGAAGAAGAGGTTCTACATAGTCAAGCAGAACACCCCCCGCATGCTAAAGGAGTGGCGCAAGGGGAAGACCATAATGGACCTCTCCACGAAGTACAAGTTCCCTCCGATCCTCACAGCGATGTTCATCTTCCAAGAGGACGGGACATCCAAGAAGGACTTCTGGGCATCCATCAACGACCCGGATTCCCTCGAGAGCCCCGAGGTGGCGGACGAGATACGCGACGCGATCAAGTACGATATCGTGTATTCCCCCGCGGCCAACGACAGGCAGAGGGAGAGAGGTATCTGGGGAGAGGATCTGGCACATCAGTGGCTGGACGGCCAGGGCATCACCTACCGCACGGAGAACGACCTGAGGGAGGGCGGGGAGGAGTTCACAAAGACCCCCGACTGCCTCCTGGACAGGCCAATGATGTACAAGGGTCACAAAATCTGCTGGGTCGAGAGCAAGGCCTCGTTCGGTGACAACACCGAGTTCAAGTACAACTCCAGGAAGCAGCTGATACCTTACACCAAGCTGTTCGGACCCGGTCTCGTCGTATATTGGGTAGGATGCCTCGACGATTTGGAGTGTCCTGAGGACGTCTATGTATCGGACATCTCCGTCCTGGACGAGAAGCTCGAAGAGTGCCCCGAAGAGCTGTGAATCATGAAGGGTGCCTATCAGGCGCCCTCCCTCATTTACCCACGATCGAACCGTATCGTTTGTTATAAGAATTGAAAACGGGAGTGGCAGAAATCCTGCCAGCCCCGTATGGATATGAATGGTTTTACTGGTTCTCTGCACGGAGTTCGCCCAGGGTGGCCTCCCTCTCGGCGAACGCGTCATGCTTGTGGATTGATTCCTCGGAATCGCTGGTGACATCCACGTAGACCTCGTCGGGAAGGTCGATGTACTTCTTGACGAAGTTGTCCAATACCACCCTGACGACATCCTCAACGAACTTGGTGTTGGAATGGGCGTTGATGATGACCTGTCCTTCGTCCGGCCTCTTGAGGAGCTCGAATGTGGGTGACGAGAATGACTTCTCCACCAGGTCGATGAGATCGTTGGCCTCCACATCTATGTTCACCGGCAAGTAGACCATCAGTGTGACGACATTCCTCTGGTTGTGGGTCATCACAGGCGTTTCGCTGTGGATGTCCAGCATCTCGGTGACGGTCTGCTGTCCGCAGGGACATGCTGTCATTCCGATGACCTCGACACCGATCATCTTGGTGATCTCACCGTCGCGGACTATGTGTCCTCCGGACAGGATCGTGTATGCCTCCAATGTGTCCTTTCCGAGAGGGGTCTTGGACTCGCGGAAGTACTCAGCCTCGATGTGGACCTCTGCCTCTTGGGCGTACTCGTGGTGGATCATGAGCCTCTTCAGGATATCGACTGCGACGTTCTCGACGGCAACGATGGGGTTCTTGAGGGATTCCGATACGATCTCGTTCAGGACCTCTACGTTCCTGGACATGTGGGATCCCTTCTGATCCTTGGGAAGGTCGACATAGATATCGAAGATACAGTTCAGATTATTGACCACCTTTCCGGAAGGTCCCTCCCTCTGTACAATTATTGGCTTGCGCACGCCTTTGACTCCCACACGGGTGAGCTTGTACTCGGCGTCGCCCTTGCCGTACTGAAGGTCACATTTGAGTGTCATCAGGCGTTCTAATACCGAACTACTTTAAAACAATGTATCCCTACAACCGTTGGTAGAAGAATCATGTTCTGCGGCGTTGATGAGGCTGGAAGAGGTTCTGTCATGGGGCCATTGGTCGTCGGTGTCGTCTATGTGGAGACCGACAAGGACCTGAAGGCCATCGGGGTGAAGGACTCCAAGAAGCTCACTCCCAGGACCCGCGAGAGAATGTTCGACCAGATAACATCGGCAGCGGACCACTGGTGCACGGTCGTCATGTCCTCTGAGGATATAGACGAGCAGAGGAAGACCATAACCCTCAACGAGATCGAGCTGAACATGTTCGCAGAAGGGGTGTCCAAGTGGGATACCGTACAGATACTTGCGGACTGTCCGGACATCAACGAGACGGCCTTCACGGACCGCCTGTACTCCAAGCTCGGAAAGGATGTCGAGATAATAGCAAAGCATAAAGCCGATGACACATACCCTATCGTATCGGCAGCATCCATAGTGGCGAAGGTCACTAGGGACCGCATGATGGAATCCATCAGGGAGGAGTTCGGCAAGGATGTGGGTAGCGGATACCCCAGCGACTCCAAGACCATGGACTTCATCCGTAATTGGATCCAGGAGAACGGGAAAGCGCCACCGAACGTGAGGACCTCCTGGGAACCGGTCAGGGAGATGCTGTCGCTCAGAAAGAACACAAGACTCGACGATTGGTGAGATACAGATGACGATGCAACTGCAGATCCAGGATATCATTGACAGATTCCACAGGAAGATGGAGAAGGACCCGAACATGAAGAAAGAGATCGAGCCTCTCACCAAGACGATCAACATCGATCTGGGATCGGAAGCGTACTCCATGAAGCTCAAGAACGCCCAGATATACGATTTCACCCCTGTGCTCCTGCAGGAGGCAGACATCACCCTCACTACGACCCCCGAGAACCTCCAGGGACTCATCGACGGTACCCTTAGGCCCATGAGGGCATTCGTCATGAAGAAAATCCAGATCAAGGGTAAGATCGACGACATAATGTTCCTCAAGAAATTCTTCTGAAACACCATCATCGGAGGGGTATTCCCCCGATAATCATCTACTTTTATCACGTACTCCATCGAACGGGCGATATTCATGTCCAGTAACGACCAGGAAGAACCATACGAACTCTACGACCAGTATCACGGATGCCATTATGGCAGGAAGAGGAGACCCTCGTCCTTGCAGAGAGACTGGGAGCGGGTTACTTCAGGATGGTACTTCTGGACGGCGATTCAGCAGCGGCTGTAGGCAAAGGTAAGTTCAGGCTGGTCTACCAGCACAGGGACATGGACGGATACATCGAACTGCCTGCAGTGATATCGGCAGATGACATATCTGCAGATCTGGCCAAATCCGTTCTGAGGATGGAGGACCGCGTAGGTGCACTCGGGATCTACACACCGGACAAAGCTGATGCGAAGAAGATAATGTCCTCTGCCAACAGGCCCCCTGTGGAGACGCAGGCTCTGGATTCGGTCCTCACGGTCCTGCTGGACTTCTATGCTAACGCCCATGCCACCGGATACGGCAACATGTGCTTCTTCGGATCCGTCCTATCCAAGAAGGAAGTCGTCGAGAGGTATTAGAGGACAAGCGACGGGGCCATGGGATTCCATGCATCATCGATCGACCGCTTCCAACTGGCGGAGGACCTAGGAGGGATGGACATGAGGTACTTCCTGGTCCGCCCCTACGCCATGGATTCGCTGAAGAAGGGAGAGTACCGTGTCGTGATCGACACCACAGCGGTCTCCAAGAGGGACAGGGAGGATGCGTACATCTCCGAGGAGCCCATCACATTCGAGCAGGCAGTCGCCATACTGAAGGACACCAAGCGCCACGGACAGGTCTCCGTGTTCACAGTTGACCGCGAGGATGCGCTCAATGTCATGAAGGCATCGATGGACGGCAAAGAACCGTACGAGACCAAGGACGGCAAGGGACTGTTCGACTTCCCCGGAAGGTGCTTCCTCAGGTCCAAGAACGGCAAGAGGGAGCCTAAGGTCATCTATCTGAGCTGATAGGGGGCATAGGTCAAATACGGTCAACGGACTCGTGCCAAAACATTTTATAATATACTCTCTTAGAGATGAACAAGATCGGAAGAGCGTCGTGTAGGGAA
>ERZ842401.1462-NODE-1462-length-33802-cov-54.750289_pt1 | contig 33802 bp, 25 predicted proteins | sample MGYA00521270_ERZ842401 | MGnify/ENA primary metagenome ERZ842401 (study PRJEB31892, sample SAMEA3878208) | bioreactor metagenome | biome: Moose rumen | place: Sweden | collected 2011-10 | study: EMG produced TPA metagenomics assembly of the PRJEB12797 data set...
TCCTGTCGTGAATCATCCTGGCAATATGTTCTTTTCCACAACCGCTTTCTCCCATAATGAGGACGGACAGATTCGTCTGGGCTACGATGCTCACCGTCTTATAGAGTTGGACGAAGGCAGGACTCTCCCTGCGCCAGACATCCTTCAACTGTGTCTTCCTTCTGACGGAATCCTCCGCATTCTTGATTGCTGGGATTAACTTGTCATCTAATAGCTGTTTCAAGATACAGCATTGAGCCCCGCGAGAAATGGCTGTCGCTCCATAGTCAAGGCGGTTATGGGCTGTCATCACCACTACGGGATTCTCATAGCCCATGATGGTCATCCAGTCCATCACGTCGATACAGTTTCCATCCTCCAGTTCATAGTCTGCAAGGATGATGTCCTCTGTAACAGACTTCCCTATCAGTGCTTTGGCTCCTTTTACAGAAGGAGTGCTTACCGTCTGATAGCCTGTTTTCTTTAGTATTCCACAGCAGTATTCAGCCATCACGCCGCTATCCTCTATGATAATCACTTTGCTCATGCAATTTCCTCCTTCCTCTTCTCTGCTAAACAGATGATGGTATCGCACTGCCTTTGGATGGCATCGACAAGTTTCTCCAGTTTGTCTTTGCTGAAACTCTCGTCTGAGTTCAGATAGAGATACATATCCCGCAGCGGTTTCTCAGAACGGATCTTCATCCATGTCGGCATCAGGTGATGAAGGATAGAACACAGTTCCTTTGTGTTATCTGCTCCTGCCTTTTTTAGTCTCTCCTTGGCAGCTTTCGTTTCGTCAATAAGCGTTTGGAGTATCTTCGGCTCCTCACCGATAGTCAACAGACTGGAGAGGTCAGGCTCTACCTCAACAGGTCTGACCGCGATGTGACTTTCTACGCAGTCCACCAGTTCCTTGGCGGTATAGGGCTTGATGAGACAGCCGGAGAAGCCCCGTTTGATCAGTTCCTCCTCCGTTATCAGGCTGGTCATCGTCGAGACGATTACTGGCACGTCTTTACAGTTGCCGACATCAGAGGTTTTCAGCAGCATCAGCACGTCATAACCGTTGGCACCAGGCATCTTTAGGTCGGTGATGACCACATCGTAGTTTCGCTTTTCCATCAGTTCCATCATCTCGGCCACATCGGTACAGGTGTCGCAGGCTGCACCGACATTGGCGAATACAGCCTTGGCTACGGAAAGGATGCTCTTATCGTTGTCGATGATGAGGACGGAGTAGGAGGCAGTGGACTTGCCGGCCTTCTTGCAGTTATCGTCCACATCCTCAGCCTTTCTGACGGGAATGCTTACGTTGAAGACTGTTCCCTTGTCGCCATTGTCTGAGACCGCGATGCTGCCGCCCATCTTCCGTACAATCGTGCTGACGATGGAGAGGCCGAGGCCGAATCCTTCCTGTGCCGCAGCATTGGAGAGCTGGGTGAAAGGCTCGAAGATGCGCTGTTTGTCCTCGTCGCTGATGCCGTCGCCTTCGTCCCTGACGGAGAGGCTGAGAATATCGCCTTCGTAAATCATGTCAACGGTAATCTTACCCGTCTCAGTGAACTTGATGGCATTGGATACGAGGTTGCCGAGGGTTATCAGGATGCAGTGCTCATCACCTGCCAGCACGGTGTCATCATGTACATTCACATCCAAGTGAAGCCCTTTGCTGTCGGCCATTCTGCCGTAGGTGGAAAACAGATACTCCTTAATGGAAGTCAGCTTGAACGGGGCAGACGAAAACGTCAGTTTGTCGCTGTCGGCCTTGAAGTAGCAAAGCAGCGAATCCACCATCGTACTCATGTTGCTGACTGTTTCTGTCATGTCATCCGCATATCCATTGGTCTCTTCCTGACTGCCAGCATCTCTGAACAGTTGCGGATAGGAGGTCAGCGAACTGATGGGGGCTTTCAGTTCGTGGACGATGGAATAGACAACGGTACGGCGTGACTCCATCAGTTCCTGTACTTGCCTGATCTTCTGTTCAAGGCCGTCCATAATCCTTGCCCACCAGAATGAGATGAAGGCAAGCAGCGAAAGGACAAACAGCAGGAGCGTCATCCCCCAATTGAATGTCGTACTGCCAATGGCCTTGGCCTGTGAATTGCTACATTGGATGTCCTTGGCATTGACGCTGGCACTCTTCATCAGAATGCCGATATGATGGTTGAGGGTATAGTTGACCTCCGTGATGCTGTCTGTATAGTCACCGATATTCTGGGCATGCTGCTTGTTTTCATTGAGTACGGCTTCGTCAACGGCAGACACGTGTACCGTCCGCTTGGTGGTGTATGACTGGACGCTTTCCCTGCGCTTGTGGAAGAGATTGCCAGCCACGGTCTCTACCTTCGTATGCGTGTCGTGCAGCGTCAGTTCCTTGTCGGTGGTGAGATTATCGTCATTCTCGCTCATTCTTGTGACGCAATCGGAGATGATGGACAGGAATCGCTCCTTGCTTTCCAAAGCCATGCAGATGGAGTCTATCGACTGCGGAGGACAGAATGCTTTCAGGCTTGTCAGCAGGGAATCGGTCTCCAGGCGTTTGCTGTGGTACTGCCGTAGTTTCTCGACATTCCAATTGCTGATTTCCTCGCCCATCGTGGTGAGGGCAATAGTTCTCTGAAGGGCATCATGAATTGAATCGAGGTGGTTGCTGCTCACGTTGGATTTCAAGGCAACGGCCTCTATCTTCTGCCAACGGAAGTAGCCGAAGCAGAAGATGAGGATGAATAGTGACGCAATGACTGCGCCGATGATGATAAAAAGTTTAGTCCTTAACTTCATTATATCCTATTTTTCTTGTTCTCAAATGCAGGTTGGGGATGTGTTATCCGGCAATCTTTTCTTTTTCGGGGTGCAAAGGTACTAAATCCTGGGCAGATAAGTGACAGTAGTACACTTTTTCTGCGATTCTTGAAACGTTTCTAGTCCGAAAATTCGGAAAACAGTCCGGGATTTCGGACTGATTTGAGAGCCATTTTGAGAGGTCGGAAAAATCTCAAACTTTTTCTGGCTGAAAATCAGCAGTTTGCGAAGACGGGCCATTTTTTTTGGCATGGCTTGGAACGGATTTTGGCACTATAGGGGAGTGCGCACACTAAAACTTAGTGTTGAATTAAAAAGAAAAGAAAGAAATGAAATACGATATTCTGACTGATACGGCTTTCTTCAAGGCTGTTCAAAACGGAAACCTCGATGATGCTACGGCCAATTATGGCGAGTTCATTGAAAGGGTTGTTGATGTGTGCAGTTGCACTGATGGGAAGCCAATGGCATTCGCCACCTTATCATATACTGAGGTAGAACTGAGTGCTGTTTCCTGTGAAAATCCCAAGGTGAGCATCATGGTTGAGAAGGTTCTTTCGTTTATTCATAACATGCAGAAAATGGTGGAGGACACACCATCGTCTGAACTCAAAACGACAAAGATGAGCGGCCCGTCACTAAAGTGGACTGGCGGTGTTGCCAATCTGGTAGAACTGGTCTATGGACTGGTGGAGATGGGATGTGTGAACGATGGCGACGTGACTATCGGGAATCTCGGCAATCAGATGTTCGGGCTGTTTGGCCTGGATCCAATCCCGTACTCGCGTACATATACTAATATAAAGAGCCGTTCGGTACAGAACGGAGGCCGGGCATACTTCCTGACGGAGATGCGGCAGATGCTGAACGAACGCATTGACCAGGATGCCAGGATTATGAGAGGAAGATAAAGTTTTGTTTTTCATACGATTTCAATTTGAAGAAGCCCCGAGCGATGTGAATCGCCCGGGGCTTCAAACATTTCAGAAATAGACTATCATAGCCCGTTCCTTCCTTCTGGTGGTACGGTCACAAATCCAATGACGGAACTCGACGGCAAGACCTGTACGCAGGTGATAAGAGATGGCAATGATGCACTCCAAGTTGAACAGTTCATCCTTATAGCCGTTTTCAAGCAGTTCATACTTGCTCAGCAAGTCCATATTGACGGCCAAGTGCATGTTCATCCGGCTGACGATACCGCGAATTTTCATGATGGTGACTCCAAATAGGCTTGCAATCTCACCAGCAGTCATCCAGACATCATAGCCCGTCAGTTCGAATCTTTCGTGTTCAAATAGGATGAGGTCTCTCTTCATCATAGCTTTGCCCTCCACCTTATTTCATCACCACACCAAGAGCAGGCGAGAATTGCTTGATCTTTGCCAACTTTGAGGCAAGGGTGTCTATCTCGCAGCCCAACTTCTCTTGCGTAATCTTGGCATACACCTGAGTACTTTCGATGCACTTGTGCCCCAAGACGGAACCGACAACCTCCAGCGGCATCCCGTTAGATAGGCAAACAACTGTTGCCATCGTGTGGCGGGCCATGTGCCAGGACAAATGCTTGTTGATACCGCACAGTTTTGCTACAAAGCGGATTCTTTCACAACATGAACTATGGCTGGGCACATCGAATACTCGCCCATCTGTGCATAAGCCTCTGTATTTCTTCAGAATGGCCAAAGGTACAGGCAGTAGCTTTACATTCTCTGCCACGCCTGTCTTCTGTCTATGCGTATGAATCCACCAACTGCCATCGGCAGGATTCTTCACTATATTCTCTTCACGCAAGTTTGCCAAGTCAGCATGAGCTAATCCAGTGAAGCAGCAGAACACGAAAAGGTCACGGATAAATGCTCTTCTCGGTGTTAGCATCGTGTTGCTCATCAGGGCATTCAACTCTTCCTTTGTCAGAAAGCCCTTCTCTGTTTCGTCTTTCTTTGGATGATAGTCGCCAAATGGATAGCGGGATACCCAACCGTTCTCATGAGCTCTGTGCATCAGCATCATAATAGCATTGTTATAGAGTATGCATGTGTTGTGGGAGATTTTCTTCTCCGTTTTCAGAAACACCTCAAAGTCCGATACAAACGATGGTTGAATCTCTTTCAAGGCAATGTCCGACACTTTGTAGTGCTGGCGCAGGAAATCACCGACATGCTTATAGACGGCATTGTATCTATGCATGGAGGCTTTGGAACGCAAGCCACCGTCATACATTCGCTGGTACTCAGAGTTCCACTGGGCAAACATCGTCATCAATGTGTGCTGACGATATTCCAGACCAAGGAAAGCATTCTTCACCTTCTCTGCCGTCACGAAGTTGTCGCGGTCAACAATCTCCTTGTAGTACTTGTCAATGCGGGCCTTGATCTTGTCAAGTTCCATATTGACGTTACGAGCCATAACGCTCTTGCCGATGGCACGGCCTCCCTTTGTTTCCCAAAGGTCAGGATTGCAGTCCACCTTGCAACTGAACTGGCACTGTGTTCCATCCACTGTGATGCGACCCATCACGGGATAGGTCCCATCCTTCTTCAACTTCTCCCTTTTGAGGTAGAAAATCACGCTGTACGTACTCTTCATTTTTACACTAATTTTACGTTTAACTTTCAGTCTGCAAAATTAGTCAATGTCGAGCATTCAATATCTACGCAAATCTATTCAAATTTCGGCAACTCGTACATCAGGTGGTTCGATTTCTCAAACTTGCTGAATTTCAGCGGTTTTTATGTCTGAAAGTAACCTATTTGCCGCGATTTTCACAATCTCAGCATTTGGTTACGAATTAGAGACGTAAAGTTCTCCTTCATCCTGTATTTAAGATGTAGCCATCTGCTTTTGTCCATCTTCAGACATTCCTCAAATCCCCCGATTTGCAACGATTTTTCCGCTTTTCTCCTCTTTTGTTATCCAACCACCGCTTTTGCCACCGAAAGATACAAAAAAATCTCCCAAATCGCAGCGATTTGGGAGATTTTTTATTAGAACTCAGCGCTCTTCGGAGTACGCGGGAAGGGGATGACATCGCGGATGTTCTGCATGCCAGTGACAAAGAGGATGAGACGCTCGAAGCCAAGGCCGAAACCAGCATGAGGGCATGAGCCCCAACGGCGGGTGTCGATGTACCACCACAGGTGGGTCTGGTCCATCTCGCGGCGATTAATCTCGGACATCAGCTTGTCATAGCTCTCCTCACGAACAGAACCACCGATAATCTCACCTATCTGCGGGAATAGCACGTCGGTACCCTGCATCGTAGGACCAGGGGCAACAGCGCCCTTGTAACCTACTGAGCCACCATCGGCAGTATCCGGGTTCTGCTTCATATAGAACGACTTGAAAGCGCGTGGATAGTCGGTCATGATGACGGGTTTCTTGAAGTGCTCCTCTACGAGGTAACGCTCATGCTCGCTGGCAAGGTCATCGCCCCAGTTGCAGGGGAACTCAAACTTCTTGCCGTTCTTGATGGCCTCCTGCAAGATGTTGATACCTTCCGTATAAGGCAGACGCACGAAGGTTTCCTTCAGCACGCCTTCCAGACGGGCAATGAGCGTCTTGTCAATCATCTGATTCAGGAACTGCAGGTCGTCCTGACAGTTATCCAAAGCCCAGCGGACGCAGTACTTGATGAAGTCTTCCTCGAGGTCCATCAGTTCTTCCTGGTCCAAGAAAGCCACTTCGGGCTCCACCATCCAGAACTCAGCCAGATGGCGCGGGGTGTTCGAGTTCTCAGCGCGGAAGGTAGGACCAAAGGTGTAGATGGCACCCAGCGCAGTAGCTCCCAATTCACCCTCCAGCTGACCAGAGACGGTCAGAGAGGTCTGTTCACCAAAGAAATCATCGTCGTAGATAATCTTTCCCTGCTCGTCCTTCTTCAGGTCGTAGAGGTTCTTGGTGGTCACCTGGAACATGTTACCAGCTCCCTCACAATCGCTGGCGGTAATCAGCGGCGTGTGGAAGTAGAAGAAACCATGCTCATGGAAATAGGTGTGGATAGCCATCGCCATGTTATGACGGATGCGCATCACAGCACCAAACGTATTGGTACGCAGACGCATGTGGGCATGCTGACGCATGTACTCAAAAGTCTGTCCCTTCTTCTGCATGGGGTAGGTGCTGTCACAGAGACCGTAGACAACCAGCTTCTGGGCCTGTATCTCTGACGCCTGACCAGCGCCCTGACTCTCCACCAGCGTACCAGTGGCACAGATGCAGGCACCTGTGGTTATCTGTTTCAGAAGTTCCTCATCGAACTTCGTTGGGTCAGCGACCACCTGGACGTTCTTGATGGTTGAGCCATCGTTCAGAGCAATAAAGTCGACATTCTTGTTGCCGCGATGCGAGCGCACCCAACCCTTTACACAAACCTCCTCGCCATATTCCGTGCTTTTCAGCACGTCAATTATCTTTGTTCTTTTCATTGTCAATTGTCAATTATCAATTATTCATACGCTCCCATGCGCAGACGGTCGACCTCCTCCTCAGTGAGGTAGCGCCAGTCGCCGCGGCGAACATTCTTCTTGGTGAGACCGGCAAACTGTACGCGGTCGAGCTTCGTCACCTTATAACCCAGACTCTCGAAAATACGGCGCACGATGCGGTTCTTGCCCGAGTGAATCTCGATACCTACCTGCTTCTTGTCGGCGGGGTCGGCATACTCAATGGCATCGGCCTTGATGTCGCCATCCTCCAGCGTGATGCCCTCGGCAATCTGCTGCATGTCGTGAGCCGTCAGGTTATGGTCGAGATATACATGGTAGATTTTCTTCTTGAGGAACTTCGGATGCGTCAGCTTCGAAGCCAAATCGCCGTCATTGGTCAGCAACAGCACACCAGTAGTATTACGGTCCAGACGACCTACGGGATAGATGCGCTCAGGACAGGCATCCTTCACCAAATCCATGACCGTCTTACGCTGCTGGGGGTCGTCACTGGTGGTGACATAGTCCTTGGGTTTGTTCAACAGCACATAAACCTTCTTCTCAGGCGTGACAGGCTGCTCGTGGAACTTCACGATGTCAGTGCGTAGCACCTTGGTGCCCAGTTCGGTAACAACCTCGCCATTGACCGTCACCACACCTGCCTGGATGAACTCGTCAGCCTCGCGACGGCTGCAGACACCGGCATTAGCCAGGAACTTGTTCAGACGGATGGGCTCATTGGGGTCAAAATGCTCTTCCTTATACTCGATACGCTTCTTCAGCGAATACTTGGCATTGGGATTGTAAGGAGCATGCGGCTTCTTGTAACCGCCACGCTGAGGAGCATAGCCGCCACGCTGCTGATAGCCGCCCTGACGGGGCTGGTAGCCACCGCGTTGCTGGTAACCACCCTGACGAGGCTGATAGCCGCCCTCCTGCTGCCCGTACTGCTGACGGGGACGCGGCTGGTAGCCACCCTCGCCGTCCGGCTGCTGATTGTAGCGGGGACGATAGCTACCCTGCTGACCATATTGCTGGCGGGGACGCGGCTGATAACCACCCTGGCGAGGCTGGTAACCACCCTCCTGCTGACCATACTGCTGACGGGGACGCGGCTGGTAGCCGCCTTCACGAGGCTGGTAACCTCCTTCGCTATTATAACTGGGGCGAGGACGATAGCTGCGCTGTGGAGCACTGCCGCTGCTTTGCAGACCGGCTCCAAAACCTTCCGGACGGAAGCCGCCTTCGTCCTGACTATGATTTCTGTTGTAGCCGCCCTGGTTGTAGGGGCGGGTCTGTTGGTGGATACGCGGACGCGGTGAACGTCCCTGACGATAACCCTGATAGCCACCCTCGTGGCTCTGACTACCCTGCTGTTCGGCAGTCTGTTCTTCGGCTTTCTTCTCGTTTTCGAATTCCATAATCTTCTTTCCTTTTTATTATTTTGTGTTTGGATATATGAGCCTCACGGCCCTGGATTTTTCTTGGTTTACATTCCTGTATAGTTAGACGGTGTGATAGCCATCAGCTCGGCCTTGACATCATCGCTGACAGCCAGTCCCTGTATGAACTGGTGGATTGTCTCCTCCGTCATCTTCTCGTTGGTGCGCGTCAACGCCTTCAACGCCTCGTATGGATTGGGATAGGCCTCACGACGCAGAATGGTCTGGATAGCCTCAGCCACCACAGCCCACGTATTGTCAAGGTCCTCCTGCAGTTTCGCTTCATTGAGGATGAGCTTGCGCAGTCCCTTTAATGTGCTTTGTACGGCAATGACCGCATGACCCATGGGGACACCCACATTACGCAGCACTGTCGAATCGGTAAGGTCGCGCTGTAGTCGGCTGACAGGCAATTTCTGTGCCAAGAACGTCAGCACAGCATTAGCCATACCCATATTACCCTCCGAATTCTCGAAATCGATGGGGTTCACCTTGTGGGGCATTGCACTACTTCCCACCTCGCCTGCCTTGATCTTCTGCTTGAAATACTCCATCGAAATATACATCCAGAAGTCGCGGTCGAGGTCAATAACAATGGTGTTGATGCGGCGCATGCCATCAAAGATGGCACCCAGCCAGTCGTAGTTCGAGATTTGCGTCGTCCATTGTTCGCGCTCCAGTCCCAGCTTTCCGCTGACAAACTGATTGCCGAACTCGCGCCAGTCATATTGCGGGTAAGCGACATGATGAGCATTGAGATTGCCCGTAGCGCCACCGAATTTCGCCGTAATAGGCGTCTCTTTCAAAGCGCGCAGCTGCTCTTCCAAGCGATAGACAAACACCATGATTTCCTTGCCCAGACGTGTGGGAGAGGCAGGTTGTCCGTGCGTCTTAGCCAACATCGGCACCTGCTTCCACTGCTCGGCATAGTCGTTAAGCTGCTCTATCAGCTCTTCCACCATGGGGTAGTAGACTTGCTCCAGGGCTTCCTTCATGCTCAGCGGCACACTGGTATTATTGATATCCTGCGAAGTCAGGCCGAAATGAATGAATTCTTTAGCCTCAGCGGCAAAACCATTGAGCATACTAATTTGCTCCTTGATAAAGTACTCTACGGCTTTCACGTCGTGGTTGGTCACCTTCTCAATGTCCTTGACTCGCTGGGCATCCTCCTCAGTGAAGTTACGATAGATGTCACGTAATGGTTCAAACAAGTCATGGTTGAAATCTGCCAGCTGCGGCAGAGGTAGCTCACACAGTGCAATGAAGTATTCAATCTCCACACGCACCCTATAGCGTATCAGCGCATATTCTGAAAAGTATCCTGCTAATTGTTCTGTTTTGTTTCTGTAACGACCATCAATAGGCGAGATGGCGGTCAGTGCATTCAGTTCCATTGCTTTTTCTATAATAATAACTTAAAACCCTTTTATAGTATCTTTTATCCCATATAAATCATATTTAGCTACGCTTTTCTTCAAAGCGAGTGCAAAGGTACGAAGAAAAATGAAGAATGAAGAATGAAGAATGAAGAATTTGCTTCCGCAGACGTTATTTTTTGATATTTAACAATCGTGTAGCATCTTATAGGTTACCAATTAATGCTGGATAAACTAAAAGATGGTGTATCAAAACTGACAAACCATCTTCTTTGTGGGCGTTGACGGATTCGAACCGCCGACCCTCTGCTTGTAAGGCAGATGCTCTAAACCAGCTGAGCTAAACGCCCTTGTCTTGAAAAGCGGTGCAAAGGTAAGGAGTTTTTTCATAACCGCCAAACCTTTACACCTCTTTTTTTACTTTTTTAACTTCGAAAGAACTTCTATGAGGAATTTCATCAGCCAAAAGCCAACCCATTCAGGTCTTACTGTTTGATTTCAACCAAGGCACGGCGATTGTAGGGCTGGGGATTCAGGATGTCCACACCACCTGCGGCCACGATGTCAATTTTACTACGGTCAAAGCCCATCTTGACGATTTCATCGGCAACGACATCAGCACGCTGTTGCGAGAGCTCGCGATTGTGGTCGGCATTGCCTGTTTGGCTGTCAGCATAGCCAGTAACGATGAGACGGGCACCATTCCGACTGGCGACGTCAGCCAGTGCAGCTACATTCTGAAGGTCACGACGCGAGCTGATGACAGCCTTATTCAGCGGGAAGAAGACGGAGACAGGAGCAGTCAGGATTCTTGCGACAGTATCAGTTCTGACCTCCTGCTGTTCCTGGGGCCGCGCTTCAAGTTCAGCGTTCAGACGCTCATTCTCTGTGAGGGCATCCTGCAGCTGAGCGTTCAAGGCGTCGAGCTCACTCTGTGTCAGCATTTGCATCGCCTCAACGTCTGGAGAGTGCTTCCACGTATAATTACCAAGACGGTAGGTAAGACCCACCTCTACATTGATGATGCGGTCCTTATTCTTTAAACTTGACTCCTCAATATGACAGGCGGCAATGCCGTCAAAGTCAGGTTCGTAAAAGCCGTAGTTGACATCCAGATTGGCAGCCAGCTTCTTGGTGATGCGGAAAGTGTTCAACAATCCCAGTGTCAGCCCCATGGCATTGCGGTGACTCGTGATATTATGACCGATGCCACCACCTGCATAGGGGATGAAGTTCCAAGAACGCTGCTCGTTATAGCCCAGCAGAAGATTGCTTACGTTAAGCATCACCTGTTCCTGAAGTGTCCAGTACTTGTTGGCATTCAGCGCCTTGTCTTCTGAAATAATGGCTCGTCCCCAGAAACCATTCATCTTAGTGCGCAGGCCAATGCCTGGCGTAAACCACTTACCCACAGCAATAGAAAGTCCCAGATTGGTGCGATAGCCCTTGGTCAGTTGGGAGAACTTGACCGCTGATGCCTCCTGGCTTCCCCAAAAGCTTGACCCCACAACATTCGCCTGCACAAACCAGTTTGCCCAGAAGGAATTGGTACTCACACTATGTTTCTCCATAGGAGTCTCTGACTGAGCATCGGTTGTCAGCGTCAAACTCATCAAAGTCAAAAAGATAAGAAACCTCTTCATAAACAGAATCTATAAACTATATAAATAACAATAAACTGTAGACTCTAAACTTTAAACTATCCAAGAGCTATCCCAGCAACCGTTCGATATCCTGCTGAGGCAGGATGCCTAGGACGGCATGGCCGTCAGGCGTATAGTTGACGTTGGAACAAGCAAAGAGTCCATTGACAAGATTCTCCATCTCGTCGTTGCTGAGCACTTGTCCACGGGGGATGGCAGCATGACGGGCCATGCTCAAAGCCAACAAGGAGTTCAATTCGTCAGCACTTGCGGGACGATTGTCGACAGCCTCATCTACCATGCTGCGCAACAACTGAACATAGTCAACACCCTCGATGCCGGCAGGTATGCCGTTGATGGCATAGCTCCCCTGCCCCAGGTCGCTGAGGTCAAAACCGATGGCTGACAGCGAGGGCAGCAGACGTTCCATCATGACCAGTTCCGAGGGTGCAAACTGAACCACCTCAGGGAAGAGCACCTGCTGAATCTGGACATTACGCGTCTGAAGCTGGGCAAGATACTGTTCATAGCGTATTCGCACGTCAGCACGATGCTGGTCGATTACCATCAGTCCTGACTTGACAGCCGTCATGATGTAGCTGCCCTTGTACTGATAGTGGACTGGCGACTTATCCTCGACGGGATTGCTGAGCACCTGTGCTGTTCCGTTGACAGCAGGCTCATCAAAGAACGATGGCTGCCGGATGCCATCATCCTGACGTGAACTGGAAGGCAGTGCATCGTAGAGTTGTTCCCAGCCTTCCGTCTGCTGACGAGAAGACCGTGATGCCGGTGAGACGAAGGGATTATACTGTGGCTGGCGCTGCGACGACGGGAATCGTGGAACATCAGCACCGGCAGGATTGTACACGGGAATCTCTGGACGTCCCTCAGTATCGAAATCTATCTGCGGCACTTCACAGAACTGGCCGATGGCATCGCGAACGGCAGCAGTAAGAATCTGCCAGATAGCCTGTTCGTTTTCAAACTTTATCTCCGTCTTCGTAGGATGGATATTGACATCGATGTCGGCAGGACTGACTTCGAAATATATAAAATAAGGTACGTGCGTGCCTGCAAGAACCAGTCGTTCGTAGGCCTGCTGGACCGCCTTGTGGAAATAAGGATGCTTCATGAAGCGTCCGTTGACGAAGAAGCATTCCACAGCGCCCTTCTTACGTGCCGACTCCGGCTTGCCCACAAAACCGGCAATGCGACACATGGGCACCTCGACACTGACCGGCAGCAGTTCCTGACCATAGCGACGCCCATAGACGTCGGTGATGCGCTGACGGAGACTACCGCTACGCAGGTTCATCAGTTCCTGACCATTGCTGTGCAGAGTAAAGCTGACGGCAGGATAGACGAGTACGATGCGCTCGAAGGCTGCCAGAATGTTATTGAGTTCAGTGGCATTAGTTTTCAAGAACTTGCGACGTGCAGGGACATTGTAGAAAAGATTACTGACCGTGAAGCGACAGCCTACGGCACACGAGCAGGGTTCCTGGTTATCCACATGCGAAGCAGAGATAGTCAAGCAGGTTCCCACCTCATCCTCCTGACGTCGCGTCAGCAGTTCCACCTGCGACACAGCAGCGATGGAAGGCAGGGCCTCGCCACGGAAGCCCATGGTATGGAGCGAGAAAAGGTCGTCGGCCTGACGAATCTTCGACGTGGCATGACGCTCGAAGGCCAGGCGGGCGTCTGTTGCCGACATGCCACAGCCATCGTCGATGACCTGGATACTGGTACGACCAGCGTCAACCACCGACACGTGTATGGTGGTGGCACCGGCATCAATGGCATTCTCCACCAGTTCCTTGATGACAGATGCCGGACGTTGGATAACCTCACCTGCAGCAATCTGGTTGGCCACACTATCGGGAAGAAGCTGGATTACGTCTGTCATTGATTGAGAGTGTTCTTAGGTGGTTCACGTCGTTTCTGTTCCTTCAATTCAGTACCGCCCTTCTTGGGACGCCAATTAAAGATGTCTTGTTTGTTAAGCGGGCGAATATAGTCAAACCACGCATAGCCAGGCAGATACGACTTATTGGGCGGAATCTGAGTCATAGGGTATAGGGTGCCAGTGGGCTTCTCCATCCAGATACGCTTCATCTTTCGGTTCTCCAGAAACATCTTCAGCAACGGCGTCTCCGTATAGTTGAGACCTATTAACGTACTATCGGCATCGTCAATGGGATAGAAGACTATCAGCACGTTGTCAATAGCTTGTGTCTCACGCATCTGACCATCCTGGAAGAAGGCCTTCATCTCCTTCGACGATATCTGGTTGAAATGTGCCGAATCGGCCATTTGCTCAATGGAGAAAGCCTGGTTGATAACATGCGCCCAGTCGATGGCATTGTCCTTCATATAGACGCATATCTTCTCACCGAAAAGCTGCTGTCCCTCGTTCCAGATGATAGGGTCGCGATACATGGTCATGCAGGAGTCCAGCGAATTGTAGACCAGCGAGTCGCAGACGGCCTGAACGTCCGTTCGATAGGCCCGTACCTTGTTATAAGCATGAATCTTACGATAGACAGAGTCGGTGTTGATGTTGAAGGTATATATCTTGAACGTGTCGGCATGCATAAACAGCGAATCCTTCTGCGAGAAGTCGACGGTCACGGCATTCTTAGTCGCCATAGCATAGCCCGTAGAGTCGTTATATTCCAGATAGTCGCCCATCAGCATGTTCTTGTTGACGGAGTCGTTGAAGATGACATTGCGATAGGCGTAGTTGGTACCGTCTTTGGCGTTATGATAGACGCTGTCACCAATCAGCATGCGCCCCTGGTCCTTGATGACGGAGCGTCCATAGAGCTGCGACTGCTCCGTGCGGGTATTGTAATAGCCGTTCTCGCTGTAGATATTGCTGCCGCCGGAGATGATGGTGGACGGACCTACAATATGCGCCGTCGAGGTCTGCGTGTCATAATAAAGTGAGTCGGTAGTGAGGTACATCTTATTGTCTTTCAGGTGTACGTCGTAGTAGAACATAGCCACTTTCGAGTCAGTATGATACTCGCCCCAGTCGCTAGTCAGCGTCGTCTTGCCGTCAACCAACTTGCCGCCCTCGAAGAAGTTGCCGAAGCTATACATGCGGTCATAATCGAGTGAGTCGGTATAGAGCGTTGTCTTACGATGTTTCAGCACCACGTTGTGACGAGCCTGGGCCAGTTGATCGTCCCCGTTATAGAAGGCATAGTCGCTAGTCAGGCGTAAGGTATCTCCCTGTACCATCTTGACATGGCCAAAAGCTTCAAACGAATTGGACTGCTCATAGAAGTGGGCACTGTCACAATAGAGGTTAGCACCCACATGGCGGAAATGCACGTTGCCGTTCAGCACTTGAGCATCGCCATTGCGATACTGGTCATAGTGCAGGTTGTCGGCATGCAACAAATAGACTCGTTTGTCCTGCACCGTCTTGCGCTTTTTCGCCCCTGAGGCGGAAAAACTAAACAAAAAACAAAAAACAACCAATAAAAGCATAGCCGACGACTGCAAGGGTAGCCGGCCACGGAAAGAACGAACAATGTTTCGCATCCCTGCCATATTATTTATTTCTTATTTTTTATTTAGGGCGAAGACCGCTATTCTAAGGCAAAGACCGCTACCTCACCCATCCTTCATATTCGAAGTCGCAATTGCGATAGCGGTCGTTGATGCGTACATATGTGGACTTGATGCGTTTGACCACCCAGTCGTGGAGACGCTGGTTACGAAGTCTCTCCAAGACAACGGCCTTCAGCACCTGATAGTCCTCAGTGATGGTGGCCTTATGACCTTCGGTACGGTTCTTCAGTTTGACAAAGGCACAGACGGTCTTTCCACGCTCGTTAATCATCAAGAACGGTGCTGACAGCTCGCCCACCTTCAGACCGTCAACAGCCTTGGCAACCTCAGAAGGGAGATCAGCCAACTTGAAGCGCGAGGTACGGCCTTCCTGTGTCATGTTCGACATCAAACCATTGTTGTTACGCGTATCCTTATCATCGGAGAAAAGAGCCACGGCATCCTCGAAGCTGAACTTCTCAATGGCGTTGCCGTCCTTATCTTTATATACATTCCTGATAATCTCGGGGGGTACACCGTCACGGATAGCAGTAACCAGAGTGTCTAAACGGTGAAGAGCCAGTTCGACGGCAGCATCGCTGACGACAGGCTTGCGCAGAATATGACGCACCTTAATTTTGTCACCGCGCTTGTCGATGAGCTGGATAATATGGTAGCCAAACTCCGACTCCACGATTTTCGAGACACGCTTGGGATCGGTCAGACTGAAGGCGACATTGGCAAAAGCCGGGTCCAGCGTGCCTCGACCAGTATAGTCGAGCTCACCGCCACGGCGTGCCGTACCAGGGTCTTCGGAGTAGAGGCGTGCCAAGGTCTGGAATGTCGACTCACCTTTGTTGATGCGTTCGGTATAGTCGCGCAACTCTTCCTTGACGCGGTTAATCTCTTCCTGCTCTATGCGCGGCTGAAGCGTGATAATCTGTACCTCAACCTCGGTAGGCACAAAGGGGATGCTGTCCTGCGACATATTCCTGAAATAGCGGCGCACATCAGCAGGGGTCACCGTGATGTCCTTGACTAACTTCTGCTGCATGCCCTGTACCATCTGGCGCTCACGGTAGGAGTCACGCAACTCGGCACGAATCTGGCTGATGCTCTTTTTGTGATACTCCTCAAGCTTCTCGCGTGAACCTATATAGTTAATCATATTGTCCAGATATTGCTCCACACCCTGGGTAATCTCCGACTCTGTGACTTCCACACTGTCAATAATAGCCTGGTTCAAATATAGTTTCTGAACGGCAATCTGCTCGGGAATGGCACAGTCTGGGTCACCCTTCCAGCGCATGCCTTCCTGCTGACCTTGAATGCGCATGGCTTCCACATCGGACTTCAGAATGGCCTCGTCGCCAACGACCCAGATGACTTCATCGACTATCGTACCCAGCGAATCGGTAGCAAGGGAGTCGGTTTGCGCCACTGCGGCAACACTCATTAGGCAAGCCGCCAGGATCATCTTTAATTTCATCTGCTTAATATATGAAATATGTGTAATTCGTTGTTAACAATCAATGTTTGTTGACGGTCCTGAGTATGTCTTCATTGACACTAAACGAATAGCGCTTACGAAGGTCGGCCACCCAGAGCCGTTCCAACTCGTCCTGCAGGTCGGCAACAACCTGGACACGCACGTCGGTATAGTCCTCAGGCTTCTTCAGGAGTTTGCCGTAGGTTTTGTCAATAGGATAGCCCTTCACGCTATCCACCTGAACATCCTTTACCTTAAACACCTCGCGGTCGATGAGCTTGTTATCACCCTTCTTGAAGAGTCCCTTCTCCACGCGGATACGGATAATGGAGTCACCATTGAAAGTCTTGCGCAGGGCTTCGTTCCAATCAGCAAACTTCAGTTTCTTGACGCACTTGACAACAGGTTTGATATAGCATTCGTCCTTCACGTGGTAAGCCATGCCCTTGAAGCGGGGATTATCCTTCCACTCGTCCTTGTAGCGTTTCTTGTTCTTCTTGAAATAGTTAGCCAGACCTGCCTCATCCTTCGAGGCTTTCTCCCAGACAGTGCGGTTGCTGATTTCATAAAGCAGCAGACCGTCGTGATACTCCTTGATGAGATAACGCATCTCCATGTCAGCCTCGGCCAGTGAGTCGGCACGCTGCTCGACAACCTGCTCCTTGGTCAGTGTACCGTTAGAAGCCTTCACCAAAGCATTCACTTTCTGGGCAGAAATATAGTCACGTATGTTACGCTGTTCCAAGTATCGAAGAATATTATCCTTGTGGAATTCGAACGGCTCCAACTGCTTACGGTCCTTCGCCAAGATAATATGCCAGCCGAAAGGCGACAGGAAAGGCTTGCTCATCTGGTTGGGCTGCAGGGCGAAAGCCTCGTCTTCGAACTCTTTCACCATCTGGTTACGGCTGAACCATCCCAGCATGCCGCCGCGACGGGCTGACCCCGGGTCTTGTGACACCTGCTTGGCCAACTCCTCGAAGTTGGCACCAGCCTGTAAGGCGGTATATATGGAGTCAATGCGGCGCTTGGCCTCGTCCTGTTCATCCTTCGTGGCTTTTTGCTTCACCTGTATCAGGATGTGAGCGGCACTCACCAGTCCATCAGGGCCAACGCTCTCCTTGGTTTGGTCGTACACCTTATGGGCCTCAGCCAGCATGTCGGCATCTGTCACAAAGGTCGGCATCACCTGTTGGTCGCGATATTGGGCAAACTCTTCCTTGAAGGCCTTCGTCGTATCCAGACGAGCATCCAAGGCAGCCTGCACCTTCAACTTATAGTTGACAAACAGGTCGACATATTCCTCGACGGTTTTCTTGTCAATGACACCGTCAGTATTATTCTTGTTATAGCTGTACTCAAACTCAGAACGGGGCACAGGCACACCTGCCACCGTCATGACAACAGGGTCTGTCTGCGCCACTGCGGCAGTGCTCATCAGACAGGCCGCCAGTATCATCTTTAGCTTCATCTGTTCAATTCGTGTAATTCGTTATTAAAAAATCAATCATTAGGACGTGAGTAATTCGGGGCTTCACTGGTTATCGTGATGTCATGCGGGTGGCTCTCGTTGACGCCGGCATTGGTGATACGGGTGAACTTGGCCTCATGCAGCTTCTCAATGGTGGCAGCACCACAGTAGCCCATGCCCGAACGCAAGCCACCCACCATCTGGTAGATGACCTCCTGGACGGTTCCCTTATAAGGAACGCGGCCGGCAATGCCCTCGGGCACCAACTTCTTCACATCCTTCGTGTCGGCCTGGAAGTAGCGGTCCTTCGAGCCATGCTCCATAGCCTCCAACGAACCCATACCGCGATAGCTCTTGAATTTACGGCCATTATAGATAATGGTGTCGCCAGGGCTTTCCTCAGTACCGGCCACCAACGAACCAATCATGACGCACGAGCCACCGGCAGCCAACGCCTTTACGATGTCGCCCGAGTAGCGCAGGCCACCATCAGCTATCAGGGGTACGTCAGTACCCTTCAAGGCGCTGTAGACATCATAGACGGCACTCAGCTGGGGCACGCCCACGCCGGCTACTACGCGGGTGGTACAGATAGAGCCTGGGCCAATGCCGACTTTCACGGCGTCAGCACCATTCTCTACCAGCATTTTGGCAGCAGCACCCGTAGCGATATTGCCCACCACGATGTCGATATGGGGGAACGATGCCTTGGCCTCACGCAACTTATCGATGACACTCTTCGAATGGCCATGGGCCGTATCGATGACGATGGCATCGACACCAGCATTTACCAGTGCCTGCATGCGGTCCAGCGTGTCTGATGTGACGCCGACACCGGCAGCCACGCGCAGACGACCCTTGTCGTCCTTGCATGCCATGGGTTTGTCCTTGGCCTTCGTGATATCCTTATAGGTAATCAGACCTACCAGACGGTTGTCCTTGTCCACCACTGGCAGCTTCTCAATCTTGTTCTTCTGCAGAATGTCAGCAGCAGCAGACAGGTCTGTCTGCTGGTGCGTGGTGACGAGGTTATCCTTCGACATAATCTCATCCACGGGACGGTCCAGCCGACGCTCGAAACGCAGGTCGCGGTTCGTCACGATACCCACCAAGTGGCGACCGTCATCGACTACGGGAATGCCGCCAATGTGATACTCTGCCATGATATCCAGCGCCTGGGCTACCGTGCTTCCCAACGGAATCGTTATTGGGTCGTATATCATACCGTTCTCAGCACGCTTCACGATAGCCACCTCGCGAGCCTGATTCTCTATCGACATATTCTTATGAATGACGCCGATGCCACCCTCGCGGGCTATGGCAATGGCCATCTGGCTCTCCGTCACCGTGTCCATAGCGGCCGTCACGAAAGGCACGTTCAACACAATGTTACGCGAGAAGCGCGTTTGTAACTCTACTGTCTTCGGCAGTACCTCTGAATAGGCGGGAATCAACAGGACGTCGTCGAAAGTGAGGCCGTCCATCACAATCTTATCTGCAATAAATGATGACATAATTATACTACTTATTTTTTTATTGCGTGCAAATTTACTGCTTTTTCATTGAACAGCGTCCAATGCCCGTCGAACATTATTCTTTTTTAACGTACTTAACGCTCCCTCCTTCTGTCGCCAGTAGCTCCATGGTTGTGCGGGTGACAATGCAAGGCTTAGTTCGCCATCTCAGAAAGGAATTTGATGCGGACGAGGCGGATTTCATCCTCAGAGCATTCAGCGCCAAGTTCCTGCAATGCGTCCTCCAAGGAGTCAGTCTCGCTCTCAGCAAAGTAGTCATAGATGTCATCAACATGATCCTCGTCCATCACCTCTTCCAGGAAATAGTCGATGTTCAGTTTTGTACCGCTGTAGACGATAGCTTCCACTTCGTCAAGCAGTTCCTCGAACTCCAGCCCCTGGGCAGTGGCGATGTCGTCAAGGGCTATTTGCCGGTCAATAGCCTGGATGATTTTCACCTTCAGTATAGATTTCTTGGCAACGGTGCGGACGCGCAAGTCGCTATGACGCTCTATCTCATTCTCGTCGCAGTAGCGCTTGATGAGGTCCACAAACTCCTTGGCGTACGGCTGGCGCACCTTGCCTTCGCCGACGCCTTGGATATTCTTCAGTTCCTCCAGTGTGACGGGATAGTCGGTAGCCATCTGTTCGATGCTGACATCCTGGAAAATGACGTATGGTGGACGGTCGAGTTTCTTGCTGACCTTCTTGCGCAAATCCTTCAGCATGGCGCTCAACGTGGGGTCGAGGGCACTGGTACCGCCCTCATGGTCGGCAGAAGAATCGTAGTCCTCGTTATACTCGTGGTCTTCAACAATCATAAAAGACTCCGGTGCCTTCATGAACTTCTTGCCAGCCGACGTCAACTTCAGCAGGCCGTAGTTCTCGACGTCCTTCTTCAAGAAGCCCGCAATCAATGCCTGACGGATGACGGGATTCCAGTATTTCTTATCTGTATTCTCACCAACACCAAACAATTCGTGGTCCTGATGTTTATGGGCCAGCAGTTCCTCGGTCTCCTGACCCGACACAAAGTCGATGATATAGTCAGAACGGAAATTCTCCTTCAGTGCATGGATAGCTTGAAGCACCATCAACAGCTGGTCCTTGGCCTCTATCTTCGTCTTCGGGTGCAGGCAGTTGTCACAGTTGTGGCAGTTGTCCTTGTTGTAGGTCTCGCCGAAATAGTTGAGCAGCATCTTGCGACGGCATACTGACGACTCGGCGTATGCTGCCGTCTCAGCCAGCAGCTGACGGCCAATGTCCTGTTCGGCAACAGGCTTGCCCTCCATAAACTTGTCGAGTTTCTGCAAATCCTTCTGGGCATAGAACGTGATGCACATGCCCTCGCCGCCGTCGCGACCAGCACGCCCTGTCTCCTGATAATAGCCTTCCAGAGACTTGGGAATGTCGTAATGGATGACAAAACGCACGTCGGGCTTGTCGATGCCCATGCCAAAAGCGATAGTAGCCACAATGACGTCGATTTCTTCCATCAGGAAGTCGTCCTGCGTCTGTGAACGGAGCGCGCTGTCAAGACCGGCATGATAGGGCGCCGCCTTGATTTCATTGGCTTTCAGCACCTCAGCCAGTTCTTCGACCTTCTTGCGCGAGAGACAATAGATAATGCCGCTCTTGCCGGGATGCTGCTTGATGAACTTGATGATATCTTTATCCACGTCCTGCGTTTTTGGGCGTACCTCATAATACAGGTTAGGGCGGTTGAACGACGATTTGAACTCCACGGCATCCACTATGCCCAGATTCTTCTTGATGTCAGTACGCACCTTGTCCGTAGCGGTAGCTGTCAGCGCGATGACGGGAGCCTTGCCTATCTCATTGATGATGGGCCGGATGCGACGGTATTCTGGGCGGAAGTCGTGCCCCCACTCAGAGATACAATGCGCCTCGTCAATGGCATAGAACGATATCTTAGCCTGACGCAGGAACTCCACGTTCTCATCCTTCGTCAACGATTCGGGAGCCACATAGAGCAGTTTGGTCTTGCCTGCCATGATATCGGCCTTCACTTGGTCGACAGCCGATTTGTTGAGCGAAGAGTTCAGGTAATGCGCCGTACCCTCCTCACTCATCGAACTGATGACGTCGACCTGATTCTTCATCAGCGCTATCAACGGAGAAATGACGATAGCCGTACCATCCATCAACAGCGACGGCAGCTGATAGCACAGCGACTTACCGCCGCCCGTCGGCATCAGTACAAAGGTGTCATTGCCATCAAGCACATTCTGGATGATAGCTTCCTGGTCGCCTTTGAACTTGTCGAAGCCAAAGTATTTCTTGAGTGCTTCTGTCAGATTCTTTTTCTTGTTTGCCATAGACTTTTGGGGGGATTATTGTAAGTGCGACTTGTCAAGCTGCTCCTGGGCATACTCGGCAGACACTTCAAAGGATTTTGTTCGCTTAGAAGGAATCTCAAACATGGCATCCATCATGATGTTCTCTACGATGGAGCGCAAACCACGGGCGCCCAGTTTGTACTCCACAGCCTTGTCAACGATGAGCGTGAGAGCCTCAGGCGTGAAGGTGAGCTTTATGCCGTCCATCTCGAACAGCTTCTCGTACTGCTTGATGATGGAGTTCTTGGGTTCGGTCAGTATCCTGGTCAGCGCATCGCGGTCAAGTGGATTCAGATAGGTCAGCACAGGCAGGCGACCGATAATCTCAGGAATCAGACCGAACGACTTCAGATCCTGCGGAGCAATATACTGCATCAGGTTCTCCTTGTCAATCTTACGCACGTTCTGCACCGAGTTGTAACCCACCACATGGGTATTCAGACGCTGGGCTATCTTACGCTCAATGCCGTCGAAGGCCCCTCCGCAGATAAACAGGATGTCGCGGGTGTCTATCGAGATGTAGTCCTGGTCCGGGTGCTTGCGGCCGCCTTTGGGGGGAACGTTGACATTCGTGCCCTCCAGCAACTTGAGCAGTCCCTGCTGGACACCCTCACCACTGACATCACGGGTAATGGAGGGATTATCCATCTTGCGGGCTATCTTGTCAATCTCATCGATAAAGACAATGCCGCGCTGCGTAGCCTCCACATTATAGTCAGCCACCTGCAGCAGACGCGTGAGAATGCTCTCCACGTCCTCGCCGACATAGCCAGCCTCCGTGAATACAGTGGCATCGACAATCGTAAACGGCACGTCCAGCTGTCTGGCAATGGTACGCGCCAACAGGGTCTTACCAGTACCCGTCGAACCCACCATGATGATGTTCGACTTCTCAATTTCCACCTCGTTCTCGTCCTTGGGCTGTTGCAGACGCTTATAGTGGTTGTAGACTGCCACGCTCAGGTAGCGCTTAGCCTCGTCCTGACCAATGACATACTGGTCCAGATAGTCCTTTATTTCCTTAGGTTTGGGGACACGCTTCATGCTAAACTTACTGCCCTTGCTGCGGGACTCGGGACCATAGCCGTTGGCAGTAGCCACCTGATAGGCCTGCACGGCGCAGTCCTCACAGATGCAGCCGTCCACACCGGTTATCAGCAGCTTCACCTCACGCTCAGAACGTCCACAGAAATTACACTTCTTTGCCATTATTTCTTCTTCAGCACCTGGTCAATCATTCCATATTCTTTGGCTTCCTCAGCAGTCATCCAATAGTTGCGGTCGGAATCGTTCCATACCTTATCGTACGGTGTATGAGAATGCTCTGAGATGATGGTATACAGTTCCTTCTTGAACTTCATAATCTCCTTGGCTTCAATCTCGATATCCGAAGCCTGACCCTGAACACCACCCAACGGCTGGTGAATCATAACCCGGCTATGGGGCAATGCCGAACGCTTTCCCTCAGTACCAGCCACCAGAAGTACAGCAGCCATCGAGGCAGCCATGCCCGTACAAATGGTAGCCACATCGCTGGAGATAAACTGCATGGTGTCATAGATGCCAAGACCAGCCGTCACGCTGCCGCCGGGAGAATTCAGGTAGATAGAGATATCCTTGCCCGAGTCCACCGAGTCCAGATAGAGCAACTGGGCCTGCAGCGTGTTGGCAGTATAGTCGTCAATCTGTGTCCCCAGGAAGATGATACGGTCCATCATCAGTCGCGAGAAGACATCCATCTGGGTGACATTCAGCTGACGCTCCTCCAGGATGTAAGGGTTCAAATACTGGGCCTGAGCACTCATCACCTCATCGAGCACAAGACCGTTGATACCTAAATGCTTGGTAGCATATTTTCTAAAATCGTTGTTCATCATTTCTTTCTCCTTGATAATGCAAAGGGCACTTTTCGCTACCCTTTTCTGAAAACGTAGATACAAAATTACGAAAAAAAGTCGGAACGCAAAGCATCCCGACTCTTTTTTTTGGTTAAAGAATTATAATTACCTCTTTTACTTCTCTTGCATCAGTTTCTGGAAGTCTTCCATCGTGATTGACTTCTCGTCCAATTTCACGACATTCTTAAGGGCTGCTGTCAGTTTTACATCAACAGCGCGGTCGACAATACCGTCAACATTCTCGCGCTTTTTCAGCATCTCCTGAGCATAGTTCTCCAGATACTCATCGGGAATGTTCGACATGCCATACTGGGCGAACTGTGCACGAGAGGCCTCCTTGGCTACGGCCTTCAAATCGGCATCCTCGACCTTGATACCCTGTGCAGCCACCAGCTGCTCCTTCATCAGGTGCCAGCCCAACTCCTTGATGCTGGCCTCGAAATTCTTCTCGACATAATCCTCGGCGTCCTTACGGTCCTTGTTATTCTGAATCATCACACGCTTGAGGATGGCCTCGGGGAACTCCAGCTTGCCGACCTTCTTCTCCACATGGGCACGGACATCCTGCAGGAACTTATAGTCAGAGTCGGTCTTAAACTGCTGGGCTATCATGTCGGCAATCTTCTGGCGGAACTCCTTCTCGTCCTTGACGGTACCCTCGCCAAACACCTGGTCAAACAACTGCTGGTTGACCTCAGCCTTGACAAAGCGGGAAATCTCAGTAATCTGGAACGTGAAGTCGCCGGTATGCTCAGCCACCTGGTCCTTATCTATCTTCAGCAGGCTGCTCACCTCGACATCGCTCTCGGGATAGGCCTTGCGGGGATTCCACGTGATGATGTCGCCCAGTTTACAACCGTCGAACAATTTCTTCTGGTCGTCCACCTTCATATACTGAGGCATCAACACGGCGTCAGCAACCTCAATAGTTCCATCCACCTCGCGCAGGTCACCCTTCAGCATGTCGCGCTGCTCGGGGTCGAACTGCTCTGCCTTCTGGTACTCACCAGAGCGGCTCTGATACATCTCCACCTGCTGGTCAATCAGTTTGTCCTCAACGGTGATATTGTAATAGGGAACCTTGTCCTTGCCGCTCAGGCTGACCTCAAAGACAGGAGCCACGGCAATGTCGAACTTAAAGGTCAGCGGGGCATCACCCTCGAAGTCGAGTGCTTCCTGCTGCTCACAGGGAAGGGGCTCGCCCAGCATCTGTATCTTGTTCTCGCGTACATAGTCGTACAGCTTTTCGCCCAGCATCTTGTTGACCACGTCAACCTTGACGCTGGTACCAAACTGGCGCTTAATCATGCCCATCGGGGCCTGACCGGGACGGAATCCGGGAATATTAGCACGCTTGCGATAGTCTTTCAGGGTCTTCTCGACCTCAGGCTGATAGTCAGCCGTCTCCAACGTAATGGTCATCAAGCCATTAATCTTGTCAGGAGCTTCAAATTGAATATTCATCTTTATACCTTATTTATTATATATATGCGATTTGAGCGTGCAAAGGTACAAAATTTCTCTTACCTCTTACCTTTCACCTCTCACCTCTTAAGAATTATTAACTTTCTTCCTCTTGTCTACGCTGTTCCTCTAAGACAGAGAAATCCTTTTGGCGCAATACAAACGACTCCGTCAGATAGTTCTTGCGCACCACCGGATTGGCCGCCAATTCCTCTGGCGAACCCTGAAACAGGATGCGGCCCTCGAACAGCAGGTAGGCACGGTTGGTGATACACAGCGTATCTTCAACGTTATGGTCGGTGATGAGGATACCGATATTCTTATCCTTCAGTTTCCACACGATAAACTGGATATCCTCAACGGCAATGGGATCCACACCGGCAAACGGCTCGTCAAGCATGATGAACTTTGGCTCAATGGCCAGACAGCGGGCTATCTCCGTACGACGGCGCTCACCACCAGAGAGACGGTCACCCGTATTCCTGCGCACTTTCTCCAAACGGAACTCCTTTATCAGACTCTCCAGCTTCTCCAACTGATAGTCGCGGGGCTTGCCCGTCATCTCCAAGACACTCAGGATATTATCCTCCACGGTCATCTTGCGGAATACCGAGGCCTCCTGAGCCAGATAGCCGATACCGGCACGGGCACGCTTGTATACCGGATAGCTGGTCACCTCCTCGTCGCCCAGATAGATATGCCCACCATTGGGAACTATGAGACCAGTCGTCATGTAGAACGACGTCGTCTTGCCGGCACCGTTAGGGCCCAGCAGGCCAACAATTTCGCCCTGCCTGACATCAAACGACACGTCATTGACCACCGTGCGCTTACCATAAATCTTCACAAGCCCTTCGGCACGCAGCACCAACCGCTCAAGCTCCTGTTTGTTCATCATTTCATCCATTGCGCCTGCAAAGTTACGAAAAGTCGAACACAAAACAAAGAAACTCGTTTCTTTTTTTGTTGAGACAGAGTAACTTCGCAATTTTTATCGCAAAGTTACAAAAAAACGAGGGAAATGTATAAACTCTCAGAAATATCATGTAAATTTGCAGGACAAAAGCTACTCGGAGTATGACAACATATACAAAGTTCAAGGAATACATCTGGCTGGTGAATACCATCTATCATGCCAAGGCCATCACCTTTGCTGAGATTAATGAGCGTTGGCTTAAGACGGAGATGAGCGAGGGTGTGGAGATGGCACGTACCACGTTCTATCGTCATAAATGCGCCATCGAGGACATCTTCGGTATCTATATCGACTGCGACAAGAAGAACGGCAACAGGTATTTTATTGGTAACGAGCATGTGTTGCGCGAGGACTCCGTTCAGAACTGGATGCTCTCCACGCTGAGCGTAGGCAATATGGTGGAGGAAAGCCAGAGCCTGCACAACCGTATTCTGTTGGAACATGTACCTTCAGGTGGCGAGAAGCTCCAGCAGGTCATCAAGGCGATGAAGGAAAGCCGCAAGGTTTTGCTCACCTATTGCCGCTATGGTTCGTCTGAGAACGACACACGAACCCTGGCCCCATATTGTGTAAAGTTGTTCCGTCAGCGATGGTATCTGGTGGGCAGTAACGATGAAGGCATGAAGCGAACCTTCGCCTTCGACCGTATAGAAAAGGTGGAACTGCTTGACGAGAAGTTCAAGATGGACGAGGATTTTGATGCAGCTGAATTCTTCAGCGACAGTTACGGCATAGTGGTTGACGACAAGATGGCCCCAGAGCGCATCGTGCTGCGGGCATACGGCTATGAGCGATACTATCTGCGCGACCTGCCGCTGCACCACAGCCAGAGAATGATTGGCACTACTGGCGACTATTGCGACTTCGAACTGACACTGCGCCCCACGAGCGACTTCAAGGCTCAGTTGCTATCGCGAGGTCAGTGGATAGAGGTGCTGGAGCCTCAATCACTGGCAGAAGAAATCGTGGAATGGCACAAAAACGCCATCGAGCGCTATAAAAAGTAAAAAAAACAGAGGCTGTTCCATGAAATGAAACAACCTACGCCTATCTTTGCAGCCGATAACATGATTGTAGAACTAAAAATTGTAAATGTTATGGCTGGAATATTTTTCTTTTTTGTATTGATTGTTGCTGTAGGCAGCCTTATGGATTGTTATGTCAAGGGACTGAACCAAAAGGAAGCAGGAAGATGAAACATGAGTGGCAATAGTTCAGCCGCGGTGTGTGAATGATGCTCCGCGAAGCATTAAATCCGCCTCTGCGGAGCATTAAATCCGCCTCTGCGGAGCAAAAAATCCGATAACGCCAGACAGGATATTTGGTCATGTCGCAGGTTTTGGAAAGTCGGGACGGTTCCAACTTTCCCCCTCTTATGACAGACGGAGCTTCTCTGTCATATTTTTGGCTTATTTTAACATTATTTTTGCAAGATGTTTTTGTATGCTGAACGTTTTTAAAGGCTTTGCAAGCAGTTTTTTGATTACATAAAAGATGAAGACTACTGTCATAGATTCGCACAGAAAGCTTACAAAAGTCTTTAATCTTGAAGTCAGAGAGATTAGGTCTTAAATAGTAAAACAAGTTGTTTTACTATGCAAGAGATGCTGTTTAAAACAAGAAAAGATGGTCTTTTGTACGGTAAAACAACTTGTTTTACTACATAAAATGACTATGACAGAGAACCATTCTCTGTCATATTATGCAACCGATTGACTGTTAGTTAATTAGAACAGATTATGACAGAGAACAGTATTTTTTATATTTCGAACAAAATTTTTGTGACAACATGGTCGTTTAACACGGCCTAGTCCTTCAGGTTACAGGGGGCGCGCTGTGGGCAAGAGAAATTTTTATTTTTAAGAAAAATCTGTCTATTCCTTTGGTATTTCGCTCGATTTGCACTACCTTTGCACGCGATATGTTGAAGTTGCTGCATAAATGGCTGACCGTATTCGGCCGGTTTCTGATACTGATGGGACGCACGTTCAGCGTTCCTGAGCGCTTTCGCATGTTCTGGAAGCAATACGTGAAGGAAATGGAGCAGCTGGGCATCAACTCCATCGGCATCGTGCTGCTGATATCTTTCTTCATCGGAGCCGTCATCTGCATCCAGATGAAGCTGAACATCCAGTCGCCCTGGATGCCCCGGTGGGTCAGCGGATACACCACCCGTGAAATCATGCTGCTTGAATTTTCCAGCTCCATCATGTGTCTGATACTGGCAGGCAAGGTGGGCTCGAACATCGCCTCGGAGATAGGCACCATGCGCGTCACCCAGCAGATTGACGCCTTGGAGATTATGGGCGTCAACTCGGCATGCTACCTGATACTGCCGAAAATCTTGGGAATGATTACCATCATGCCCTTGCTGGTTATCTTCTCCAGCGCGCTGGGCATTGTGGGTGCCTACGGAACGGCATACATCGGAGGCATCATCGTGCCTGACGACCTGACGCTGGGTCTGCAGCACGATTTCAAGTCGTGGTTTATGTGGATGTCCATCATCAAGAGCCTCTTCTTCGCCTTCATCATCTCGGCCGTTCCCTCATATTGCGGATATACGGTTGAGGGCGGTTCCGTCAATGTGGGCAAGGCGTCGACAGACGCCGTAGTGACCTCGAGTGTGCTGATACTATGTAGTGACGTATTCCTGACAGAACTGTTATCATGATTGAAGTAAAGAACCTGTACAAGAGCTTTGGCGACATCGAGGTGCTGAAGGACATCTCTACCGTCTTCGAGGACGGCAAGACGAACCTCATCATCGGACAGAGCGGCAGCGGCAAAACGGTGCTGATGAAAAACCTGGTGGGACTCTTCGACCCCACGGCCGGCAAGATTCTGTACGACGGACGCGACTTCGTACGGATGTCAAAGCATGAGAAGGTTCACATGCGGCGCGAAATGGGCATGATATTCCAGTCGGCAGCACTCTTCGACTCGCTGACGGTGCTGGAGAACGTCATGTTCCCCCTCGACATGTTTTCGTCGATGAACCTGCGCGAACGGCAGAAGCGCGCTATGGACTGCCTGGACCGCGTCAACCTGGTGGGCGCCGAGGAGAAATTTCCCGGAGAAATATCCGGTGGCATGCAGAAGCGTGTGGCCATTGCCCGCGCCATCGCCCTGAATCCCAAATACCTGTTCTGCGACGAGCCAAACAGCGGTCTGGACCCCAAGACATCGCTGATTATCGACGACCTGCTGCACAGCATCACCCAGGAATTCAAGATGACCACCATTATCAATACCCACGACATGAACTCGGTGATGGGTATCGGCGAGAACATCATCTTCATCTACGAAGGGCATAAGGAATGGCAGGGGGTGTCGGCCGACATCATGAGGTCGACAAACAAGCGCCTCACCGACTTCATCTTCGCCTCCGACCTGCTGAAGGAGATGCGCGAGGCCATCACCAACCAGCAATAGCCCCCTTTTTCCGCTCCCGATTGACCTGCGTCAACGAAAGCCCATTTCTGTTGATACAAGTCAAAATAAAGGCTGTTAACGCAAACAATTTCCTTTTTTGCTTGCAAGGAAGCAAAAAACATCGTACCTTTGCATCGTCAAAAAGAGATAAGAGCTGCCAAAGAAAGACAGCAAGTAAGGATAACAAAGGATAACAATTAAAGAAAAGAAAGGGTAAAAAGATGAAAAAGTTAATTAAGAAATGGATAAAGAGCGAGGCTTACAACGAATATTGCTTGAACATGGCCAGAATGTACAATTATCGACCCGCTAATTAATAAAGAGAAGCATAGAAAAAGGATTAAAAGGTTTAGATGGTTAAACGAAGAAAGAGGACGTTTCCACACGCCCTCTTTTTATTTCATATACCATTCTCCATCCTTCTCGACCATGGGTACAGTAATTTCCTCCTGTGTAGAGTCGGCAAAGCAGAGCAACAGGAAAGCATAGGTCAACTGCAAAGTCGAGTCGCGACGGCCTATATTGGGACTGATACGCACCTCCCTGATACCGCCATACTTCTCTGAAATGTCAGCCATGTACTTTCGGTAGACAGCAACCATCTGTTCGCAATAGTCGGTAGGCAGGCTGTCAACAGCGGCGCGACCTTCCAGGAAGTCCTCCGGGAAGCCAGCAGCCAGACGGTCGTAATAGGCCTTGGCAGCCTCGGCAGCCCTTTCCTCTGGCGAGGCACCTCCACAGGCGGAGCAGGCCAGCACGACGGCAAGCAAGGTGAGCAGATGCTTCATTTCTGACGGACAAAGACATTGATAGGAGTACCTGTCAGCGTCCAATTGTCGCGGAGCTTGTTCTCCAGGAAGCGCCGATAAGGTTCCTTGACATACTGGGGCAGGTTGGCATAGAACACAAAGGTAGGAATCTGCGTGTCCGGTACCTGCGAGACATACTTGATTTTGATGTACTTACCCTTGATGCTGGGTGGCGGTGTCTGCTCGATGAGCGGCAGCATCACTTCGTTGAGCTTCGAGGTTCCTATCTTGATCTTACGGTTCAGATACACCTGCTTGGCAGTCTCCAGCACCTTGAAGATGCGCTGTTTGGTGACGGCAGAGGCAAAGATAATGGGGAAGTCGACAAAGGGAGCCATACGATTGCGGATAGCCGTCTCGAAAGTCTTGATGGCTATCTGCGACTTGTCCTCCACAAGGTCCCACTTGTTGACAACGACCACTAACGACTTGTTGTTCTTCTGGATGAGCTGGAAGATGTTCATGTCCTGAGCCTCGATGCCTCGTGTGGCGTCAATCATCAGGATACAGACGTCAGAGTTCTCGATGGCACGGATGCTGCGCATGACGGAGTAGAACTCCAAGTCTTCCGTCACCTTATTCTTGCGGCGGATGCCGGCCGTATCAACCAGATAGAAGTCGAAGCCGAACTTGTCGTACTTGGTATAGATGCTGTCACGGGTGGTGCCGGCAATGTCGGTGACGATATTGCGGTCTTCGCCGATGAAGGCATTGATGATGCTCGACTTGCCGGCATTGGGACGTCCCACAACGGCAAAGCGCGGCGTGCCATCCTCCAGGTCATCGACCTCGTCGGTCTTCAACTTCGTCAGCACGAAGTCCAGCAGGTCGCCCGTACCACTACCCGTGGCGGCACTCACACAGAAGGGGTCACCCAGTCCGAGCTTGTAGAACTCGTACTGCCCGTAGAGGTCCTTGCCGTCGTCGGCCTTGTTGGCCACCAGTACGACAGGCAGCTTAGAAGCACGTAAAATCTGTGCCACATCCTCGTCAAGGTCGGTCAGCCCGTTCTTGATATCCACCAGGAACAATACTATGTCGGCTTCCTCAGTGGCCACAATCACCTGTTTGCGAATCTCCTCCTCGAAGATGTCATCGCTATTGACCACCCAGCCGCCGGTGTCCACCACGGAGAACTCACGACCGCACCACTCGCACTTGCCATATTGGCGGTCGCGTGTAGTGCCTGCCTCGTCACTCACAATGGCCTGACGAGAGTTCGTTAATCTATTAAATAAAGTGGACTTGCCCACGTTCGGGCGTCCAACTATCGCTACTAAGTTTGCCATATTTTTTCTATCAAGTATTTCTAGTTAATCTAGTACTCTTAGTTATTCCGGATTATAGCCGAAGGCGTCGAGCTCGCGCTGGGAAGAGCGCCAGTCCTTGTCAACCTTGACGAAAGTCTCGAGGTAGATGGGCTTCTGGAAGAACTTCTCCAAGGCCTTGCGGGCCTCGGTGCTGACCTTCTTCAGTGCCACCCCCTGATGGCCGATGATGATACCCTTCTGCGAGTTGCGCTCCACATAGATGATGGCGTTGATATGGATGTTCTTCTCTGTCTCCTTGAAGCGCTCCACACGCACCTCCACGGAGTAGGGAATCTCCTTGTCGTAGTACAACAGTATCTTTTCACGGATAATCTCCGACACGAAGAAACGAGCCGGCTTGTCCGTCAACTGCTCCTTGTCGAAATAGGCAGGACTCTCGGGCAGCAGTTCCTGAATGCGTTTCAGCAGCATATCCACGCCAAACTTGTTCTTGGCTGAGATGGGCAGTATCTCTGCATTGGGCAGCAATGTATGCCATTTGTCGACGATACGGGCCAAAGTCTCCTGGTCACTCTCATCAATCTTGTTAATCAGCAGAATCACAGGAATCTGCATGCGTTGCACCTTCTGGAGGAAGTCCATGTTCTTCTCCGGGTTCTCCACCACGTCAGTGACGTAGAGCAGCACGTCGGCATCCTGCAGGGCCGACTCCGAGAAAGCCAGCATCGACTCCTGCAACTTGTAGTTGGGTTTCAAGACACCCGGGGTGTCAGAAAACACTATCTGCATGTCATCGGTATTGACGATGCCCATGATGCGGTGGCGCGTGGTCTGCGCCTTGAACGTCGCAATCGAAATACGCTCACCAACCAGCTGGTTCATGAGCGTACTCTTACCTACATTGGGATTGCCTACTATATTAACGAATCCTGCTTTATGCATTAATTGTCAATTATCAATTATTCACCATCATACGCCCACTTGTAATAGGATGCGCCATGCACGAAGCCGGCCCCAAAGGCCGTCATGATGATATTGTCACCCTTTCTCAGCCGATGTTCGTTCTCCCAAAGTGCCAAGGGAATGGTAGCAGCCGATGTATTGCCCAAATGCTCGATATTGACCATCACCTGTTCCATGGGCAGTTCCAGGCGTTTTGCCACAGCTTCGATGATGCGAAGGTTGGCCTGGTGGGGGACTACCCATTGGATATTGTCCTTGTTCAGACCATTACGCTCAGCTATCAAGGCGCAGTCATCGCTCATGTTAGTCACTGCATAGCGGAATACCGTGCGCCCCTCCTGATAGAGGTAGTGCAGACGATGGTCTACCGTGAAGTGACTGGGAGGAGACACTGAGCCGCCAGCTTTCAGGTGAAGGAAGGGAAGACCCTTTCCATCAGCGCGGAAATAAGCATCCCTCACACCGATGTTCTCCTCCTCCGTACCCTCCAAGAGCACAGCAGCAGCACCGTCGCCAAAGAGCGGACAGGTAGCCCGGTCTTTATAATCGACGATAGACGACATCTTGTCGGCACCAATTACAATGATTTTCTTGTAACGCCCACATTGTATCATCGACGCTGCCACGTCAAGCACATAGAGGAATCCACAGCAAGCTGCCCAAAAGTCGAAAGCAAAAGCATTCTTCAGTCCGAGCTTGCCCAGCACAATACTGGCTGTAGAAGGGAACTTATAATCAGCCGTTGACGTAGCCACTATGACGGCGTCTATGGTATCAGGGTCCGTATTGGTCTTCTTCAACAACTGCTTGGCAGCCTTACGGGCCATGTAGCTGGTGCCGAGACCTTCCTCCGTGAGGATGCGGCGCTCCTTGATGCCGACACGCGTCATAATCCACTCGTCATTGGTGT
>ERZ842401.1464-NODE-1464-length-33768-cov-5.549076_pt1 | contig 33768 bp, 25 predicted proteins | sample MGYA00521270_ERZ842401 | MGnify/ENA primary metagenome ERZ842401 (study PRJEB31892, sample SAMEA3878208) | bioreactor metagenome | biome: Moose rumen | place: Sweden | collected 2011-10 | study: EMG produced TPA metagenomics assembly of the PRJEB12797 data set...
AGGGGTCGCACTAACGTGCGACGGCAGGGAAAGTGATGCAGTTAATTTTTTAACAGATACTAAAAACGGAAACATGAATATCCGCCATTTTATGGCAAAACTGCTTGCCATACTTTTAATAGTCTTATTATATTCCTGCTCCCACCGGGCAGGAATTGCAGTCGTCATTGACCCTGCAAGCGAGAATGAAGCCTCTGATGAACTTGCCGCCTATGAAGCATCACTTAGTGCAGACGGTTACGAAGTAATCCGCCTTTGCAAAGAATGGGATAATCCAGAGGATATCCGCGAGCAGCTCAAAGATCTTTATAACAAAGGGAAGATCAAAGGAGCCGTTTTTATTGGCGACATTCCTATCCCTATGATCCGCGACGCCCAGTTTTTCACCAGCGCGTTCAAGATGGACCAGACGCGGCCGCTTAAGGAGTCAAGCGTACCGTCAGACCGCTATTACGACGATTTCGACCTGACTTTCGACTATCTTGGGAAGGATGATGACGGAGATCCGTACTTCTATTATTCTCTCACTTCAGGACGTGACGTTCCCCTTCAGTCTGAGATTTTCTCCGGCCGCATCAGACCTACTGACACCGAAGCATCTTCCCGTTACGAAAAACTCCGCCTTTATCTGAAAAAAGCGGCAGATGCCCACAAGAATCCTGACAGGCTGGACCATATTTTCATTTTTACCGGCTCTGGAAGCATTGCTGAGAGCAAGCAAGCCCATATTGATGAGCAGTTCTCCATGAAGGAGCATTTCCCCTGGTTCAGCGTCCTCCCCGATGCAGTGTCATACATAGACCACAAGGATTACGACCCTCTAAAGCCACGCATCAAGAACGAATTGATGCGCTCGGATCTGGATATAGCCTTCCTTCATCATCACGGAGACTATGACACCCAGTATTTCAAGGTCAAAAAAGAGGATAACCTCACCCTTGAAGAATTCGGACCTTTCCGCCCGGAGGCAAAGCTAGTAGTTATGGATGCATGCTATAATGGGGCGTTCAACATGGAAGATTGCATCGCCAATGAGTACATCTTTCAGAGCGGGGGCACCCTCGTCGCTTGGGGCGGCACTGTGAATGTCCTTCAGGACAAGTGGCCTGATGAGTTCATCGGTCTCATTGCTCAGGGCTATCCCATCGGAGAAATTAACCGCTTTTCCCCTTACTTGGAAATGCATGTCGTAGGAGACCCTACGTTCTCTTTCAAGAAGGAAAATGTGAACAATTCCGCTGACAAAGCCTGTCTCAATATCCGCTTCGGTAATTATAGCGAAGATAAACTCCTGAAAATATTGAAGGAGTCGCCAGTTTCTATTGAAAGGCATGAAGCCTTCAACACTATCATCCGCCGCGGAGATCGCCGAACAAAAATCGAAGCTATCCGCATCGCCCTTTCTGACAACTCAGAGCAAGTACAGCGTGAAGCGGTCAACTGCTTCGCTCCCATGGGAGATGATGAGTTAATCCCTCTTGTCGCCCGCTTCGCTACTGCCAACAACGTTTCTCCTAGACTGCGTCAGAACACCTATGAGAGCCTTCAGTTTTTCCCCAAGGAGAAGATGCAGAGCGCTATTTTTGCCGCTCTCGACAGTCTTGCAACCCAGAGCGCTGACACAAGCTATTTCGAGCGCGTCCGCAACATCACCAAGTCGCATTGCGGCCGTTGGGATGATGAAATAGACCAGCTCATCGCTGGCGAATTAAGTGAGAAATGGCAGATGTTCTGTGCACGTTCTTTCCGTATTTATCTACCGGCACATCGTCTTCCTGAAGTTCGGGCCTTCGCCGATACATGTTCCAATGAGACCTTAAGCGAGGCCCTCCATGAAGCCATCGAATGGCACAGACTTGCATATACATACTAGTAAACCGATATGAAAAGATTCAATTTAGTAGTTACCATACTCCTGCTTCTGATTACCCGCAATGCCGGGGCTGGAGAAAGTTTTGCAATAGTTATAGATCCTTCCACTTATTCAGCTGCCAAGGCCGAAGTGGACGCTTATGCTGCTGCTATCGCTAAAGCTGATGGATACAAAATAGAGATAGTACAAGATATCTGGAGCGCGCCTGACAGCATCCGCGCGGTCCTGAAAGAACTCAGGTTCAGGCGCAATGATCCTATTGTGGGAGCAGTTTTCATTGGGGATATTCCTGTCGCAATGGTCCGCGGGGCGCAGCATCTCGCAAGCGCTTTCAAGATGGACGAGGAGCGATATCCCCGTGAGGATTCATCTATTCCAAGCGACCGTTTCTATGATGATTTCTCTCTTGATTTCGATTATATCGGTCATGATGAAGGCACCCCATTGTACTATTACAATCTAACTGCCCAAAGCGCCCAATCACTCTCTCCGGACATTTTCACTGGCAGGATACGCCCCATGGATGAAAACGGGAAAGTGCGTATTGACGCTCTGAAAAGTTTCCTTCTCAAGGCCGCTGACGCCCGTCTCAACCCTCCAACAATGGATCAGATGCTATTCTTCAGCGGACATGGGTACATCTCAGAGAGCAAGACAGCCCGCCTTGATGAAAAGCGCGTATGGTACGAGCACTTCCCCTCCATTGATGACGGTCGAAATCACATCAGCTACATCGATTATTCGGATGTAGTGCCCGTCAAGCCTCACCTGATGAATGAAATTATGCGTCCGGACCTCAATGTGGCAATGCTGCATCATCACGGAGCTCCTGATACCGAATATTTGAACGCTGTAGAGCGTCCTTACATGGTCAAAGACGCAAAGGAGTATATTGTAAAGAATCTTAGATCGCATCTGTACCGCGCACGAGAGAAGGGCAAGGATTTTGAGAAGACTCAGGCTGAACTGAAGGAACGTTTCGATGTTCCCGACAGCTGGTTCAAGGATGCCTTCGATGAAGAAATCCACAAAACAGATTCTCTCGAGGACGCCTCTCTGGACCTTTATCTTGATGATTTCGCCGGATACGGCTACAAACCGGCCGCTCAACTTGTTATCCTCGATGCATGTTATAACGGTTCCTTCCAGCTCAACAATTGCATCGCAGACGAATATATCTTCCAGGAAGGAGGGACCGTCGCCGTACAGGCCAATAGCGTTAATTCGCTTCAGGATAAGTGGCACGACCGTTTCTTCGGAATCGTTGCCGCAGGCGGCTGCGCCGGCGATCTTGTACGTTTTGCTCCTTATATTGAATCCCATCTCATCGGTGACCCCACCTTCCGTTTCGCAAACGACGGAAAGAATCTGGATAAGCTTATCATCAATGGTGGAAAAGGAACATGGAAGCGACTCCTTCGAACCGGCTCGCCGGATGTAAAGGCCCTTGCCATTGAGCAGCTTTTCCAAAAGGACGCAATCACTCCTTCGGAACTTCTGGAGACATACAAGACTTCGCCCTATGCCACAGTAAGAATGGAGGCACTTTATTGCCTTTCACGGGCTAAAGGAGAGAAATTTATCGAGGCAATTCCTATTGCAATGGAAGATGCTGATGAGTTTATTCGCAGGATTGCAGTCAAATATGCAGGGAAGAGCGGTGACGAACGTCTGATTCCCGCCCTAATAAAAACTTTCCTTACCAACAACGCCACCTCGAGAATAGTTTTTAACACATCCTTCTCAATGATTTCCTTCGACAAGGATGCTCTTATTGCTGAGTTCGAGAAGCAGATTGAGTCTGTGAAGATGGTGAACGCCGCTCAAGAAAGTGAAAAACTAAAGAAAGAAGTTGAGAGAGCATCCACCCGTTTTCTTGAGGACCAGAAGGCCATTACGGATCCCGACACCTCAGCCAAAGAACGCCGCTCAGACATTCGTCAGATCCGTTCAAATATGTATTTCGGGAACATTCCTATCTTGCTTGAATACCTCCAGACATGCGATGATGCAAAGGTACAGGTGACCCTTCTCGAAGCACTCGGCTGGCATCGACTTGCATGGAACGCCGATGAAATAGCGAAGGTTGCTGAAGAGATGAGCCGCAACGAATCTCTTCCTAAAGAGGTCAGAAATGAAGCTCTCAAGACATTTAACCGCATCTCTGAATGAGAAAAGTAATTACAGCCCTGCTCCTGCTCCTACCCATATTTATGTATGGGCAGGAACTTCCGCAGTATGTGGATAATTCTTTAAATAAATATTTCCCGCCGATTATAGACCAGGCTGGAGGGTCGTGCGCCCAGGCTTCAAGCATAGGATATGTATTCACTTATGAGATGAACCGCTATCTCGACAGGGACGCATCCGCAAGCCCGGCTAACCGATTCAGCTACCAGTTCATCTGGAATCTGGTCAATGATGGAGTAGATCAGGGCGGCTTTGCAGAAGACGGGCTCTTTGTTGCCATGCGTTCGGGAGCCATGACAGAAGAAGACTTTTCTACGATTACCACATCCGCATTTACCTGGCCGTCAGGGTTTGAAAAATATCATAATGCCCTAAGATACAGAGTGTCTCGTTTTGTCAATTTCTCGAAGGATGTCGACACATATAAGAGATACCTCGCTGGCAGTAATGGTGCACCGGGAGGAATCTTGTCTTTTTCGGGACATTGCAACGGCTGGGAAATGATTAGGGATTATTCTGGGCCATCAGGAACGGGTTATAAGGCTCTGGTAACCAAGTTACCGGATGATGGAGCCCATGCAATGACTATAGTCGGTTATGATGACCTCGTCAGCTATACCGATGAAAATGGTGTCACACATGAAGGAGCATTTATCGTCGTAAATAGTTGGGGGAACTCGGCTCACGACAGAGGTCGTTTCTATTATCCCTATGATTTCTTCCGCGACAACACCCTGCCAGCAAGGGTTATCAGTAATGATGCTATAACGGCCGAAGTCAAATACCAAGAACCTCGCATTCTATATAAGCTCACTCTGGACTACACTTCCCGTGATGATCTTGCATATAACATAGGGGCAACAGACAAAGCGGACTCAAATAATCCTGACAATTTCTACTTTCAAAGCGGAATGAGTAACAAAGGCGGGGACCATTATATGAGGGGAACCTACGATAAGGAGCCGCTGGAATTCGCCCTGGACCTGACAGACAATATACCTTCGACCGACCCGGATTACTGCAGGTATTTCCTCAAGATAGTCCGTACAGCAAAGGGAAGAGTCAAGGGTGAAGGCAGTTTAAAAGCACTTTCCGTAATAGACTATCGCAGCGGGAAGCCTGTCGAGTATAAATATCGCGGCAGCTTACCAAGACAGATTGTCGACGGGGACAACTGGTTCATCATAAGCTTAGTGCCACGTTACAAGGTATCTTGCTCTCCTATAAGGGTTTCCAGCAACCCTCTATATTTGAAAACCGCATCAGGAGAAAGCGCTACTCTTCGAATCGGCGGAGAAGGCAAAACTACAAAAATTACTTATACCCTCAGGAAGAAATGAAATCATTGTCAAAAATAATAATTAGTTTATTAGTCCTTTCAGCCCTTGTTTCATGTGTGAATGACAAGGGTAATGAGATTACGCAGAATGGTGAATTAGAAGTAGCGCTGAATCCAGGAGAATGGACATACATTTCAATTGAGAATGAAGAGGTTGTCGGCAGAAGTCTCCTTGGTGATGAAGGATCCGATGCCGCCTGGGCGAAGAGAGATGACTGGGATATCGCTATTTGCGATTCTTTGATCCGCACAAACGGAGGAGAATCTGGTATTGGACAGGGTGCTCTTTCAGAGACATCTTCCATAAGCACCGTTCCTGATTCTTATCAAGAGATCTGGTAATATTTTTAGTAAAAACATTTGGAAGAAACGAAAAAAAGGCATACCTTTGCATTCCCGATTCGGAAAACGATGAGGAAATGGAGGACTCGTTAGCTCAGTTGGTAGAGCATCACACTTTTAATGTGGGGGTCTCGGGTTCGAGCCCCGAACGGGTCACAAATTGAGCTAAAATACAGTATCTGCACCCTTAGCTCAGCTGGTAGAGCAACTGACTCTTAATCAGTGGGTCTAGGGTTCGAATCCCTAAGGGTGCACCAAGGAGGTCGACAATTGTCGATCTCCTTTCTTGTAACTAATAACCTGCATCCCTAAATCCCTTTGGCCTTGGCCTCGTCCCAGATGGCATCCATTTCGGAAAGAGTCATGTCGGTAAGGAGACGACCCTCCTTTATCGTATGGTCCTCAAGATAGGTAAAGCGGCGGCGGAATTTTTCGCATGTCCGGCTCAGGGCAACCTCAGGATCAATACCATATAAGCGTGCAGCGTTTATAGCAGCGAACATTACATCTCCCATCTCTCCTTCAGCTCTCTCAAATGCTGCAACCCTTTCTTTCTCTGATTCAGCTGTTTCCATATACTGAGCCTCTGCCTCAAACTCTCTCATCTCTTCGCGAACCTTGTCCCAGACCTGAGATCTATCCTCCCAATCGAAGCCGACATCTCGCGCCTTCCGCTGGATTTGCATTGCCTTGAGAACACTCGGGGCAGATACCGGCACACCGTCGAGAATATGGCGCTTTCCTCCGTTTTCCTTCCTCTTCCGGAGCTCCCAGTTCTCGGCCACCGACTCGGCGGAAGCCTCTGATTCGTCTCCAAAGACATGTGGATGACGGAAAATCATCTTCTCGCACTCCCTGTCGGCCACATCGCCAATGTCATACTTCCCTTCCTCCTCGGCGACGCGGGAATAGAAGATGACATGGAGAAGCAGATCGCCAAGTTCTTTCGCGGTCTCCGAATCATCGCCCCGAAGGACAGCGTCACTCAGTTCGAACACCTCCTCAAGCGTAAGCTGGCGAAGTGTGTCATGTGTTTGAGCGGCATTCCAGGGACATTTCTCACGAAGCTGGACCATTATATCGAGAAGCCTTCCGATAGAGGCAAGTTTTTCTTCCTTAGTGTGCATAAAAACGGCTGTTTAAGAATACAAATTTAGCAAATCCACCGAATAATTAGTATCTTCGTAAACTCATTTAAAGACACCTTTTATGAAAGAAATACATTTCGTCAGCGCCGACGAAGCCGTAAGATGCGTCAAATCCGGGGATCATATCCACCTTAGCAGCGTCGCCAGCGTTCCCCATGTCCTGATCAAAGCTCTCTGCCGCAGGGCCGATGCTGGAGAAGTCGAGGATCTGCATTTCCACCATTTCCATACCGAAGGAGCCGCTCCTTATAGCGAGCCCCAATACGCAGGAATCTTCTTCGACCAGGGATTCTTCATCGGACCGAATGTCCGCGCCAATGTCAATGCCGGATACGCTGACTATCTTCCTGTCCATCTTGGAGAATCACAGAAGCTATACCGCTGCGGAGCACTCCCCTGCGATGTGGCCATGGTCCAGGTCTCCCTCCCCGATGAGAACGGGATGGTTTCCCTCGGCACTTCTGTCGACTGCTCTATCGCAGCTATCGAAGTGGCCAAAAAAGCCATCGGCGTCATCAACCCCAACGTTCCCTTCGCCTATGGTGACCTTGTAAGTCTCGATAGCTTTGACTTCCTTGTCAGCGATGATACTCCCCTTGTGACCAAAGAATTTGCAGAACCAACTCCTACTGAGGTACTTATTGGTAAGAATTGTGCGGAGCTGGTCCCTGATGGGGCATGTATCCAGATGGGCATCGGAGCCCTTCCGAACGCCCTAGCCGCACAGCTTGTGAACCACAAGAATCTCGGCGTCCACACCGAAATGTTTGCAGACGGCATCCTGCGCCTTATCAAAAAGGGAGTCGTCAATGGAGCGAACAAAAAAGTCGACAAGGGACAGGTGGTCGCCTCTTTCCTCCTCGGCTCATCGGATGTGTACAATTTCATAGACCACAATCCTGCGGTCGTGATGAAAGATATAAAATACACCAACGATCCTTGGGTCATTGCCCAGAATCCTCTAATGATGGCTATCAATTCTGCAACGGAAGTTGACCTCACCGGCCAAATTAGCGCAGACTCAATCGGTACACGAATATTCTCAGGAACGGGAGGCCAGCTCGACTTTGTCAAGGGTGCAATAATGTCCGAGGGCGGAAAGTCCGTCACCGCCTTTGCTTCAAGAACCAACAAGGGGAAAAACAAAATCGTCTCTTTCCTCAACCCCGGGGCAGGAGTTGTTACCCCAAGGGCTGATGCCCACTGGGTAGTAACCGAATATGGAGCGGTAGACCTCTATGGAAAATCCCTCCAGGAAAGGGCCAGACTGCTGATTTCCATCGCCCATCCAGACGATCGCGAAATGCTGGACAGGGATGCTTTCGAGCGCTTCGGTCCCCACTGGAATATCGTCAAATGAGGGATTTTATATAGCAGCGACGACGCATATAGAGGGTGTGGGGGTACTTATCCCACACCCTTACTGCTTCTCCCGTCTCAATCTGTGGATTGGAAAGACCGTAACTGACTCCTTCCGAGCGGAATTTACCAATCATGGATACATGAATAAGCGAAGAGAGACCCCTTCCCTGCCACTGAGGGACTGCTCCATTAATCATCAGGTCGACAGTGTCCCCTCCCCTGAGTGCTCTCAGAAGATGGAACCATCCGAAAGGGAAGAGGCTGCCATGAGCCTTCTTGAATGCATCCGAAAGGTCCGGGATAGCTATTCCGAATGCCACAGGATTATCCTCTGTATCCATAATAACAGTGCTGTATCTGTCGCTGACAAAAGGAATAATCGAAGCGGCTTCCTCATCCATTTCCTCCTCGGTAAAGGGCACAAAATTGCGGACATTACCCTCGAAACTATCATTATAAGCTTCGAAGAATTTCCGGACCGATGATGGATTCTTTTTCAAATCATCTATACTCCCCTCATGTAAGCCCATGCGATTCTTGACGGACTCAGAGACCCTTTTTATCCTCTCCGGGACATCATATACCATCGGAATCTTGTACTCCAGATAGTCGAGCTCCTTGGTATATCCTGCCGCCTCAACAAGATCCTTGTAATATGGATAATTATAAAGGCAGTTGAATACCGGCCTGTTTTCAAATCCCTCGACAAGCATCCCTTGCTTTCCGAGAGTATTGAAGTAAAGAGGACCATGAATCTCACTCATCCCTTCCGAGACCGCCCACTGCTCCGCTTCCCGAAAAAGAAGAGAGGAGACTTCCGAATCGTTAATAGTGTCAAACCAGCCGAAACGGGCCCTATTTAACGAATAGAGTTCATTGTAGCGGGGATTGATCATCCCTGCTATCCTTCCGAGAATGGTTCCCCGAGAGTCTTCAACTATCCACATTTTTAACTTGCAGTACTTCGCGGGGGCTGACGAGAGGAGAGACTTCTTCTCGGAAGACCTTAGCGGCGGGACCCACAGATCCGAACCTCTATAAAGCCTCTCGGGAAAACGGACAAAGCGGGAAACGTCCCGCTTTGATGAAATCTCTCTTATGTGATAGCCGCTACTCATGACGGGCAAAACGTTCCTCTGCCAGTTTTTCCCACTTTGTTCCTCTCCTGCCATAATTGGCGTACGGGAAAATAGAGATGCCTCCCCTTGGAGTAAAATAGCCGGTCACCTCGATATATTTAGGATCCATCAGAGCTACAAGATCCTTCATTATAGTGTTGACACAGTCCTCGTGGAACGAGCCTTCGCTCCTGAAACTGAAAAGATAAAGTTTCAAACTCTTTGACTCAACCATTCGCTCTCCGGGAACATAGCTAATCCTGATTTCGGCGAAATCAGGCTGCCCTGTTATGGGACAGAGGGAGGTGAATTCCGGGCAGTTGAAACGAACCCAATAGTCGTTGTCCTGATGCTTGTTGACAAAGGTTTCAAGCACCTCGGGAGCATAATTACTTTTATACTCCGTCTTCTTCCCAAGGGCGTTCAGCCCTTCAAGTTCTCTTCCGTTTGCCATGACTTTTGAATTACTAATCTTCGCCAGCTTCCTTGAGTCGTTCCGCATTCTCAGCAATCTGAAGCTGGTCTATACACTCCTGGATATCTCCATCCATAAAGACAGGAAGATTGTACATAGACCAGCCTATGCGGTGGTCGGTAACACGGCCCTGGGGATAATTGTAGGTACGAATCTTCGCGGAGCGGTCGCCGGTAGAAACCATCGTCTTACGCTTCGCTGCAATCCCGTCCAAATATTTCTGATGCTCCATATTATAGAGTCTCGTCCTTAGCTCTTCCATTGCCCTGTCTAGGTTCTTGAGCTGGGACCTTTCCTCTTGACACTGAACCACTATTCCTGAAGGAATATGGGTCAGTCGGACTGCGGAATAGGTAGTATTGACTCCCTGTCCGCCAGGACCTGAGGCGCAGAACAGATCCTTTCGGATATCAGCCGGATTAAGCTCTATATCGAACTCTCCGGCCTCAGGGAAAACGGCGACAGACGCCGCTGAAGTCTGGATTCTGCCCTGCGTTTCGGTCTGGGGAACTCTCTGCACGCGATGGACTCCGGACTCATACTTCATAATCCCATAGACCCCATCAGTATTGCTCGAAAGCTTGAATACTATCTGTTTGAATCCGCCGGAGGTGCCTGGAGCCTGATCGCTGACCTCAAGCTTCCAACCCTTCTTTTCCGCGAACTTTGAATACATTCGGAACAGGTCGCCGGCGAAAATTGCAGCCTCATCGCCACCGGTCCCGCCGCGGATTTCTACCATCGCATTCTTGCTGTCATCAGGATCCGCCGGAATCAGCATTAGCTTGATCTTTTGCTCGATTTCAGGGAGCTGCGGCTCAATCTCCGCAATCTCTTCGCGGGCCATCTCCTTCAGGTCATCATCCTTCTCATTTATGAGAATGTCTTTTGCCTGCGCGAGCTCATCAAGGAGGCGCTTGTAATCCAGACCTGCAGAAATGATAGGTTCCAGCTCCTTATAATCCTTATTGAGCTGAACGAACTTTTTCATATCAGCAATGACCTCCGGATCTGCAAGTTGGGCTTCCAGCTTTTTGTATTTATCCTGAAGGCCAAGAACCTTCTCAAGAAGAGTATTGTTTTCCGCCATAAATAGTAATCTAATTTGTATTAACTTGCAAAGATACCAATAAATTCGGAATGAAACACCCCGAATTCATTGTAATGGTATGTAAAATGGCATCTACATTCTGCCGCGACCACCTCCAGGGCCTCCCATGCCCGGACCACCCATGCCAGGACCGCCCATGCCGGGTCCCATGCCACGTCTGTTTTTTCCTCCGAATTTACCGAATCGCCACGTGAGGGAAAGAATGACATAGCGGCCAAGGGTGTTGTTGTAGACCTCCTGATGGTAGTCATCTGTATCTGTAACAGATAGATTCTTGGCCTGATTGAGAAGGTCATAAACCTTGAGGGCCAGGGTAAACTGTTTCTTGAACAAAAGCTGGCTTATCTCCGCGTTTATGATAAATTCATCATCCCTCGGGGTAGTATATCCGCGATACCAATTATAATCGACATCGGTCTTTACCGTCAGTCCTACCTGCCCCGGAGTCCAATTCAGTGTTGACTGGACCTGATTGGCCCAGGTCGCATTCTCAGAAGCGGTAGCGATTGTATACCAAGGCTTGGAGAAGCGTGTACGACCGCTGGCGGTGACCTCGATATTATCGTCCCTATATGTAAAGCGCAGTCTGCCAAAAGACGAGAGGCTTCTTGTAGTATTGTGTATAAACCCGTCTTTCTCGCGAATATTGCTAAATTCGTTTACAAAGGCATCATACATTATCGATCCGTCATCATTGTAGAACTTTGACATGTCAAAACGACCTTCGCTTGTGAAGTTATTACTCTGGGTATAAGATGTCCTTGAAGAAAAAGAAACCGAGAAATTGGACTTGGCAATTGGTGAATTGAGGAACATCCTGAAACTGCCATTATACGTATTATCCCCATTTACCGGCATCGTATAGCGGACATTGGACTCATCATACCATACGGCATTGACTATAGGATCCTGCACCATCCCTCCTTCAAGAGTACCCCTGAAAGAGAAGAATGTCTGTTTGTTGGTATAACTGAACTCACTTCTTAGATTGTGGGAAAAATAGGGATAGAGCGAAGGATTACCGAAGCTGAGGCTCAAAGGGTTGGAGTTATCCATAACCGCCATAAGCTGGGATGTGGACGGCTGGGATGATGATCCGCGATAAAAGAGCCTCATCGATGAATTGTCATTAATGTCATAAAAGACCATCGCCTGCGGTGCCCAGTTGAACCTGTTTGGATCCTCATATTTCTTCTCAATGTTCCCATCAAGAGTCGTATTGTAGGTTGATGTGATATGGGCACTGAGACCTACCTGAGCGCGGGTTTTCCCTTCCTGATAGGCAAGGTTGATTCCAGGGCTGTGGGTAGTGGAACGATTGTCAATACTGTTGGAATAGACATCATTGTGAGCTTCCCCGGTCTTGTTATAATCATGAATATCCTTGTTGAAATCGCCAGTGATAGCCCCGCTGTCGTAGGTATCCTTCCAAGAGTTGTTCTTTCTCCATGAATACCCGTAGTGACCTTCGAGATAGAGATTGTGGCCGATTGGTTCGGTATAAACAAGCCTTCCGGAGAGAGACCGGTTAGTTGTGTTCTGGTCATAACGCTGGTTCACAAGAGCCGGATCTATATCAGTCAGATAATTATATGTCACAGACTGATTCAAGCCTTCTATAGTGTTATTGCTGAAATTCCAATTGGTCATCAAAGATATCGTCCTACCTGGGATTCCCAGTCTCTGACGGAACAGGGCGAAGCCTCTTGTAGTAACGTTATTATTGTTGCCGTTAGTGAACGAGAAACCGTCTGTCGCCTTATTGGTCAGGGCATCGTTATATGTCGCGAAATCAGAGTACTCAGTATAGCGACCACGGCCGAAATCAATCTGCGGCTGAATAAGAAGGGATGTGTTCTCAGAGAATTTATGATCCAGACGGAAACCCATCCTGTGGCCATCAGACCACGTATCATTGAATCCGGAGTTCTCATAAATTGTCGTCTGACCTTCCTTATACACTTCCTTGTAACTATCTTCCTCGACGAGTCTGGAAGTATTGTTGTAAAGATAATTTCCTCCGAGATCCATCTTCCCGTCAAAGAGGGTCCATGCCCCATTGAGACCACCCATCCACGAGGTCGTGATGCCGTTGCCACTACCCCAGCCACCGCTGCCGCGGCCCATTCCGCCGCCACCGCCTCTCATTCCCTGCATCATACTCCCGGAAAGATCGTTAAAACCGCGGTTATTTGTATTGTTGCCGTTGAGAATGACGCTTATCTGGGTCTTGTCTGTAAACTTGCCGACCATAGCCGCCCCTTGGTAGCGATAATCGCTATTTGCCGCTTGAGAAGACGGGACATCATGACCTCCTCCCAGCATCACATTTCCAAACAATCCATTCATCATTCCTTTCTTCACCTGGAGGTCAATCACATACTCCTCTTCTCCGTCATCTATGCCGGTGAATTCTGCCTGCTCTGATTTTTTCTTGACAACCTTGACCTTGTCGACAATCTTGGCAGGAAGGTTCTTGGTTGCAAGCTGAGGGTCGTCGAGGAAGAAGGTTTTGCCATCAATTGTTATCTTCGAGATAGTCTCGCCGTTGGCAGTTATAGATCCGTCATCATTGATTTCTACTCCCGGAAGTTTTTTCAGTAGTTCCTCCAATACATCATTCTCAGTAGTCTTAAACGACGATGCATTGTATTCAATTGTATCTTTCTTGATGACAATCGGATTACCGACGGCGGATACGGAAGCGGCATCGAGAACTTCCCTATCCTGCTGCATCTTGAAAATGCCGAGATCAGCGGTCTTGGAAACGCTGACCTCCTGCTCGTAGGCCTTATAACCCATGAGCTCGGCTTTAATAGTATACTTACCTGCTTTGACTCCCTCGAGACGAGCCTTTCCTTTGCTGTCACTGAGAGCATATTTTGAAGCTTTTGCCCTTCCCTCCGGGGTTACAGAAACTGTTGCAAAACCAACCGGATCACCCGTCTCCGCATCTTCCAGAGAGACAGTAAGATTATAATTCTGGGCTGAAGCCGAAACGGCGAAGAAAAGCGAGACCGCTGAACAGGCGAGAGCAAATAAGATCCTTCTCATACAAAACATCTAACTATATTCGAATCTTTAGACACCATCCGACTCCGTGGGTTTAATCCCTTAAAGGATTTATTTACGAATTAAGAAAAAAAACAACCTGTATCTTTCCTTAAAATTTACTTAACTCTGTCCGGATTGTTTTTGACGAATTTCTCCCACCCTCCTTTACTGGAAGAGACAGAGAGAGGATTGGATGTCTCATAATGGTGACAAAGGGCAATTGCAAGGGCATCCGTAGCATCGAGATACTTTGACTCCAACTTTACTCCAAGGGTCTTTTCGAGCATCAGAGCGACCTGCTCCTTTGAAGCCGCGCCATTACCGACAATCGCCATTTTTGCACGCCTAGGGGCATATTCTGTCACTGGAATATCATGTTCCATTGCGGCTATCATCGCAGCTCCCTGAGCCCTCCCTAGCTTTAAAACCACCTGGGCGTTCTTGGCATAGAACGGCGATTCAATTGCCATCTCGTCAGGGTGATATGAATTACATACCTCAGAGATACAGTCATAGATGGAGCGGAGTTTCTGAAGACTGTCCTTGTCCTTTCTCAAATCCAGAACTCCCATATCGACATACTCTGCTTTCCTGAGGGAGGCACGGATAATCCCGAAACCTAAAAGATTGGTTCCGGGATCTACTCCAAGTATTATCCTGTCTTTACCCATATCAAAGGGCAAAGATACAAAGAAATCTTCTTAATCTATGCGATCAAAGCCAGTATAAGGACGAAGAACTTCCGGAATCTCGATGTAACCATCTTTCTGGTTATCCTCAAGAAGGGCAGCGACGACTCTCGGAAGTGCCAGGGAACTGCCGTTCAGGGTATGACAGAGCTGGGGCTTGCCATTCTCATCCTTGTAACGGAGGTGAAGGCGATTTGCCTGATAGCTCTCAAAGTTGGAGACGGAAGAAATCTCAAGCCAGCGGCCCTGGGCCGCAGAATAGAGCTCAAAATCGTAAGTAATCGCAGATGTGAAACTCATATCACCGCCGCAGAGACGGAGGATATGATATTTGAGGCCGAGTTCCTTGACAAGGCTCTCGACATGGGCGACCATCTCATCAAGGGCTGCATAACTGCTCTCAGGCTTCTCAATGCGAACTATCTCGACCTTGTCGAACTGGTGGAGACGATTCAGTCCACGCACGTCTTTTCCATATGAGCCTGCCTCGCGGCGGAAGCAAGGAGTATAGGCGGTAAGCTTCTGAGGGAAAGCATCTTCCGTAAGGATAACATCACGGAAAATATTGGTCACAGGGACTTCTGCGGTAGGCACGAGATAGAAATCATCGAGACCGACATAGTACATCTGAGCCTCCTTGTCAGGAAGCTGGCCTGTACCGAAACCGGAAGCGGCATTGACTACTACCGGGGGCTCAACCTCCTTGTATCCAGCGGCTGTATTGCGATCAAGGAAATAATTGATGAGGGCCCTCTGAAGCTTTGCTCCCTTACCTTTATAGACAGGAAATCCGGCTCCAGTAATCTTGACGCCGAGATCGAAGTCAATGATATCGTACTTCTTGGCGAGGTCCCAATGAGGAAGGGCATTCTCCGGAAGATTCGGTTCCGGACCACCTTCTTTAACAATTAGATTGTCAGCAGCGCTCTTCCCAAGAGGAACGAGTTCGCATGGCATATTAGGGAGCAGAACAAGCTGAGACTGAAGTTCTTTGCCATTTTCCTCAGCCTTGGCAAGAAGCTCGGTAGAGCGAGCCTTGAGGGCGGCGACCTCTTTCTTGGCAGCCTCCGCTTCATCCTTCTTCCCTTGCTTCATGAGCATACCGATAGCCGCTGCGGCCTTTTTTTGCTCTGAAAGGAGAGAATCAGACTCTCTCTGGAGAGCCTTTCTCTTGTCGTCAAGGGCAATTACATTTTCAACTATTTCTCGCGCGTCAAAATTCTTGACCGCAAGTCTTTCAACCACTTTCTCCGGATTGTCACGGAGGACTTTGAGTGTAAGCATAATTAATTCAAATTAATACAAAAGGAGGGCATGCGCTTCCGAAGTGCATGACCTCCTGACTTGCTGTACGGGACAAACCTCCGGAACTAGTTCTCAAAAGGAACTACTGAAACGTAGGACTTGTCCTCTTTTTTTCTGGAGAACTTTACAGTACCGTCTACAAGGGCATAGAGTGTATGATCTTTGCCCATGCCGACATTCTGTCCGGGATTGTGGACAGTACCTCTCTGACGGACGAGAATGTTGCCTGCCTTTACGGCTTCTTCTCCGAACTTCTTGATACCGAGTCTCTTGCTATGTGACTCACGACCGTTCTTTGAACTTGACTGACCTTTCTTGTGTGCCATAATGAATCCTCCTGAGTTTAAGCGATAGCGTCAATGTGAAGCTTGGTAAGTTTCTGACGGTGGCCGTTGAGAGTCTGGAAACCCTTGCGGCGGATCTTCTTGAAAACGAGCACCTTGTCTGCCTTGGCATCGTCATCGAGGACGGTAGCCTTGACAACTGCACCGTCTACGTAAGGAGTACCGACCTTTACAGCATCTCCATCCTGAAGAAGGAGAACCTTGTCGAACTCTACTGCAGCACCCTTGTCAGCCTGAAGGCGGTTGACAAAGATATCCATCCCAGCTTCAACTTTAAACTGCTGGCTTGCAATGTCTACGATTGCGTACATGTTGTAAAACTTATTAAAAGTTTTCGGCCGTAAGCGGCTATCCCTCCTGGACAACACTTGACGGAGCTTAGCGGTCATCTGAAATTTTCGGACTGCAAAGGTAATGAAATATTTGTCAATCACAAAAATAATTTCCATTTTTGCATTATGTGAAACTAAAATGTTAAACTCAATACTATCTTCCATGGAAAATAAACCCTACAACTGGAAATTCGCCTCTATCGGTGGCGAAGTCAGAGTGAAAATCACGTCCGGCGAAGACATCGCCCACCTCGGCGAGCTGGATAAAAAAATGTGGACAGTCCTGAGCAGTCCCGTCCAGGGCCTCGAGTTCGACCAAAAATTCCTTGACCTTCTTGACTCCAATAAAGACGGAAAGATCAGGACAGAAGAAGTCATTGCGGCAGGAAAATATGTCACAGATGTCATAAAGAACAAAGACCTCGTTCTGAAAGGCGACTCTTCGCTCCCACTTGCTGAGTTCAACGAGGAGAATGAAGAGGGTAAAAAACTCCATGATTCAGCAATCCAGATTCTCAAGAACCTGAAACTCGAGAAAGACAGTATCGCTCTCGAGGATACTGCAGATAACACCAAGATATTTGCGGAGTCTAAGTTCAATGGAGATGGAATAATCACTCCCGCATCGGCCGATGAGGATCCTCTGAAGGAACTTATCACCACAATAGCCGAGACTATCGGAAAGAGCACCGACCGAAGCGGAGTCGACGGCGTCACTGCAGAAAACATTGAGGCCTTCTTTACAGCTTGCGCTGATTATAAGGCGTGGAAGGATGCCGCAGAAGCAGGTAAAAAAGAGATTTTCCCATTCGGAGACGACACACAAGCCGCTCTCGACGCTGTCGATGCTCTCAAGGACAAGGTCGCCGATTACTTTATGAGATGTAAACTCATCGCTTTCGATGAATCCGCGGCGGATACTCTCGATATTTCGATAGAAAAACTCGGCGAAATCAGTGCCGAAGACCTCTCCAAGAAGGGAGAAGAGATAGCTTCTTATCCCCTTGCAAGGCCTTCGAAAGAAGGTCTTCTCCCCCTTGAAAAAGGGATCAATCCCGCATGGAAGGGAGCCGTTGACACTTTCAAGGCTCTTGTCTCCCCCGACAAAGACTCCCTGAGCGAAGAAGATTGGAATGCTATAGCCGGTAAATTTGCAGCATTCACAGCCTGGAATGATGCCAAGAAGGGTACCGAAGTGGAAGGACTTGGACTTGAAGCCATAGAGAAGATTCTCAAAGAGGACAAGAAAGACGCCCTCCTCGGTCTTGTTGAAGAGGATAAGGCTCTGGAGAGCGAAGCGCTCGCCATCGAAGCTGTCGGCAATTTCCTCTGCCTATTCAAGAATATCAAGCGTTATCTCGACAATTACGTTAATTTCACAGCGTTCTACGACCCGGACCAGAAAGCTGTTTTCCAGGCTGGAAGGCTCTATATTGATCAGAGGTCCACAGATCTCTGTATCCGTGTAGAAGACATGGGTAAGCACGCAGGGATTGCCGGACTCAGCGGTATGTTCATCCTCTACTGCGCATGCACGTCCAAGGATCTCGGCAAGTCCATGAATATAGCCGCCGTCCTCACCAAGGGTAAAGTCGATGACCTCCGAGTTGGCAAGAACGCCGTCTTCTATGACCGCGACGGAAATGCCTGGGACGCAACAGTTACCCAGATAGTTGAGAATCCCATCAGCCTGAGTGAGGCCTTCTGGTCTCCCTATCGCAAGGCCGGCCGCTGGATTTCAGAAAAGATAGACAAGGCCGCTGCCGACAAAGCATCCAAGGGTGAAGGCACCCTCTCAAAAATCACAGAAAGTGCCACTACAACTCCCGCCGCAGGCGCTGAGGCCGCTACAAAAGCTGCTCCTTTCGATGTCGGGAAGCTAGCAGGAATCACCATCGCTGTCGCCGCTGTCTCCGGTGTACTTGTCGGTATTCTCGCTATCCTAAAGTCTCTCACTTGGTGGCAATGGATTGTCCTTATCGTAGCACTTATGCTCATCATCTCCCTGCCTTCAGTCTTTATCGCATGGAGGAAAATAAGAAAGAGAGATCTTGGTCCCATGCTCAATGCCAACGGGTGGGCCATCAATGCATCTTCCCTTGTCAACAACAAGTTCGGAAAGACTCTGACCAGCGTCGTCAAATATCCGAAACTCACCGCAGTCGACCCTGTCGCAAGAAAGAAAGCCCGCAGAAGAAAAACTATCATCTGGATTCTTGTCCTTGCCCTCCTTGCAGGAGTCGGATACTGCGGTTGGAAAAACTACGAAAAGACAGGAAATCCATTCAAATGCAAAGTCGTCGAAGAGCCTATTGAAGAGGTTGTAGAAGAAGCTGCCGAAGAAGCGGAAACTACTGTCCTTGAGGAAGTTGTTGAAGCTGCTGAAGAAGTCGCAGCCGATACTTCGGCCCAGTAGAGGAGCTCCAGAGTATGGACTCCCCATTTATCTACGACAAGTATGTGTCCGGCAAGAATTTCATCGGACGCAGAAATGAGTGCGCCATTCTTCAGAATCTTCTGACCCAGCACGAGAATGTCGTCATCTCATCTCCGCCAAGAACCGGAAAGATGTCCCTTATCCAACAGACCCTCTTCAACATGAGGGTCTCTGGAAAGGGGTTCAGGGTCGGGCAGTTCTCTGTAATGAACATACGCTCATTCGGAGCCTTTATCACCCGTTTCGGTTCCACGGTCATCAGGATGAACGCATCCACACCCTCCGAATATGCCCTCTATGCCAATAAATATCTTGAGAATACCCATCTGGTATTCGACCAGGACCGATTCTCTGATTCCGATGAAGTGCTGTCTCTCAACTGGGATCCAGACGAGAATGATCTTCTCGAAGTCCTCAGGATGCCTTATAAGATAGCTTCCGACAAGAACGAGCCTATGATCTTGATCATAGATGAGTTCCAAAATATAATGATGATTGACGAAGGGGACCGGATCCTCAACGGCATGGAAGAGATAATCAAGGAGATGAGGGCATCCCTCAAATCTCCCTTCTCATACATCATGTGCGGATCCATGATTAACGCCATGAAGGAGATCTTCTACGGAGGGAGGCATCTGTACCGCTGCGTTGAGCATTTCAATCTCCAGAGCGTCGATGAGAAAGAGATTGTCGACCACCTGGTAAAAGGTTTCCTAGCAAGCGGGAAAGTCATCGACAGGGACCTTCTCCTTGGGGCATGCAGGCTGTTCCGCAACAATCTTTGGTACATGAATCATTTCGTCTCCATCTGCGATTCGAAATCGAAAGGTTACATCATGGAACCCGTTCTGATGGAGGCTCTTGACTGCATTCTGGCCATCCATGAGCCCCGTTTCCGTTCAACAATGAACTCTCTTACTACCCACCAGGTCAACCTTCTCGCCGCAATTATTGACGGTTGCCCGAGGCTTAGTTCGTCCGAGGTCGTGAGGAAATACTCCCTCAACTCTTCCGCCAATGTAAAGAGGGTGAAGGATGCGCTAATGAAAAAAGAGATTGTCACCTTTGACCGGAACGACGTACCCACCATTATAGATCCCTTGTTCGAGTACTGGGTCAAGAAATACTTCTACGAAAAGAAAGATTAGACAATGAGTAAGATAAAAATTGCTGTCCTCACGGGCGCCGGAGTCAGTGCAGAAAGCGGATTTGCCACTTTCAGGGATTCTGGCGGCCTATGGGAGCAGTACGATGTCAATGACGTCGCCTCCATCGAGGGATGGTATCGCAACCGAAAGCTTGTACTCGACTTCTACAATGACAGGAGAAAACAACTCAAGGGAGCCAAACCAAATGCTGCTCATATCGCAATAGCCGACCTTGAAAATGATTACGATGTCCAGGTCATTACCCAGAATGTCGACAATCTCCATGAAAAGGCCGGATCGACAAGGATTCTGCATCTTCATGGCGAACTGACCAAAGTGCGCCCAGAAGACGGTCTTTACGACAGCACTTACAGAACTGACGAAGTTATTGACATAGGATATGACGAGGTACAACTCGGTGATAAAGCGCCCAATGGTGAGCAGCTTAGGCCTCATATCGTCTTCTTCGGCGAGGCTGTACCGAACATAGAAAAAGCCATCGACATAGTTGAAAAAGCCGATATCCTCCTTATAGTCGGTACTTCCATGCAGGTCTACCCTGCCGCTGGCCTATACCGCTATGCCGGCAATAATGTCCCTATTTATGTGATTGATCCTCAAGATGTTCCCGTCCACGATCCAAGGATTACCCATATAAAGGAGGTCGCTACAAAGGGAATGAAAAAATTTGTAGAACTGCTTGCAAATCGGTAAATTATTTATACCTTTGCAGACCCAAAGCGAAAGGAGGTGTAAAAGCATGATTATCGTACAGATCAAAGAAGGTGAAAATATCGAGAGAGCTCTTAAGAAATTCAAGAGGAAATTCGAAAAGACAGGGACCGTCCGTGAGATGCGCGCCCGCAAAAACTTCGAAAAGCCTTCAGAGAAGAGGAGAGTAGCCAAGCAGAAGGCCATTTATGTACAGCACCTCAGGCTTCAGGAAGAGCAGTAAGTCATACTGTTGTAGAATTTTAAGGGGGGATGGTTTTGGCCATCCTCTTTTTTGTACTTAGGGACGAAATAATTAGCCGCATCACTTTCATCGCCTGTGGCCACCCTCGCCCAAAGGGCGATGGCAGGGAAAGTGATGCAGGGTATTATTTCAATATTCCTAACAGATACTTAATTGTTTTTGTTATATTTGTATGTTCCAACAGTTACGACTGGATGAAAGGGAAAAGAATACTGAAGGGAGTACTCATCGGGATTGCAGTGCTTTTGGCGGCAGTGCTGATTGCCCTAAAGGCAGTCATGACCCCGAAATACTTGACCAAGATCGTCAGGGATGTCGCATCTGAGTATATTGAAGGAGACCTTGCATTCAATGAGGTGAGAGCCTCGGTGCTCAGGAGTTTCCCCTTTCTCAATGTAACGATCGACGACTGCTCGCTTACTTATCCCCACGACAGATATTCAAGATTTGACTCCCTGAGGACAGATTCGACCAGCCGCTTCTCCCTCGTCAATGCCGGAAGGGCGGAAGTTGCCGACACCCTCGCTTCATTCAGAAAGTTCTCAGCTTCTGTAAATTATCTTAGTTTCATAAAGAAAAAGAAGGTCGACATCCACGCTGTCGAGCTGAAGCATCCAAGAATCTTTGCCCACTATTTCGACTCTACTGCTGCTTCATGGGACATCCTCCCGATTGGAAAGAATGAGGACGATACGACAAAGACTCCCCTTCCGGAAATAGAAGTAAAAAAGATTGAACTCACCGAGCGACCCTTTATTGTGTTCACCGATCCCGCTGACACTCTCTTTGGATTGCTGACAATGAGGGACATCCGCTTCAACGGGCTTGTCAAAACCAATGAGATTGAAAATAGCACTATCGGTCTAAAGGCAGACAGTATGTTCGTTTCAGGAAGGCTTCCGAAAGATACTATTGCCGTAGCGATTGATCGTCTTGGACTCGAAGGGGGGAAAGAGAACATGGACATAAAAACCGATGCGAGACTGTTTATGGCGACCGGAAGTTTCGGAAGAATCGCCGTCCCCGTATCTCTTGCGGCCTCAGGGAACCTGCCTGAAAGAGAGGATGGAGCGACCGCCATCTCCATCAAGAGCATGGACCTCAAGGTAACTTCGCTGGAAATGACTGGAAATGGGGACGTTGTGCTCTATCCAGACAGTACTTTCATAAAGGCTGAAGCGTTGATTGACAATTGTCCCCTCGGGGAACTTGTCGAAGAATTCAAGGACAATTTCCCATTCCTCAAAAAGATAAAGACAGATGCCAAGATATCGCTGGATGCCATCTGTGACGGTTATTACAATCCATCAAGGAAGACCCTCCCTGATCTTATTGGAGAGATTGTCATACCTAAGGCCTATGTTGATTACGAAGGACTTGGGAGAAAAGCTTTCCTTGGCCTTAATGCAACAGCCGAGACTGACGAGAACATGAAACTCGACCTGGATGTCAGCGAACTGCTTCTGGACATTGTCGGAATCCAGCTAAAGGCCTCAGGGGGTGCAGAGAGCCTTCTCGGGGACGACCCTATTTTCAAACTTGACGGATACATCAATTCACGTGTAGACTCCCTCACAAGAGCATTTACAGCATCAAGAGGAATCTCCGGGACCGGAAGCCTGAAAGGCAGCCTTAAGGGCACTGCTAAGCTTTCCCAACTGAATATGGCAAATATTGGCAATGCCGACATTAAGGGAGACATCTCGATCAGTCAGTTACACATAGATGACGCTCCCGATACAATAAAAGCCTTTGTTCCAAAAGGAAATATAATAATAGAGACAAAGGGTAACAAGATTGACAGCAACTTGAAAAAGGGGGCGAGAGTGCTTGCTGTCGACGCTGCACTGGACACAGTCGATGTAAGAATCAAAGACAATATGTTCATACGGAGCGGGAAGCTCGCTCTTCAGGCGCAGAACTCTGCCGCCCTACTTCGATCAGGGGTGAAGGCAATGACTCCCTTTATAGGAAACGTAAGCAGCAAAAACCTCTCTATAAGGGACAATTCTGACATGCTCCTCACCATCGACAACACAAGGGAGACCTTCAGGATTACCCCGGCAAGCGGGCAGACCCCGGCAAAGTTCAGGCTTACTTCATCCAACGACAAGGTCGGGTTCAGTGAAACAAAGAGCCGAATTAGCGGAAATAATCTCTCTTTTGATCTCTCCGCATCCATGCATAAGACAGTAGCTAGAGAGCGCAGGGAAAGGCGCTCTGATCGTCAAAGAGAGCTCCCCGTATGGCTGCAGGACAAAGAATTCCGATCCCACGACATCTCCATAGATCTTGGAGAGTCCATATCGAAGTACTTAAAAGAGTGGGAAATAAGCGGGAATCTCAAGCTTGATGAGGGCGTCTATATGACTCCGTCATTTCCCCTTATTAATAGGCTTCAAAGTATAGACGGAGACTTTACCAACGATAATATTGATCTCAAGAAAGCTACCGTCATCTCCGGAGACTCCGACATTACAGGAAAGATTGCCATAAAAGGCCTCAGACGTATTTTGACAAGCAAAAGAGGCATAATCGGATTGGATGCCAAGCTTTCTTCTGAGAAGATTGATGTCAATGAAATAATGAATGCTTTCGCCTACAGGAAGCTCCATAAGAACGAAGAACTTTCGGAGAATGTCACAACAAAAGAACTCGAGTCAAAAATCAGGAACACCGAGATTCCGGACTCAACTGTCTCTTCTATATTGGTAATCCCGGCGAATATAGATGCAACTGTCTCCATCGAAGCCAACAGCGTCCTGTACGACAGCCTCCACGTCACTTGGGCAGCTTCTGAGATTGCGTTGAAGCAAAGATGCCTCCAGATAACCAATACCATTGCAGAATCGAACATGGGCGACATCTATTTCGAAGGATTCTATTCAACGAAAACAAGGAATGACATCAAGGCCGGATTTGACCTCAATATGGTTGATATAACTGCAGAAAAGGTAATCACCCTCATGCCCGCTGTCGACACCATCCTTCCCATGCTCCAGTCCTTCTCCGGGATGCTCGATTGCGAGCTTGTGGCGACTTCCGACATAGACCAGAAAATGAACCTCATCCTCCCTTCTATCGATGGAGTAATGAAAATATCCGGATCCAACCTGACTCTTGACAACAACGAGCAGTTCGCCCAGATCGCCAAATATCTCCTCTTCCGCAACAAGAAAAAGGCCGTTGTGGACAAGATGAGTGTAGAAGGGGTACTCCGGGAAAATACTCTCGAGGTCTTCCCGTTTGTTCTCAACATCGACAGATACACCCTTGCGGCAAGCGGTATTCAGCATCTCGATGAATCATTCAAATACCATATTTCTGGCATCAAGACTCCTATCCCCATTAAATTCGGGATCAATGTTTACGGCACCGACTTCGACCATTTGAAATTCAAGCTTGGAAGAGCCCTCTACCCCAGCACCAAGATTCCGGTATTCACTACTGAACTTAACGCCGTACAATACAACCTCATCGAGTCCATCCACAATATTTTCGACCTTGGTGTTGAGAAAGCTATCGAAAAGAACAAGTCTCAGACTCTGGTGGAGGATAAGAAGGCAAGAGATGGGTACTCTACCGAATCAGGTGAGCTCAGCGCTACAGAAATGGCCGAAATAGAGAAAGCCAGAAACAATCCGACCGATGAGGAACAGTGAGCAGTATATTGAAGTCTCGATAAGACTTGAAAGCTATTCAGAAGAACTTGAAGAAATAGTGATAGCGGAAGTGTCAGAGCTTCCCTATGAGGCCTTTGCCAGCGAGCCTCCTTTTGTAAAATGCTATATTCAGAAAGATCTTTACTGTCAAAGAGACCTCAAAGTCGTGCTCTCAGGCATTCCAGAGGCCGTTTCCTTCGAAGCCACCATTGTGCAGGGAGAAAACTGGAACAAGGAATGGGAGTCATCCTTCAAGCCCATTGTCGTTGACGGGAAAGTCACAGTAAAATCTTCGCTGAACAAGGATGTACCCAAGACAAGATTCAATATCTGGATTGACCCGGAGATGGCCTTTGGCACCGGCTCTCACGACACGACTTATATGATGATGAGTGCCATGCTCGGCATAGAAGATAGGATCAAAGGGCAATCTGTCCTCGACATGGGATGCGGAACGGGGGTACTCGCCGTCCTTGCGGCAAAGATGGGAGCATCATCGGTCACTGCCATAGACATCGATGCCGTTGCCGCCCGCTCAGCATGGGGAAATGCCCGCTGGAACCGCGTAGGAACGAGAATCCGCACTCTTTGCGGCGATGCTTCCCTGCTACAGCTCAGAAGCTACGACGTTATTCTTGCAAATATTCACCGGAACATCATTATCGAGGACCTTCCTACCTATGTCAGATCACTCCGAAGAGGTGGGGCTATCCTTCTCAGCGGGTTCTTCGATGCAGACGTTCCAGCAATCGAGGATGCGGCGGGAGCGCTTAAAATGAAAACCGCCGCAAGGTTCTCTCGCGGCGGCTGGGCATGTATAATGCTGCAATAATCTATTCCTCTACAGGAGCCTCTTCGAAGGTTGATTACCTCTTCGACGTAACCTCCTTTTCATATTGCTCTATACGGCCGATAAACTCTTCGCCGACAGGGACGCCATTCTTGAAGTTGAAATAGTCGAAAACGGCTCCGAACGGAAGTGTCTTGGCCTCTTCGAGGAGAGCAAGTCTCTGGAAGTACTGGCCTTTTGCCTCATACTCACGAAGCTTTGCAAGAGGCTCCAGAAGAGCGCTGAGAATACATTTCTGAGTCGCACGGGTACCGATTATATATGCGCCGATCCGGTTGATTGAAGCATCGAAATAGTCGAGACCGACATGTGCCCTGTCGAGTCCGTCAGCACGGACAAGTTCCTTGAAAAGGTCGAGCGTAGGGTCATTCATGATAGTAACATGGTCGGAATCCCAGCGAACCGGACGGCTGACATGGAGCATCAACTCGGGAACGAAGAGAAGGAGAGAAGCAACTTTGTCGGCAACATTCTCGGTGGGCTCATAGTGACCTGTATCGAGGGTATAGATGACCTTCCTGGAGGCGCAGTAGCCCTCATAGAAGTCCATGGAACCGACGGTATAACTCTCGAGGCCGATACCGAAGAGTTTAGGCTCGACGCAGCTTTTCATTCCTGGGAGATCCTCCTTGAGGACCTCATCGAGAGATGCAGCGAGAAGCTCGCGGTAGTATTTCCTATTGACAGTGAGGTCCTTTGAGCCGTCATGAACCCATATATTCATGATGCACGGGTCGCCCTGGGCCTTTCCCATCGCATCTGCAATCCTACGGCAGCGCTTTGTGTGCTCTATCCAGAATTCGCGGATGGCGGGATCCGGGTTGGCAAGACTGAGGTCGCCGCTCTTTGGATGGGAGAAAGAAGTCGAGTTTAAATCGAGCTTGAAATTATTGGCCTTGGCCCAATCAATCCAACTCTTGAAATAATCGACAGTAACTTCGTCACGGTCAACCACTTTTCCGCCGAAATCGCCGTAAATCTCGTGAAGATTGACACGGTGGTTGCCTGCAAGGAGGGTCTTAACGAACTCAAGGTCGGCTCTCACCTCATCGATGTTGCGAGCCCTGCCAGGATAGTTGCCGGTCGTCTGAATGCCTCCTGAAAGGGCCTCTCCCCTTTCGAAGCCAATAACGTCGTCTGTCTGCCAGCAGTGGAGTGAAATCTGCTGTTTTTCAAGTGCTTCCAGAGCTTTATCTGTATCAACTCCAAGCGCTGCGTAGCGCTCTTTGGCAATCTCATACGCCTTGAGAATCTGTGCTTCTTTCATATTTCTTATCTGTTTTGTGTTATTTTCTTGATGGATAAAAGGTCTTGAGTTCCGGGGAGGATGAAAGCATCGCACGGAGCGAGGCAACATCCTTTGCTACTCCTGCAGCTATTGCCTGGATCATTATATTTCCGCATGCGGTTGCCTCAGAAGGACCTGCTACTACCTTGACGCCTGCTGCATCAGCGGTCCACTGGTTCAGAAGGTCATTCCTGCTGCCGCCGCCTATGATATGGAGGGTATCTATCTTCTTGCCAGTCAATACTCTCAGATTATCAAGTACTTCCGCATAACGGGCAGCGAGGCTTTCATATATGCACCTCACGATCTGGCCACGGGTCTCTGGGACAGCCTCTCCATGGGCCTTGCAATAGTCCTTAATGGCCTTTTCCATATCCTCTGGATTGGCAAACTCAGGGGCATCCGGATTGATGCGGCTTCTTCCTGGCTCGACTGCGAGGGCCTCTTCGATGAGAGTTGAGTATGAAACATCGCCCCAATTAGCCTTGCAGCGCTCCAGAAGCCACATTCCGCAGATATTTTTCAGTACCCTGATCGTTCCGTCCACTCCCCCTTCGTTGGTAAAGTTGAGACTTTCCATTTCTGGAGTAATCACAGGAGCAGGAGTTTCTACCCCCATAAGCGACCATGTCCCGCTGGAAAGATAGGCGAAGTCCGCTGATGAGGCCGGAACAGAGGCTACTGCTGAAGCGGTATCATGACCGGCAACGGCAATTACGGGTACCGGCCCGAGACCAGTAAGAGACTGTATTTCAGGGGAAAGAACGCCTACCTTTTCGCCAGGATAGACGAATCTCCCGAAATGGTCCTCGCTCAGTCCGACCGCTTCCAGAATCGACGGTTCAAGCTTTCTAGTCGTCGCATTAACTATCTGAGCAGTAGTCGCTATGGTGTATTCGCAGACCATTTCTCCAGTCATCATATAACTGATAGCATCCGGAATGAACAGAATCTTTTCCGCCGCTTCGAGTGCGGAATCGCCGCTTCGGCGCATTGCGTCAAACTGGAAGAGAGAGTTGAAATTCATCACCTGAATACCGGTGAGCCGATAAACTTCGGAACGGTCAACTCTCTTAAAGAATGCCTCAGGGGTCCCTTCAGTATATGGATCCCGGTAACTCCTCGGCTGACGGAGGAATTGTCCGTCCTTTCCGACCAGGACAAAATCCACACCCCAGGTATCTATGCCAATCGAAGTGATCTCCGCCATTGAAGAAGCCTTTTTAAGCCCCTCCACAATATTGCGATAGAGCTCGTAAATATCCCAGTAATAATTATTTCCGACGCGGAGAAGATGGTTTGGAAAACGATTGACTTCTTCCATGGAAACACCAGAAGATGTCACTTTTCCAAGGATGGTTCTCCCGCTTGAAGCGCCGAGATCGACCGCAAAAAATATTCCTTCCATAGAGTGTTACTCTTATATGATCATTTACAAATATACTCTTTTCCGAATAAATTGGCAATATTTTTCATACCTTCGCGAGGATTAGAATGAGACTCATAAGATTATGAAAGAAATATATCTTGCGGCGGGTTGTTTCTGGGGAGCCGAGAAGTATCTGGGGGTCATTGACGGAGTCATAGCGACGGAAGTCGGGTTTGCCAATGGAAACACCTCTGCACCAACATATAAGGAGGTATATACCGACACGACAGGATTCGCAGAGACTGTCCATGTCACCTTCGATCCTACGGTTCTTCCGCTCGACACTCTTCTTCGCCTATATTTCGAGTCCATAGATCCGACGTCTCTGAACAAGCAGGGTCACGACGAGGGCACACGCTACCGCACCGGGATTTATTACATTGATAATGAAGACCTTCCGGTGATTTCTGATTTTATAGGCAAAGAGTCCGCCAAGTACTCCGAGCCGATTGTCGTAGAAGTCCTTCCTCTTATGAAATTCTACCCTGCCGAGGAATATCATCAGAATTATCTCGAGAAGAATCCTGAAGGCTATTGCCACCTTCCCGTTTCCCTGTTTGAATACGCTTCCTCCGAGGCTGGTCGGAAGAAAAGAATGTACAAGGAAGCCGCAGAGGCTATCTGCTCCCTCGTTGAAGGCGAGACTGATGAAATCGCAATAATGGCGGAAGTCACTGCTGTTCTTCAAGAGCAGTGCGGTTTCTTCTGGACAGGATTCTACCGGGTTTGCGGCAATGAACTTATTCTCGGTCCGTTCCAGGGGCCGGTTGCATGCCTTCATATCCCCTTCGGGAAGGGCGTTTGCGGAATCGCATGGAAAGAGAATAAGACGCTGGTGGTACCGGATGTCGAGCAGTTCCCCGGTCATATCGCTTGCAGCAGCCTCTCAAAGAGCGAAATTGTAGTCCCTGTCCGCCGCTCAGGTGTCGTCACATCTGTGCTCGACATAGACAGCAAAAAAAGGGCGACCTTCGATTCGACGGACGCCCTCTGTCTGGAAAGGATTCTCTCCGGTATTAATCTATGACTTCGACAAGGGGAGAATCTCCTCCCTGACCAAGCGATTGTGTCTTCCCGATTACATCGGTGAGCATTAGCATGCTCGACGCTACGGAGATGACCCTCTCGTTCCTTCCGGCCTCCCTCAGCGCATACCAGGTCATGTCGCTGTCTTCTATGCTCTCGACAAAATTGACATTGGCGAAACGCTCCTTGATGCTGTCACGGAAGACCTTTGTATATTGAGTACATAGATTAGAGACTTCCTCTTCGAGAGATTCTCTGACATCATTTTCCTGAATCTTGGCATATGCCTGCTTGAACTCGTCGTACTCTTGGCCGTTGATAATGGACGTCTTGTCATCCGAGATGTTGAGAATCCATGCATGGTCAATATCTTCTGCATCATGCTCAAGTTCGCTCGTTATATCGTGGAGCTTAGTAAACTTGACTCCGGAGAAAAGGAGGGTCCCGTCATCTAGGGCGAACTTTATTTTCGTAAAGTCGATACCTATGGAGACTTTGTAGTAGAACTTCTTGATATAAAGAACCTTCCGAACCCCCTGTTCCTTGATATTGAGAACTTCGAGAAAGTTTGAAATAAAGCCCTTGTCAGGAATCATGTCCTTGTACTCCTCATTTGAAAGGAGGGAATCGAGCTGATCCTCTTTCACGACGTAGCCCTTCTTGGAATACTCCATCTGCTCGAGCTTGAAGGTAAAGTTCACATCTCCCTTGACATTGTCAGTCTGCATCCTTGTATCGAGTTTGCTCTCAAGCTCCTTATTGCGGCTTTCGAGAAGGTCCATCTTCTCGGCAAGTTTCTTCTCCTCCTCAATCTTCTCTGCGAGAGCCTCCTGCCTTTCCAGCAAAGCATTCTGAATCAGATTGTTGATCGGGCGGAATGCAATTGCCGTAATGAGCATGGTAATGACATTGGAGAGGATTATCGCGATAGGGGAAAGAATCTTCGGGAACATGATGAACGCGACCACGTTAAGCGCTACGAGCGCAACGCAGAGAACAATCACCGCATAGCTCCCGGAGACGTTGGTGTCCTCCAGAATCTTGCGGACCTTCTTTTTAAGGAAAAGTCCCATAGAGCCTAAAACAGGTCTTCGACGCTGCAGATAGTACCTCCGTAAATCTTGCGGATATACTCAAGACCACCGCAATAGCCTTCCTCAGTATCAGTATCCGTAGTCTCTCTCGGAACAACTACATCGAATCCGCGGAAGAATGCATCTGCCGAAGTATGACGGCAGCAGCAGTCGGCCTGCCAGCCGGTAATTACAACTGTATCTACTCCAAGCTCCCTGAGTATCAGTTCGAGAGGTGTCTCAAAGAAAGCGCTGTAGGTCTTCTTCGGAATGATGTAGTCTCCCTTCTGAGGTTTGAGCTCTTCAATAACTTCAGCTCCCACAGTGCCTTCTACCGCATGAGGACCCCAAACCCTAAATTCCTTGTCAATTTCAGGGGTGTGGGAATCATTGGCATAGAACACAGGTATCCCCTCTGCACGTGCCTTGTCACAAAGGTTTTTGATAGGTTCGATAATGTGGTGGACTCTAGGCGAAGAAATAGGGCCTGTCACAAAGTCGTTGAGCATATCAACGACGATAACTGCATACTTTTTCATTTCTTTCAATCAAAAAAAAAACAAGTCGTTGCACCGATTATGCAAAAATGGGACCTAACTGTTAATCGCCGTCAGGCACCATGAAACATGTATTCTGCTTCTATATCTTTTGTCAGTTCTGTAAAGAGCCTCTCTTCAAGGTCAGAAGCGACTCTCAGAGCTCGTGAGAGCCAGTCATCAGACCAGTCCCTAAGAAGCTTCAGGGCGGCTTTCGGAGCCCTCTTTTTGCCACCACACAGCCTTAGGAACTCGGCCTCCATCTCAACCTGACTCTCAGCCATTCTCGCTTCGAAATCGAGGTACTTGGCCTTGATGATAGGCGCATAGCTGTTGTAATTTATCATGCCGAGGGCAGAGACCTTGCGGAAAGCCCAGTATGCCGAGCTCTTCTGGGAATGCTTAGTTCCTATAGCGTATGCCTTTGGATATGAAATCACACCCTGATAGAGCGGAAGATATACGCTGAGGTCCGCCATCCCTTCGGCCATATAATCAACCCTTCCTATCTCCTTGGGAAGTCCGGGACGCACCTGAAGGATATGGGTATTGATCGTACGGAAGATTGATATCGGGCGATAAGGTTCCTTCGGATTGGAATGGAGGTACGGATCGTGTTCGGTACCGTCATAATGAGAGCGGAAAGCCTTCTTTATGTCATCAACAGTTAGAGGCCGATCAGCCTTCTGGTAGACAGGGAAATTATTGACTTTCACGTCAGTAGCCACAGACGGGGTAAACTTTTTCTGAAGGTACCAGACACGCGGATAATTGTAGGTCTTGTCATTCTCGCTCTCGAGGGAATAGGCCTTGTGGAAATCGAATTCCCCCTCGAAGAGATTATTCTCCCGCGCCCATTCCACAAGATCCTTGCTGGCAAGGTCATTCTCGGGATCATATTCGCGATAGCGGCTCTGGTTCCCTGAAACAAAGTATTTATCCGCAGGCATCTTCTTGGCAAGCCAGCGGTGGCCTCCTGCATTCTCTACATACCATGTCTCGTCTGCATCCATGAAGGCGATTCCAAAACCTTCAGCGCTGCCATACTCCTCGATGAGGCTTCCAAGACGAAGGACTCCCTCGCGGGCGGTCTTGATATAGGGGAGAATAATATGATAGACACAATTCTCGGCAAGGCCTCCGAGGACATAAGGGTCCAGAGCAAGTACTTTTTCGTTCGAGAATATGGTCTCAGTCGCGCTCATGGCGACTCCGCGGTCATTGAAGCCGGCTTCGCCCCAGTGGTAAGGAAGATCTTCCCTTTCAAGAGCGCTGAAGCCATACCGCCTTGCCGGAAGAGGGCAGCGGAAGGCGCTGTCAATCGCAACGAATTCCTTTGGGCCTTTGCCGGCAGGGTAATGGACGAGCCTTGTTGCCCTTATGGATCTGGAGTCATCGGAGCGGGCATAAATCATGGAACCGTCGGCCATCATCCCGGAACCGACGATAATAGTTGTGCAAGCTTCTTCGTTCATACTGGTTACTAATTTTGGTAAAGATACTGGAATTTCATGAAAAAATGAAATTCAACACTTTATTAGACAAGCCCCTGGCTCATCTCGAGGCCAGAGACGGCCACTCCACCACCGTACGGACTGCTTGATGGAACTCTCGTTCACCGGGATTACGGGAAACGACATCTCCCATGAACCCCTCTACAAATCGTTTTGAAAAGTCTTCCATTATACAATTGACACTACTTCTAGTGGTGGTGAAATAATAACCATAATCGAGAGCGAAGCCTTCCGCGTAATGCGCTCAATATCAGATAGTTTCAAAAATAAGAAGAATCGAATAGGAGGTAAACGAAAGTAATGGAGTTTATCTCCTACTTTCGCTTACCGACCTCTCACACCACCGTACGTGCCGTTCGGCATACGGCGGTTCCTTACTGGCAAGATTGCGGCACAGTTGGGCATCCGACCTGACACCGTGCTCGGCTACAGGAAGCAGCTCCACAAGAAACTACGTGTGAACAAGGCGACGGAGCTGGTTTTCAAGGCGGGAGAACTTCATCTACTGTAACAGACAAACACAAAATCAAAAAGAATATGAAAAAAATCGTATTGTTCATTACTTGTATCGCGCTCGCGTGCGCGCCTGCCGGTGCACAGAACCTCCTGGAAAGACTTGGGGAACGAGCCAATAATGCCGCAGAAAACAACCTTGGCAACAAAGTAGAGAAGGGTGTCAACGACATCCTGAACGGCAAGGGGAAGAAAGAGAAGACCAAAGATACGAAAGACCGGCAGGAGCAACCGGCGCAACAGACAACTACGCCCCAAAGCGGCACATGGACCTGCCCTAATCCCGAGTGTGGCCATACGGGTAACACCGGCAAATTCTGCGAGGAATGCGGCACCAAGAAACCCGCAACTGCCGCTCCTCAGAACAAAGCCACAACCGCCTATGCCAAGAGCGACTTTGTCCCCGGTGACGAAATCTTCTTTGATGACCCTGTGGAGAACGAGCTCCTGGGCGAATTCCCTTCCAAATGGGATCTCGTGGACGGCAACGCGGAAATCGTGGAACTGAATGGAGAGCAGGTTATCGAACTGGTGGAACCGTTTGCCCAGACTACCATCAGGCCCCTTATGAAAGAAGATTACTATCTTCCGGAAGAATTTACCATTGAATTCGACCTCTGGTGTAACTGGAAGA
>ERZ842401.1465-NODE-1465-length-33767-cov-4.995017_pt1 | contig 33767 bp, 32 predicted proteins | sample MGYA00521270_ERZ842401 | MGnify/ENA primary metagenome ERZ842401 (study PRJEB31892, sample SAMEA3878208) | bioreactor metagenome | biome: Moose rumen | place: Sweden | collected 2011-10 | study: EMG produced TPA metagenomics assembly of the PRJEB12797 data set...
CCGTAATTGCCGAGAGGGCTTTCTCCATGTTGTAATAGACTTCGAGAACACCCTGAACCGTATCCTCATCCTGAAGAGGATGTAGGGAATTCCAAGAGGGCATCGCTGCAATTTCCTCGTTAATCTTAGGGTTGTATTTCATGGTGCAGCTGCCGAGCGGGTAGAAACCGGTATCGACACCGAAGTTCATTTGGGAGAGATTTGTATAATGGCGGACCACATCCACCTCGCTGACCTCCGGGAGAGGAAGTTGAGACCTTCTGGCTACTGAATCGGGAAGCGCTGGTGTTTTCGGATAACGATTCCGTGGCAGGGAGAATCCTGTTTTTCCTTCTTTGGAAAACTCGAATATGAGTTTGTCGTAATACTTCATAATCTATTCCTCCACAACTTTAACAAGAGCATTAATCTCTTCCGGAGTCCTCTTTTCAGTGACGGCAAATGAAACATACCCTTCCGGAGTAGCAAGAGCCCCAAAGAAACCTTTCTCTTTCAGCTTCTTCTGAAGATCTGCGACAGGGACAAGTGGCTTAAGGACAAATTCCTTGAGGAATGGTCTCTCCGGGAAAACCTCTTCAAACTTGCCTGTAGCAAGAAGACGCTCATATAGATAATGAGCACCAGCCGAGGACAATTCATTGACTTCCCGGAGACCTCGAGGTCCCATCAAAGAGGCATAAACTGTTACGTAGAGAGCCATAAGTGACTGGTTTGAGCATATATTAGAAGTCGCTTTTTCGCGGCGGATATGCTGCTCACGTGCCTGAAGGGTAAGAACATAAGATCTCTTCCCTTCTTTATCTACTGTCTGACCCACAATACGCCCTGGCAGTTTCCTCAGATAATCCTTTTTAGCGGCCATGAACCCGACAAAAGGACCGCCGAAGCATACAGGGATGCCCAGAGGCTGCCCGTCACCAACTGCGATGTCAGCCTCCCAATCGGCTGGAGATTTTACCACAGCAAGGGCGGAAGGATCGCAGTATTCGACCATAAGCGCTTTTACCCCGTGGATGGCATCTGCGAAGCCGGAATGGTCCTCGATTATGCCGAAACGATTGATTGATGGGAGAATAACTCCTGCAACATCGCCCTTTGCAAGCTCAGCTTTCAGGCAGTGGATACAGGTCTGGCCGTTCATCAGAGGTGCATGGCCTATCTCGATCCCATGGTACTTTGCATACGTCTCGACAGTCTTGACAACGTGAGGAAGAAGACCTTCTGATAGAAGGACGCGGGTTTTCTTCTTTGTGCTAGATAGGCATAGCATCATCGCTTCAGCAGCCGCTGTCGGTCCATCGTACATGGATGCGTTGGATACATCCATCCCTGTGAGGGCGCAGATGATGCTCTGATACTCGAAAATGTATCTCAATGTGCCCTGTGATATTTCGCACTGATAGGGAGTATATGCGGTGAGAAATTCAGAGCGGGAGATAATATTCTGGACAACCGAAGGAGAATAATGGTCATATGCTCCTCCTCCTGCGAATATCTTCAGAGGAACATTCTTAATGGCAAGATTTTCGAAATAGGCTCTCACCTCTGTCTCAGAAAGCGCGTCCGGGAGATCGTACTCCCCTTTGAAAATGAATTCTTCAGGGACGTCGCTATACAGATTGTCCAGGCTCTCCACTCCAATCCTTTCCAGCATCATCTTTATATCCCCCTCTGTTTGAGGAAAATATGAAAAACGGTCCATGTTTACTCGGTAGCTGCTTTGTATGATTCTGCATCCATCAGACCCTCTAGTTCTGATGAATCTGACATTTCAACCTTGATGATCCATGCCTCATAGGCGTTTTCATTGACCTTTTCCGGAGAATCCTCAAGTTCTTCATTCTTCTCAACGACTGTGCCCGAAACGGGGCTGAACAGATCGCTTGCAGCCTTGACAGATTCGAGTGCTCCGAAAGATTCGCCCTTTTCAACCTCATCGTCAACGTCAGGCATATCGACATAGGTAATTTCACCCATTTCCGCCTGAGCGAAATCGCTCACTCCGATAACGGCAATATTTCCTTCAACTTTGACCCATTCATGAGACTCGCTATATAAGAGTCCTTCGATAACTTTACTCATAATAGATTGATTATTAATTATTTCTTATAGTTTGTCTGATAAAATCTTTTCTTTACAACCTTGCCTGGAAATACTTTCTTACGGATACGGATCCAAAGAGGTGTCTCAAGGGCAGAGAACTCTCTCCTTACAAGAGCGAAGCAGATACTTTTATCGAGGGAGATAGAGTGGTAGCCAGTGGTAACTACACCTACCTCTGTCCCGTCTTCGAGTTCAACCGGATAACCAGCACGAGGAATGGCTTTGTCAGCGATTTCTATACCAACGAGTTTTTCGGGTGTCCCATAGGCTTTCTGGGCAGTGAGTGCGTCTTTACCTATGAACTCTTCTTTGTCGAGTTTACAGAACATTCCAAGTCCTGCGACAACAGGAGAAATCTTGTCGCTCAACTCGTCTCCATAAAGTGGAAGCCCAGCTTCGAAGCGAAGAGTATCACGGCATCCAAGACCGCATGGCTGAACTCCGGCTTTCATAAGAAGATCCCATAGCTCGCAGATTCCTTCTTTTGTTGTATATAATTCAAATCCGTCTTCTCCGGTATAACCTGTACGGCTGATAATAAGTCTCTGCCCTTTCCAGGTATCATCATAGAAAGTATAAAAGCCAAGTTCTGTGGCTTTTGGATAACCGAGGACATCTTTCACAACAGTCTCGGCATCCGGTCCCTGGATGGCAAGCTGTCCCCAATCGTCAGATGAGTTAGCAGCTGTGCAATCATAACCTTCTATGTTACTCTTTATCCATTCAAAGTCCTTCTCTATATTCGCAGCATTGACAACGAGAAGGAAGTGATCCGGTTCACACTCTCTGTAGACCAGAAGATCATCGACAACACCACCATCGGGATAGCACATCATGCCGTAGAGCACCTTACCAGGGGCAAAGCCTCTAATTTCATTAGTAAATATATGATTTACAAATCTTTCCGCATCTTTCCCACTAATAAAAATCTCGCCCATATGAGAAACGTCGAAAACGCCGGCCTTCTGCCTTACGGCATTGTGTTCCACAGTTATCGAATCATATTGGATGGGCATCATGAATCCTGCAAATGGGCTCATCTTGGCGCCAAGGGATACGTGTCTATCGTATAGGCAGGTGAACTTGAGTTGTTCTAAAACATCTGACATCTCTGACATAATATGTTACTTGTTAGTTGCTATATAGTTCATTTACAAATAGTTCCGTTGAAAGCCCAGGGACATAATTCTCGAGGTTAAAATCCTTTAACGACTCTTTGGCTGCATTTATTTCGTCCCGAGTCCCCCTAAGGAGTTTTTCTAGTTCGTCCTGAGGGTCGGCTGTCGAGAAATAATCTCCGGAAAGATTGATAGATTGAATGATTCCTCCTTCCTTCCAGACTCTCACGTAGAACTCCCCTATTCCTTTGATTATAAAGTGCTTCTCCTCTGAATATTGATGGTTTTTACCGTTAATAAAATTCTCATCGAGATAGCTTTTTTCAATTTCTCTGATAGCATCAATAGCATCATCGGGCAGAATAACGGATTCATGGCACAATGAAGTTTCCAGGGTGGATCTTATCACTTGCGGATGGGTATCCGGTAAAAATTCTGAAAGATTGGCAACATGTTGTCTGACCGATTTAACACCTTTAGAGGTAATTTTTGCAGAGGAAGGAGTGATTGCCGATTCCAAGCTATCCATGTCAATATTGAATAGAAGAGTCCCATGGACAATGCTGGCATCAGGAAGTATTTCGAATGCATTACCCGAAACCTTTCTTCCGCCGACCAATATGTCGTTCCTTCCAGATGATACCGCGTCGACACCGAGATTTCTCAGAACAGCTACAACTCTGTTAATGAAATTGCTGAAAACGGTTTCCACGCCTGTCTGATCGCTGATAAAGGACATCATTATATTGCCTTGGTCAGAATAAACACACCCTCCCCCACTTTTTCTTCTGACGATATCTATTCCCCGATCTTTGCAGAATCCAAGGTTGACCTCAGCCTCCATCACTTGATTGCGGCCGAATATAACTGCGGGGAGTGCTTGCCAAGTGAAGAAAGCCTCCCTTATCCCACTAGACGATGATGGCACCAATTCGCGTATATGGGACGCAATATACTCTTCCACGGCAAGATACCATGTCAATCTCCTCGGAGGAAGGTTCAGCGACTCAGATTTAACCAGATACATTTTCAATAATTATAGAGCCAGTCTGAATCCTATGGTGCTTTTGAATAGGCTGGCTTTGTTTTCAGTTCTGTTCGAAGTCCTGCATTTATCCCAAAATGCAGCCGCGCTGCCACCTCTCATCACTCTGTAGTCGAGACCGGACTCGGTTTTCTCCGGGCCTGTTGGGTTGACAACGTCTTCTGCAGTATAAGGTGCAAAGCGGTCCTGGCACCACTCCCAGACGTTCCCGGACATATCGTAAGTTCCAAGTTCGTTTGGGGTACGGGTGCCCACCTTGACCGGCTTTAGGTCCTTTGTCTCTTTGACAGCAACAACATCAGACCTCAGGGCTCCGGCGAAAGGGAAGCCATGAGTCTTCTTACCTCCTCTTGCAGCAAATTCCCATTCTGCCTCGGTGGGAAGACGGAATTTTCTGCCTGTCAAGGAATTAAGCTTAGCAATAAAAGCCTGGGCATCATACCATGAGACATTGCCGACCGGATAACCTTTCCCCTGAAGATATGGGGGAAGATATCCCATTACCGCCTCCCATAGCTCGCATGTGACCTCATACTCTCCAATCATGAAGTTGTCAAGAGTAACTCTATGTACAGGCTTTTCATCATCTTTTGCGAACTTTTCCTGCTCCTGTGTCGCTCCCATCATGAAACTGCCGCCTTCGACGGGGAGCATTCTGAAAGAGACGCTGCCAACAGTGAAACGCTCAGGTTTAAGATCTGTTACCGGATCACGTGGGACAATATTCTTTTCAATGAGGTCAATAATAGCTTGTGGACATTTTTCGCCGGTAGAGACTACAAGCCGAAGACCGGCGGTTGGAGACTTTGTTTTCGGGGAAAGTCCTTTCCTCGAGGAAATTTTGCAGTCTTCCTTTTTATCGGCATCACTTCCTCCGCGGAGTACGTTCTCGATTCCCTCAGAGGGGCCCGTCGGATTGACAGCAAGTTCATATCCAAGAGTTTCAGTCCATCTATCTGAACACCATTCCCATACTCCGCCGCTCATAGCTTTTGCGCCAAGTTCATTGACCATAGAAGGCTTATACACATTTCCTCCGCTATAGAGATTGCGGAGAGCTTTGTTTCCTCCCCTTGCTGCAAACTCCCACTCCGCTTCAGTAGGCAGCCTGAATGGCACGCCTGTTATTTTTGATAGCTTGGAAGTGAATTTCACCGCGTTCTCATAAGTTACGCCGCTCACAGGTGCCCCCGGCACGTCTCGGGGACTGGGGTTGCTGCCCATGACGGCTTTCCATAGGTCTTGCGTAACTTCTGCCGCGCCGATAGCATATCCGTCAAGAATAACCTGATGGATATCCGGATTCTTTTTAACTCCCTGGTCGAAAGTTTCTCCCATAGAGAATGTGCCTCCTTCAACAGGAATCATAGTAAAGGAGATATCCTTTACGGTAAATGAATAAAGCCCATCGTTACCTTTAAATGCCGAAATGTCTACTACCTCTTCCTGTTGTTTCCCGCCAGGTGAGCTACAGGAAAAGAATAAAGTCATAGAAGCCAGAAGCACCAATGTGACAGAGTTTTTGTTTCTACTAATTCTCATATTATCTTTTTGTTAATATCTCTGTAAGATGTTTTTGTATTCGAAGATCAGTCTCCAGATTGATTCTCATATCTTCAGGAGTGGCGCCATGGGAGGAGGAAATTTCTCCGCATATATCGATTGCAAGTATATTCTCCGCACCGTCGATTGCTAATGCTATAGCAGAAAGGATGTCTTCCAGACGATATTCTCCCTGGCTCCAATCAGTTCTGGCCCACTCCCGGGACATGATGTCTTTGTCGAGAGAGATGTATAGATTACCGTACCTGCCGCCACTGTACAATTGGTGATTGTCTGGGCCAAGATAAACAATATCCTCAAGAAATGGGTTCTCCTTTTTTACTGCGCTTACCCAACTTCCGCAGCTGAGAATGCTTCCGAACTCGGGCTCCTGGTCATCAGAGTGATTATCAAGAAGAAAAAGAGTAAATGGTTCGCGTACAGTTTCGGCGAGGATTTTAGTCATGTAATGATAATCACCGCTATCTATCCATCTAATGGGGAAATCGGTATAAGGAGCAACTGAATTGCTGATAATCTCCTCAGTCTCAGGGGCGCAGTAGCAGTTGGTCCCCTCGAGAGCCGAAAGGTCAAGGGCCTCCATATCGTATCCCTCATTCCGCAGGGCATCGATAAGTCCCATGTCGACATAAACATGAGAAAAATCTGTTATGAGGGTCCTAACAATCATATCCCTCAAAAATAGCAATTTTTATCCGTATTCCGAAGGAATCGGCTCTGAAAAAGCAAAAAAAATCCGGCCACTTATAACAGGCCGGATTAAAAGCTTAAGAATCGACTGATTAGTAGGTAACTACAGGCTCGAGCTCCTTGGCTGCATCGATATACTTCTGAACTTCAGCCTCAACGGGAACTCTTCTTGTAAGGTGTTTCTGCTCATTTACTTCTAGCATCTTTGCTGCAAGGTTTGCAGCGTTACGGTTGCGGAGTTCCTTGACTGTGTCAACTCCGGAAGCCTCCAAAAGCTCTGAGAACTGAGGGCCAACTCCCTTGATACGGAAGAGGTCAGCGTGGTTTACCCATGTGAGAACGCGGCCATGATCGATACCGGTTGCCTCCTCAATAGCAGCGCGTCCCTTTGCAGAGGCACCCTTCTCAAGAAGCTGGTCTACTGTTTCAATACCTGCAGCTATAAGTTTCTCTGCATAAACGGGGCCGATGCCCTGGATGTCGATAATCTTGTAGGTCATAATCAATTATGTGTTAAATGTTAATGATTTCACTGATGCTCCCAAAGATAAGAAAAAAATTTGCAATCCTATATAAATTGAAGAAAAAATTTAGAATTCTTCCACATCTTCATGAAGATTCTTCGGAATCATGCTCTTGAATTTATGCCAATAGCCCCTTTTGATGAATATTCTTTCCAGACTCTCACAGCCCCTGAAAACATCCTTGCCCATGAATTCAAGTCCTGAGGGAAGTACAATTTCATCAAGTTCTTCACAGCAGTTGAATGCTCTGTCCCCTATCCTTTTCAGGCCCTTGTTGAGTCTTACATGATATAGGGAGAAACAATCCTCAAATGCTCTTTCGCCTATACTCAGAAGAGATGCTGGCATTCCGAGGGTCTGAAGTTGCCAGCAATCCTTGAATGCCATGTCGCCGATGACTTGAAGATTTTTGGGGAGTCTGAGTCCAAGAAGCCAACCACACTCAAGGAATGCCATTCTGCCGATATGGGTCAGAGATTTCGGTAGTATGATTCTGTCAAGATATGCAACTCTTTCTTCCTCCGGGACAGGCTCGGAAAAATGGTCGTTTTCAGCCATGTAATCCTGAAATGAGAATACACCGTCGCATATTATTCTGCATCCATCCCTGACCACAACTTTTGAAGGATAATTCTCGGCATCCAGAAGTCTTGTTCCATCGCAAGAATAACTACAGTTGTACTCGGCATCCCAATCGTCGTCGCTTATTGACTCAAGATGAGCAGCAGTGTCGATCCTGATGATTTCTTCGAGCGTCATTGTCAGAAGGTTTTGAGGAAGTCCAAGTCCTTCTTAAGCATAATTTTAGGCTCCATCACTGCAACCTTCTGGAAGAGCTTGAATTGATATACCGGTGATAGATAGACTAAATGCTCATGCTTTCCCTTCCTCCACCATTTATAGAATCCAATAGGGTCTGTATCATACGGAATCTTTGCTTCTATATCGGAGGAGTACCCAGGGAAGTCGATCATCATTTTAAGTCCCATAATCCGTTTGTAATATGCAAGGTCGGCCCGTCTTAGTTTTGAAATCAGTGGATTGAACACTTCAAGTTGATCAACTTGGAGAACCTTTTCACGAATAATCATCTTGTGGATGCGAACAGGATCCGTGTTGAGCCACTCGCCGATGCGGAGCGTCTTGGGACCCTCATCAGTATCCAATGTCAGGTAGTCTTCTGAGAAATAAATTTTTTCAGAATCAAGCGAATAATTATCCATGGACTCGGTCTATAAATCGTGCAAAAATATGCAAAAAAATGCAAATTAACAACCTGCAAGAGTGTTTTTCTTCTTTTTAGTCCTCAGATTTTCTTCTTTTCCCCAAATTTTCTTTACTTTGTAATGGTAAAAATAATAGTATAATGCAGAGTTCTTCAGGACAGGAATTTAAGGTGAAACACGACTCGCCTCTCTTGAAATATCTTTATGAGATTTTTTCCACACAGAGTAAGACAGGGGTAAAGCAGATGCTTTCAAAGGGACGTGTCCTTGTAAATGGTGAACAAGTTACAGCTTTTGATCAGCCTCTATTTGCAGGTGATAGGCTTCTTATCCTAAAAAAAGGGATCTCAATAGCGCGAGAATCCGCCAGCGAAGCAATGGCTTCTCTTCAGTCCGCCGGGGTCACGGTCGTTTATGAAGATGATTGGATTATCGTTGTCGATAAGCCTTCCGCTCTAGCCGTCAGCCTCCCTTCCGGAGAGAAGAGCGATGCTACACTATATTCTCTTTTGTACAAATATGTTCGTATCGCCACAAAAGCCAGCAGAAAAGAGAATCTTCTAAGTGGACTCGAAGTTGACAGATCGACAAAAAAAGTATGGCTAGTTCATCGCATGGAAAAAGGCGCCTCCGGCCTTATTATATTTGCCAAAGACGAAAGGACCAAGGATCTTTTGCAGAGTAAGTGGGACAGTCTCATATTAGAGCATTCCTATACAGCATATTTGGAAGGTCAAGTTGAACCGGCAAAAGGAATTGTCGAGACATGGCAAGTCTCAGATGAAAAAGCGAAAAAGCTCATTTCTTATCCTACGATGGTGAAGGATTCAAAGCACGAAGTAAGCTATTATGATACAGTTGATTCCATCAGAAAGACCGAGGGCGGCAAGATATACTTTTCTGTTCTCACCATAAACACTCTCTCCAGACGTCCCGATGTCCTCCGTTCTCAAGCCGAGTTTATTGGCCACCCGATTGCCGGAGATGGTAAATACGGCGCATATTGGGATCCATTTGGGAGACTTGCCATTCATTCCTCCCTCTTTGTTATCCATCATCCATACACCGGAAAGACCATCAGATGTTATTCTCCTCTTCCTGATGTTTTTAAGAAAAAGATATAATACCCCACTTTTAGATTTGGATAGTCTTTCCTAAAGGGTGTATAAAATATCCAAAATCGAGTAAAATCTTATTTCTTATTGCATTATATTCTAAAATTTAATTATTTTTGTTAGCAATATTGTACTAAAACCAATTATTATGGAAGTAAGGAAGCAATCCAGTAGGATTCAGACATCTATACTTAACGGGGCGGAAAGGAAGCTGCTGATTTATCTTGCAGAGAGGATGCCCGGATGGGTGACATCCGATATGCTTACATTTGTGGGGACTTTCGGCGCAATAATAATTGCCGTTGGTTACTCTCTCTCCAATTACAATCTTAACTGGTTGTGGCTTGCTTCGTTCGGTTTTATAGTAAACTGGTTTGGCGATTCTCTTGACGGTTCTCTGGCCAGAGTCCGCAATCAGCAAAGGCCCCTGTATGGTTTCTTCCTTGACCATACCGTAGACTGCATCAACGAAACGATAATGTTTATAGGAGTCGGCCTGTCACCACTTCTTGATATGACGGTAGCCCTTTTTGTTCTGGTGGCATATTTGCTTCTTTCCGTATATGTCTATATAGCTGCCCATCTCAAAAATGAATTCAAGCTCACATATGCAGGGCTTGGGCCAACAGAATTCAGAATAATAGTCATTATAATCAATACTCTCTTTATTTTCATCAAGCCTTTAAGCCAGATATATACTAATGTAACCATATTTGGCAATTCATTCCAATTTGGCGTTTTTGACTATATTGGAATAGTTATCGGCCTTATTATTTTCATAATGTTCCTTGCGAGCGTGGTCAAAGATGCCCGCTATTTTGCAAAGATTGATCCGCTTAAGAAAAAGGATTAATGGGAGTTGTTACAGTAAAAGACCTTGAGAAGTATTCCCCGCTTTTCCGCGGAAAAGTGGGGAATACTTTTGTTAAAAGTTTAATGCGATTCACTGGTGTTGAAAAGATTAACAGATTGCACCAGTGGATTGAAGATAACGATATAGAATATGGCCCCGACGCAGCAAAGGGCATTCTTGACCGTGCTGGAATAGATTACCTTGTAGGTAATGCTCAGCTACTGGAGCACCTCCCTGAAGGACCATTTATAACCATTAGCAACCACGCTTATGGCCATGTTGACGGTATTACTCTTGTTGACATGATAGGCCATATACGGCCTGGAGCCAAGGTTATGGTCAATAAATTATTGATGTACATTCGCTGCCTCGCACCCTCTTTTATATCTGTAGACCCGACGGGCAGTAACCGCAAGGCCGCTACAGCAGAGTCCATTAACGGAGTGAGAAGTGCTCTTCAAACCGTTAGAAGCGGAGATCCCCTCTGTCTTTTTCCCTCTGGTGCGGTCTCGGATCTCAAGATAAAGGAGGGGTGGATTATCCGTGACAGGGATTGGCAGGATGCCGCAATAAAGCTTATTATGAAGGCTAAAGTCCCTGTTATTCCAATTCGTTTTTTCGACCGTAATTCAAATTTCTACTATTCTCTCGGACTTATCGATTACAGGGTGCGTCTTCTGAGGCTATGCCATGAACTAACCAATAAGAAAGGCAAGAGCGTCAGGATAGGGATAGGCGACATCATTAGCGTAGAAGAACAGAATAAATACACGGACCTTCAGGAATTCAAGGCTTTCCTTCGCTCCAAAGTGTATGAAATGCCTCTTCCCGAATTGTTTACCCCAAGAAGCGAACTTATTTTATGAACAAAGTAAAAGTTGTGCTCCTTACAGGAGGGAGCAGCGGCATAGGTGCTGCAACTGCAAAGATTCTGGCCGATAATGGAATGACAGTCTATTCCGGATCCAGACGCGGGACAGCCGGCACCCCTACGGATGGAGTAATTCCTATTCGTCTGGACGTCAATGACGCGGATTCCGTAAAATCGGCCGTCGAAGCTATTCTCAAGAATGAAGGACATCTTGATGCCCTTGTCTGCAATGCAGGGAACGGTATTTTCGGCCCTGTTGAAGGTACAACAGAGGAAGAGGCACGTTTCCAGTTCGAGACCTGCTACTTCGGAGCGCTTAAGTGCATCGAGGCATGTCTTCCAATCTTCAGAGATCAGGGCTATGGAAGAATCATTACTGTGACATCTGTCATGGCCGTTCTTCAACTTCCCTTCCAGGGTTTCTATTCATCGGTTAAGGCAGCTCTGCTGTCTCTTTCTGAGAGTCTCTCGATGGAGCTTCGTGGGACAGGAATAGAGTGCTGCAGCATTCTTCCCGGCGATGTCAAGACAGGTTTTACTGCAGCCAGAAAGTTTACTGCTTATTCCAGGGAGGAAGACTGCCCGTACAAGGTTGAAATGAAGCATAACCTCGAGAAAATTGAGAAAGACGAGACCGGCGGCATGGAGCCGGAAGTGATCGGGAAAGCTATTCTAAGGCAGCTTCAACGTTCCCATATGAAGGTCAGGGTAATCCCCCGTATCGATTATAAGGCAGTTGGCTTTATAGTGCGCATCCTCCCGGAGGGATGGAAACTTGCCATATTAAAAAAAATGTACAATGGCTAGGATTCAAGACAGGAACAGATTCTACGAGTTTCTGTTAAAGTATGTCAATACGACGTTCCGCTGGGCTTTCAACAAGATAGAGTATCGTGGGCTCTCAAACTTTCCTTCGGATGGAGCAATTATTCTTGCTCCGAATCATTGCAACACCCTGATGGATGCTCTTGCAGTCCTTTCTATCAATGACGATCCCAAGGTATTCGTGGCCCGTGCAGACATCTTTAAAAAACCCGCATTGGCAAAATTTCTGCGCTTTATCAAGATTCTCCCAATCAGCAGAATCCGTGACGGGAAAGAGGCCCTTTTAAGTAATGGCGGGACAATAGAAGAAAGTATTTCAGCCATCTGCGACGGGATTCCCTTCTGTATCCTGCCAGAAGGAGCCCACCGTCCTATGCATAGTCTCCTCCCCTTGAAAAAGGGCATTGCACGTATCGCTATGGGCGTAATCGACAGGGTTGGAGACAAGAAACCGGTATATATAGTTCCTATCGGCCTTGAATATGGAGATTATTTTGAATACAGATCGACTCTTCTTGTAAATATCGCCGAGCCCATAAAACTTCAGGATTTTCTCTCTGAGCACGAGGGAGACTCTGACAACGAAATTTATCACAAGATACTCGTAGAGCTTGAGCAGAGAATGAAGAATTCCATTGTCTACCTTCCGGACGATGAACGGTATTCGGGTCTTTGGGAGCTTCTGAACATCGGTTATTCCGACCATAAGGTCAACTCCCTTTACGGCAGGATGAGATGGATGCAGCACGCCGCCTCAATGTTGATAAAACGTAATCCGGAACTCATCGAACGGGCCGATAAGCTCGCGAAAAGAAGAGAACAGAGAGGTATCAGCCTCAAGGCGTCAACGTCCAAGAAAACCCTTCTGGAGGGCGTTGGGAAAGCGATTATTCTTGTTCTGCTCTTCCCGATAGTCGCTCTTTTCACGACTCTGCTCATCCCCGCTCTTATCCTCATCGGGATAATTGGACCAAGGCTTAAGGATAGGACATTTATCAACTCAATCCGTCAGGTTGCCCTTTATATCATCAATGTGCCTGTGCAGATTATTCTGGCCCTCATTTCGCTGATTTTCCTACCTTGGTGGATCTGCCCCCTGATGATAGCCGGTTCATTGGCGGCTCCTACCGTCTTCTATGAATATGTCAAAGATTGGAAGCACCTGATAGATTATTTCCGTCTCCGCTCAGACAGACCGCTCAAGGATTCTATAGGAAAGATAAGAGAGCAGTTCCGTAGTAGGGTGAAGAGTGATTATTCCTTGACAAGTACGAACGATGTCTCATAGGCCTTGTTGACCTTCCTTGCGAAAGACCGGTAATCGCTATATGCAGAAGCTTCTCTCCTGCAAGGAGTTATAGAAATAGTCTGGACTGTTGATACGATACCGTCCATCTCTGAACTGGACATTGTGAAACGCCCCCAGGAGTCTTCGATGTCAATATCCTCCGGAATGGATTCTACCCTATAGCCGGCAGGAATTTTAACATTTATCGTATCTGTATAGGACAGTGGCTCTTTGAACACTATTTCGTTCTTTCGTGCCGACCGCTGGGAATAGAGCCCGCGGGAGAAAGGGTTCATCGGAACGAAAAGGCGTGTGTCGCCGCTGCGGTTGGCATAGACCTCGGTCCGAAATGTAGAACGGATATCGACCTCCGGACAGTAGTTCCTTCCCTGAAGAGGATAATTGTTGAAGTTGTTTCCAAAATGGGTGATTCTGAACTCCTCCGGATGAAGTTTCATGCCGTTGACGAGTTTTCGGACTTGCTCTTCGTTATTCATGTCGGTAAAACCGATATAAGACTCGACATAGTCAAGGTACATGCGCTGTTCCATTGCGACAGAAGCGCTGCCAGAGGCTACAAGATCTATGTTTATAGTTCTTTCCACCCTCGAAAGAGAGTCAGGATAGGAAGGGATCCTGACATGCTGTCCTCCACCTTCACTGATGAGGATCACATCATGGTCGGCCGCGCCGGAATGACGATAGCCAAGGGGATAACGGGGATTGGTACATTCCACCCACAAAGTGTCCCCGTATTCTTTGAGTGGGACAGCGAGCATGGCATGATTGAACTGGCTCGCAACGTAGCCAGGAAGGAGATTCTTGCGGGAAGTGTCTATGATATAATAGATTGAGTCCACTCCTGCTGCCTTTAGAAGAGCCTTGAGATAATTCGAGAGAGCCTTGCAGTCGCCAAATCCCCTGGCTGAGACTTTCAAAGCTTCAATCGGCCTCAGGCCACCGATTCCGAGAGAGATATTGACATAACGCGTAGTCTCCCGGAGATAATCATACAGCACCTTGACTTTCTCATAATCAGAAGAGCATCCGTCGGTCATATTCTTCACTTTTTCCACCACCTCGTCTGTAAGGACATCGCTCCCTTCTGAAAGGGATGCAATCCATGCGCCGAAACTTTGCCAGTCCTTTTGGGTGCCGGAATAGCCGCCGTACTGGAACACTACCGGACTGGAGAATACATATGGGGCGAGCTCCCTAAGAGAAGGCATGTTGTGCTCATCCACAATCCCCCTGAAATCAGATACTTCCCATACTTTGACATCTCTCTTTGCAGTGCTTTCATCCCTCATCGTGACTTTGTTCCCGACGTATGAGATCTCAGTCCCCTTCGGGAGGTCAAGTGCGAACGACGCTTTGACAATGCTCACATCCGGCGAAGAGAGTGGAAAGAAAGTAGGAAAAGAAAGGATTCCCTTTTTGAAGGATATTGTATAGTCATAGCTTACCCTGAAAGGATAAGTGCCGGAAGGCTCATAGGCATTCATCATGATGTCATCCGCGAGTCCCGACATCGACGATATTTTTATTAGGTCTGAAGACTTGATTTTGGACGGTTTCCCTCCGCCCCCCGGAATAAGGGTGCCGCTGAATGAGGAGATGGACTCGAACGAATCGGTCATCACGGAGAAAGTCCCCGCAGGAAGGCCGTCTTCGTTATTGACGAGGACGGTTGTCCTGACATGGTAGGCTCCGGATGAGACTGAATTCATCGTGAACACTGCCTCGTATGACTCTATGACAGCATCCGGATCCTCCGCCGCATTTGCGACGATAGGGAAAATAACTGCAAGAACGAATAACGCTTTTCTCATTCTGCCTTCTTTAACACAATTGTGGAATTATAGATATTGCATAGCTGCTGCCAATATGCCCGAAGATCCGAATACCCGTCCTCTGTAATAATATTGTTTTTTCTGGAGAAACGATATGTAATGAGCACGAGATTGCCTACCACTTGGGAATGCATGATTATCTGGGAATCCGCGACTATGCTTTTCATATTGGTGATGGCTGGAAGCTGCTCGACAACATAACCATCCGGAATTGCTATCTTGCATACCATCCTGATATTCTCTCTGTAGCGGAAATCGACGGGAATCGTCCTTTTCTCGTCCCTGAACGAGGATGCGGAGTGGAATTTGTCAAGAAACGGTCTCACATAAATCATGTTTGAGGAACAGTCGGCTTCGGTCTCGAATTCGTATTTCACAGCGAACTCATTCGACCAGTCATCATGACCGGAAACCTCGAAGGAGACGAATTTCACTCCGGTATCTTCCTCCTGCTCCTCGATATATTCGTCCTGGGTCTTAAACCCGTCATAATGCATCTTTGCATCATACGCGAACTCATCTGTTGTGGTAATCGAAACATTTCCGGTTATTTGACCTGAGGGAGTCACCGACATTTCGATATTCTCGATGAAACGTCCTGCAGCAATATCCGTCAGATCGACCCACTCGCCAACGCCGTCAGGGTGGAGAAGCCTGGCTTGCCCTACAAGATAGTCGGGATCCAGAATGTTAAGATATCCGAAATCGTCCGATGCGTCAAGATAGTAAGATTCTCCTCCGGGAGAAGACACCTTCAATATCATCGCCTTATAGGCGCGCGTGGAAATCTGATAAGCCGTAAATGAACCGGAAGACCTTGGACGAATGAGAACCGGCTCCGCCGTGAATCCGCAGAGAGACAATGCACTCGCCATCACGGCATTCATATCAGCAGTGTCGCCTTCTCCGGTTTTAAGTGCGCGTGAGGCATCGGGGAATAAGCCGACATCGTCGTTCCAACGCACTTTCGACAGCACGACCTCCCTGACTGCCGCTATCTTACCGGCATCGTCATCAGCTGATTTTGCGGCTGCGAGAATCTCATCTTTAAATTTAAGACTGGTCGACAGCTGTTTGAAAAGGCCTTCTTCCATGAATAATTCATCGACCGACTCCCAAGACTGGTTGAAGGTCTTATGGATGGAGCCCGGGATGATGAACGAATAGAGTTCGTATTCGACGGAAGAAAGGTATTGTGACGGGCAGTAGCTGAATGATGTCTTCTTCATTGCGGGTATATCGGTACCCGTGTAGATGTCATTCACCACTACCATATCCAGTTGCAGACCGCCCCTCATAAACTTTGTGTTATTGGTATTCTCCAATGTGTAGTCCATGCGGACGTATCCTTTTTGCAAGTGCTTGTATGAGAAAAAATCAGCATAAGAGACCGTCGATTTCTCATAATTTATCGGGAACTGGCCCTGCATGACTACCCTCCCTATATCGGCGCCGTTAGACCTTACGGTGTACTCCACTTCGACCACAGAACCGACTCTGACATTCTCAGGGGCGAATTTCACTATCCTGTCTTTTCCAGAAAGCGGCTCGTCGAAAATCATTTTCTTGGAGAGCTTTGACTGGACAATATTTCCGTTTTCAAGATTGAAAGTGACAGCCTTGATGCCTGATACTGCCTCATGGGGATTGCTCTTAAGGCTGTAAGGTATTGAATAGGAGGGATAACTCTTTCCCGATTCCTTGAGAATCTTCACCCTTTCCCTGATATGATTGGTCTTTGTGATCACGAGATAGCCCTCACTGTCGATATCGAATCCTATCTCAACCTCCCGAATCTTGTAGAGAAAAAGGGCGGCCGCAGAGGTATCAGGCTCATAGACAGTCATTTCCAGCTCCTCGTCAGAGACTGAACCGAACTTTGTATTGACTGGAATCTTTTGAGCCGACATTGATGTCGAGAATGTGACTGCGACAGCGACGGGCAATAAAAAAGAAAGTTTCATGTTTAAAAGAAGTTTTAGTACACAAAAATACAAAAAAAATATGGGATAATTGAAAAAATGAATTAACTTTGTAACCCGGTTACATCTAATCGGGTTTTTTATGTCCATTATACTCGATACTGCAAGCCTGCGCCATGCCGGCTTGTACGAAAGTACAAATATTTACTCACTGGAGTCCGCCGGACTCTGCAACCGGTATTTCGTTTTAAGCGGTCCGGGAAGTCGCAAACTCCTTTCTTCCCCCGAAACAATTGGTTTTCCCTGCTACACCGCCCTCCTTGATGAAACTGTCGCCGCTCTCCGCCACCTTTACCCTTCAGGCACGAGCGGCGATATTGATATTCTGACCATACTTCGCGGAGGCCTCAATTATCCTCTTGAAGAAGCCGCGGCAAGAATTGGACTCCGCGTACGGGATATGCATTTCGTTTCCTGCGAGAGAATTATTGAGAACCATGTGATCAAAGGTCTTGAAATCAAATATGACCAGATCCGCCCGACGAGAAACAGAATCATTGCAATAGGTGATATAATCGCGAGCGGTGAGACCCTAAGGCACTGCATTAAGCACGTAGCAAAAGCGTTCCACGAAGCTGGAGGAAGTATCCGTAGGATTATCTTCTTCACTATCGGCGGCACAAAGGCTATACGCCTTATGGAGCAGCTCACAGAAGAATTCAAAATCCTTTTCCCTGGTTTAGAGGGCTTCGACTGCTTCTTTTTCGAAGGTATCTTCACCGTATATGAGAATAAGGGGGTGAGTGGAATTAACGTGCCCGATATAGATTTCGGATGGAACGGAGGGGTTGTGAGCCCTGAGTTTAGGAACTATATCGCTGATCGGCCTGATGCCCTTTATGAGAAATGCATCATTTACGACGGAGGAGCCAGGAGATACAATATTCCGGACCATTTTGATGAAGTGCTGGAGTATTGGAATGGTATTAAAGATCACTCCGATAACATTGATGCAGTCGCTCTAAGAAACGAAAAACTTGGTTATGAGTTGCCGATTCCCTTTAATGAGTGGAGATATGTTACTCATTTACAGGAGCTTCCGGAGTATAAAACTGCCCCAGTGTGGGAAAAGGAGCAAAAAGTATTTTCCACAATTCCAGACCTTGGTGCAATGGCCCGAAGACGTATCACTAATATAAATATAATCAGGAAACAGTATGAAAACGAATGATGCAGATTACACCGGCAGACCGGTAGACCTCACAGGTCGCAAATCCACTCTTAGCATGTTTATGATCATGCTTGGATTTACTTTCTTCTCAGCCAGCATGTGGGTTGGGCAGCAACTCGCCTCGGGCCTAGACTGGTGGGGCTTTGTGTGGGCACTTCTCCTTGGAGGCCTTATTTTGGCCGCTTACACCGGGGCGCTTGGCTACATTGGAGCAGAGAGCGGTCTCTCACTAGACATGCTCGCACATGGCAGTTTTGGAAAGAAAGGAAGTTATCTTCCGAGCGCAATGATCAGCTTTACCCAAATAGGATGGTTCGGTGTTGGTCTTGCCATGTTCGCCATCCCAGTCGCCAAGGAGTTCATGGGATTGGAAGTTACTCCGGACAGCATGCCATGGCAGGGATATCTACTTGTTGCCATTGCGGGAGTTCTTATGACTGCGAGCGCTTATTTCGGAATCAAGAGTCTGACCATTGTCAGTTACATAGCTGTTCCAGCTGTTGCAATACTGGGGACAGTCGCCATGATAATGGCAATTAACCGCGGAGATCTCGGACTTGTCGAGCAGTTCTCAAAGGGAGCAAAGGACCTTGGGGTTATCGCCGGGGCCGGACTTGTCATCGGCAGTTTCATTTCAGGAGGAACGGCAACTCCTAATTTCACCAGGTTCGCAAAAAGCGGCAAGATTGGCCTGATTGTCACCGTTATAGCTTTTTTCGTTGGGAATAGCCTCATGTTCCTCTTTGGAGCGGTTTCAAGTATCTATGTCGGAGGCAACGACATTTTCGAGGTCATGCTGAATCTCAACCTATTCTATATCGCTATACTTGTGCTCGGCCTTAATATTTGGACAACCAACGACAACGCTCTTTATACAGCAGGCCTTGGTCTTTCCAATATCTTCGGAGCCGACAAGAAAAAGATGGTCCTTCTTTCCGGCCTCATCGGAACTGTAGCCGCCGTCTGGCTTTACTGGAATTTCTGCGGATGGCTGAATGTACTTAACTGCACCCTTCCTCCGATTGGTATTATCCTTATAATCAGCTATTTCACCCATAGAAAACAGTATCTTGAAGGTACTCTTCCGGAGAAGACAGTCGATTGGTGGGCAGTTGCTGGAGTCATTCTTGGTGCCATCGTTGCCAATCTTGTCCATTGGGGCTTCCCTGCAATCAATGGGATGGCAGTTGCAGCAATATGCTATTTTGCCGGTCAGATGGTTTGCAAGGCGAATAATTAGCAGTATATAAATTATTGTCGAATTCGAATTCAGGTAAGGCGACCCTGTATTCGCTGCAAGAATCGATAGTTACGAATCCGAGCCCTCCCTCTACATTCGATGGTAGAGAGACGGGCTCGGCAAGTATGGAGACCTCATAGCCAAATACATCATAGTTGTACAGAGATATGATGTATCGATACTGGAGGAAAGACATGGAGTAAATCTTTATGATCGCGGTTGGCTTGAGGGTTGCGTTTATGAGATATGAAAAATCATTGACGAACCATGGCGATTTCACCCAGAAATCAGAGGATCTAAGATTGAGAGTGTACTTCCCATCGGCGAATGTATCATCTGTGAAGATTGAATAGCTATTCTCCGGAGAGAAAAGATTTGAAAGATTGAAATCATCATCGTCTGAGGCCCATCCGGTAGTAAGAAGTGGCTCCCCCGATGAATCCAAGAGCGTCATCGACGGATAGAGTGTCATCGAATAAGTATCTGTCACTACTTCATACTCAGCGCATATATCGCAGCGGTAGTATGATTTTTCAGGGAGATCCTTAATGGTAGTTTTAAACACATGGAAGGTGTTTTCATAAGAATTATCTGCTGAAGGATAGCTTTTGACGGAATAATCAACCTTCTCAATCATAGGAGCTTCCGGTGCCGTTACTGTAGCTTTTGCCATCATTCTGCCAGCTTTGGCCTCAATGCGCACCGCATCTCCAGGATGAATCTCTGCATCAAAGCGATATTCTCCCTTTTCATACATCTCTTCCATCTCGACCTCATCCGCGCGAATAGGCGGCCTGTCATTGATAAAAACATTCACTTCGGCCCCGGCGCAAGGATCCGTCCCATCCCTTCGTCCAATTGTGAGAATGATGGAATGGGTGGTGTCATCCGTGTGAAGCTGTGCATTCATGATGATAACAGGATCGATATCTTCTATGTCGACAATAATTTCATTTTCGCAGGCGGAGAAGACGGGAAAGACAGCAAATAATATAGGGAACAATCTGATTTTCATGGCCTTATTAGAATTTTCTCGTGTATGAAAGTGAAGGAATGATGGGGAGGATAGTGTATTTATCCATTACGAGCACTGTTTCATATTGACCGGTTGTCTGATTCTCTCTGGTGTCGTATCCGAGAAATACAAAATTTGGGTTCATCCGGTTGTAAACATTGTAAACACTTAGATTCCAAATACTTTCACCATGCTTTTTCGACCTGTGGAAGTTCATTCCAAGGTTGAGCCTATGACTGGATGGGAGGCGGTAATTATTCCTGCTGACAACGTAATCTGCTCTATAGGAGCGTCCATCCGGAGTGAGGACCGATGTTTTCTGGAGAGGAAGTGTGGTAGCGATCCCGCTCATGTACGACCATGTGGCATTGAGATCAAAACGGGGGGATATCTCATAGTTGAGACAGATACTGATATTGTGCCGGCGGTCATATTTATAAGGGAACCACTCCCCGAGATTGATGCTCCCATCCTGGAAGCGTCTGTCTGATTTGGCCAGTGTATATGCAAGCCATCCCGTTGCCTTACCAGAAGTCTTTTGGGCAAAGAATTCGATTCCTCTCGCCCTTCCTTGGCCCATTTCAACCTTTTCTTCCCATTTCCCGCTTGTGGCTATGACGATAGATGCATCTTTATATTCAAGGATGTTGTCCATGTACTTAAGATAGCCTTCAACGGAGAATTCCCATCCCTTCAGACCGTCATAATAAACTCCAGCCGAGAACTGATCGGAAGTAACAGGGCGGATATTCTTTGTAATAGGCACCCATAGGTCAATGGGAAGTGAGATCTGGGCGGAACTGAGAAGATGGACATACTGTGCCATCCTTGCATATCCAGCCTTAATTGATATACCGGGCCCAAAAGACAGTTTGGCGGAGACTCTTGGCTGTGCGCTTAAATAGTTCTTGCCATCTGTAGAGAATAAGGTAAAATGGACGCCGGGGTTGATTGTAAGATGCTCTCCTACGGAAAAATCGTCCTCCGCATAAACCGAGTATTCATGACCTGTATAAGAATCGGTATTTGAAAGATCCAATTTGTCATTTACCGGGTCCTCTCCATATTCCATTGTTGCAGTAATGAGTGTGATGGTCTCTGGAATAAATGTATGGAATACGTATTCTGTGCCGAATTTAATCAGATGATGGGGAGTAGGCACATAATCGAAATCTATCTTGCAGCTCCAGTCCCGGATTCCGGAGTTGTAGTTGACGTCATATTCAAATCGCTCCGTGAGGCCATCTCTCTTGTTTTCCTCCTTGGATAGAGAACCCATCTTCATCTTGTATCTGTTGAACGCAACAGTCGTATTTGCAAATAGTTTTTGAGAGAAAATGTGGTTCCACCTAAGAGAAACGACGTCGTTGCCCCATGACATATTCACCTTGCTACGGTCAAAAGTGTGGTATGTCACTGCCTCTGCGTCTGGGCTAGTCTGGATTGTATACTCGCCTTCTGACTCATCTTTGACTCCGAGCTTATCCCTTCCGCTATATACGCCAAAGAAGAATCTGTCTTTGTCGCTCAGCCTCCATGAAAGCTTCCCGGTTAAGTCGTAGAAATAATAGTTCCCGTAGACATTCTGATTCTTGAGCGCAAGCCTTATAAAAGGATCCCAAAGGGCCGTGTGCATTCCCCTTGCACTTATTGAATAGCTAAGCTTATCTTTGATTATTGGACCTTCAAGATGGAACTTGTCGCTCACAACACCGACGCTGATGTCCCCATGAGTTTCTTTGAGATTGCCGTCGTTTGTCCTGATGTCGACGATGCTGCTAATCCTTCCCCCGTATCGAGCTGGGAATGAACCCTTGTACAGCGTAACCTTTTTAACGGCTTCTGGCTGAAAAATGGAGAAGAGTCCGAGCATGTGGTCGACGTTGTAGATTGGCACACCGTCAAGAAGAATAAGGTTCTCATCCGGGCCACCTCCACGAACGTAAAGTCCTGTAAATCCTTCGTTTCCACCTTGGACACCAGGCATCATCTGGAGTGCTTTCAGGACATCGGCTTCACCTAGCAGTACCGGGGTGTTGCGAATATGAGCAAGAGGCACATCCATTGCTCCGAGATATGTAGACTGTATGCCGGCATCTTTCTGAGCGACTACCATCGATTCTTTGAGAACAGAAGAAGGGTTCAAGGTAATGTTTATCGTTGTATCCGAGCGAAGCCTGAATGCCCTTACTTCGTCGGCGAATCCGACATAACTGAATTGAAGTGAGACATCTCCTTTAGGGATTGTCAAAGTATAATAACCGTAAACATTCGTTACTGCTCCAGTTCCTATTTTTGCCCCTGAAGTTATCAGAGCTCCGGCTCCAATGAGCGTCTCCCCCGTCGATGCATCGGTAATATATCCACTGACAGTCGCACTTACCGGTCTCTGCGCAAACCCTTGAATAAGGGTGGAGAGTAATATAGTGCCGATAGCAAGAATTCTTTTCATGTTCTTTAAATCTTATTCTCAGGATTTCCTGCATCAGAAAGCAAGAGAAATAGAGACCCCGTATGTGGTTCCCCCAGGAAAAAGGGAAGTAACTGAAGGAGAAACTGCCGCCTTGGGAGATTGATTGTTCCAACCAAAGAGCTTTCTCTCCAATGGCAGAAGCCAATAGGCTGCGTTGGCGCTTATAATTCCTATTGCAGCCCCGCCAAGCAGGTCATTTACCCAATGTCTCTCATTGTATATCCGACATCCGGCGACACCGAGTGCTACTGCATATGCTCCTGCTCCCCACCACGGTCCATATTCGAGGCGGACCAGTTCCGCACCCATAACGGCTGTAGCCGTATGGCCGGAGGGAAATGAATTACGTCTTGACCCGTCCGGTCTCATCTCTTTCAGTACACGACGCTCTTCCGATCTATAGAGTTCACAAGAATACCCATAACTGTCCAGGAAGTGGCTTCAAGAGCGATTTTCTCTTTGAAATCATGTTCTGATTCCTCGAAAAGGCCGATTCCGAGGAATGCGATCGCCGGTATGTACTGGACTTGATCGTCAATATGAAGATAGGCATCACCCCTTAGATTGGCAGCATATTCCTTTATAGGCTCATTTATGTTATCCTTCCACCAAGAACTCTCCGCCCCGAAAACACCTACTGACATCAACGCTGCCGGAGCAATAATCTTTGTTGTCTTGAAACACTCCTGTGGATTGGCAAGCGGAGATACGGAAAGAGTATCTTGCGCTTTCAGATTATGGAGAAGAACAACTAAAGAGATAAAAACAAAGAGTAGTCGTCTCATTTACTGATTTTCATTTTTTTCTTGCTGGCATACGGGCCGAAGATGATAAATATATCATCATTTGGAACAATATTGAAACGGACCCTGGTGCCTTTCTTCTTGATATTGTATGAGAGAGGTTCAATATCTCCGGTATCGGGATTCCATAGCATTGGACGTCTTCCGGTGACCCTGAACTTTACCCTGATTCTTTCATTTCTTGAAGTAGGGTTGCATACCCTGTATATCTCAGCATCAGGCAAATGCCTATGAGAGAAGATAAGGGAGTCTGTCCTCGTCTTCTCGTCCTGAGGGACTCTCGCGGCCCTTAAAATAGATTTCAAAGTCTTTTCCGACATGACATTACCATTCTGCCAAACTTTCTCAACATTACGCTTGAAAACGAGGCTATCGGTAGAATTGAGACATTTTGAGGGTCTAACTCCTCCTATCATCGCTCCGTCCTGAGCAAGCTTTGATATTTTTGCCATCTCCTCAACAGTAACGGTCTTATCCAGCAGGACTAGCACTCTGGCATTAATTCCGGATTTGGAAAACAGTCTTCCATATCCTACTTCCAGCTCGCTGAGAAGCTGATCTTGAGTGATGAACTCATAGTCATAACCATATGGTATTGCGGGAAGAATCGGATTTTCGTTGCGCCCTTTATAGAAAAGGATATCTGCTACCTGTATGCCTTGAGACATGAGAAAAACAGTCCGACCGTCCTTGACAGAGTCCGGGACGTTCCTGAATCCTTCTGCTAATTCTTCAGAGGTCCTCTCCGATGAGGCGACATCAACATAAGCATACCTGTTGGAATGGCAGGAAACAACACCTATTGCTATAATCAATATGGACGCAACTTTTTTCATCTTTATCCTTTGATGCGTCAAATTTAAGAATTAATTGCGATTATTCGGCAAAAATGAGTAATTTTGCGACCGCAACTCGCTAGAGAAATAATAAATCTTATATAAAATGAAAAGAATAGTACTCGTTAGACACGGCGAAAGCGCCTGGAATCTTGAGAACCGTTTCACCGGTTGGACAGATGTTGATCTGACCCCTAAGGGTGAGAATGAAGCCAAAGAGGCAGGAAAGCTCCTCAAGGCCGAAGGCTTTACTTTTGAAATGGCCTACACCTCATATCTCAAGAGAGCTGTAAAGACCCTCAATAACATCCTTGACAACATGGATCTCGACTGGATTCCGGTTGAAAAGAGCTGGAAGCTCAACGAGAAGCACTACGGCAATCTCCAGGGCCTTAACAAGGCGGAAACTGCGCAAAAGTACGGTGATGCCCAGGTTAAGATTTGGCGTCGCAGCTATGATGTAGCTCCCCTTCCTCTTGGAGAGGATGATCCACGCAATCCGAAGTTCGATCCTCGATATGCTGGTGTTTCCGACAGTGATCTTCCCCGCACAGAGTCACTAAAAGACGCTATCGCCCGCGCAGTTCCCTACTGGCAGGAAGTCATTTTCCCGGGGATTAAGACAATGGACAATATTATAGTTGTTGCCCATGGAAACTCTCTCCGCGGAGTCATCAAATATCTGAAAAACATATCAGATGAGGATATTATCTCCCTCAATCTCCCGACAGCAGTTCCCTATGTCTTCGAGTTCGACGACGAAGGAAATCTCCTCAAGGACTACTTCCTTGGAGATCAGGAGGCTATTGCAGCCAAGATGAACGCAGTCGCTAATCAGGGGAAGGCCCAGAAATAACCCTAACTTATTTTAGTATCTCGTCTGCGAGGGATTCGAGTTGTTCAAGGTCGCCGGATTTCATACGTGAGCGGATGCTGACGACGGGCTCCAGGATGGAAATTTCTTTCATTGCCCCAAACATCTCTTTCATTACCCTTCCTGCAGATGGCGCCCAAGAACCGTTCTCAACAAGAGCAACGGTTCTTTTTTGATAGGCTTTCATCTGAAGAGTATGAAGGAAATTGAATGCCGGAGTAAATAGCCCTCCATCGTAGGAGGCGGCAGCAATCACCATCTTTCCGTAGCGGAATGCATCTTCTACGGCCTCGGCCATATCATCTCTTGTCAGATCGGAAATGGCAACCTTAGGAACACCTTTGGCTTTGAGTATTTCTGCTAGTTTCTCTGCAACTGCAGCCGTACCGCCGTGGATAGATGCATATGCGATGAATACTCCTTCCGTTTCGACTCCGTATGAACTCCATGTGTTGTAGAGATTGACAAAAGAAGAAAGGTCGCCGCGAAGAATCGGACCATGCAAGGGAGCAATAATATTGGGCTCCAGTGGAAGAACCTTTTTGAGCAGCATCTGAACGGGCTGGCCATATTTTCCGCATATATTGAAATAGTAACGCCGGGCTTCACACGCCCAGTCGTCATCCTCATCTGAGAAGAATCCTGCTTTTGAGAGGGCCCCGAATTTACCGAAAGCATCTGCACTGAAAAGAACTTTGTCCGCTGTATCAAAACTGACCATCACCTCTGGCCAGTGGACCATTGGAGCCATCAAAAACTTGAGCGATCTCTTCCCAAGAGATAAAGTATCGCCTTCCTTTACTGAAATTATGCGACCCTTAAATGTCTCTCCATCAAGAAATTGAGGTAGCATACCTATAGCTTTTGCTGAAGAGACTAACATCATTGAAGGGTACATGTCCATCACATCAGCAATAAGACCGGAATGGTCTGGCTCCATGTGGTGGACAACCAGATAGTCTGGTGTTTTTCCCTCGAGAGCTGAGAGAAGATTTGTCTTCCACTCCTCCCCTTTTCTCGAATCTACCGTATCGAGAATGGCGATCTTTTCATCCTCTATCAAGTAAGAGTTGTATGCCATCCCCTCGGGGACAATGTACTGGCTTTCAAACAGGTCGAGATCAGTATCGTCAACCCCTATATAGACTAATGAACCACTTATTCTTTTTATCATGAGAAACATTATTTGAGGACTCCAAGATCCTTCCCTACTTTTATAAATGCGTCTATCGCCTTGTCGAGATGCTCTTTTTTGTGGGCAGCAGAGAGCTGAACGCGGATTCTAGCTTGTCCTTTAGGCACTACTGGATAATAGAAGCCTGTTACGAAAATCCCCTCTTCGGCCATAGCAGCGGCGAATTTTTGGGAGAGAAATGCATCATAGAGCATTACTGCGCAAATCGCGGACTGAGTAGGTTTGATATCGAATCCGGCAGAAATCATTTTATCTCTGAAGTAGTTGACATTTTCGACAAGGCGGTCATGGAGACTATTGCTCTCTGAAAGAATCTTGAAGGTCTCAAGGCCGGCTCCGACTATCATAGGAGGAAGAGAGTTGGAGAACAGATATGGACGGGAACGCTGACGTAGCATGTCTATAATCTCTTTTCTACCTGTTGTGAAGCCTCCGACAGCGCCTCCAAAAGCCTTGCCGAGAGTACCGGTGAAAATATCAATTCTTCCATAGCAACCAAACTGCTCGGCAACTCCGTGGCCTGTCTTTCCGACAACTCCCGCAGAGTGGCTCTCATCGACCATAACAAGGGCGTCATATTTCTCGGCCAGGTCGCAAATCTTATCCATCGGCGCAACATTTCCGTCCATTGAGAATACGCCGTCTGTCACTATGATTCTAAATCTGCACGCCTGAGCCTCTTTGAGTTTCTCCTCGAGATCAGCCATGTCTGCATTCGCATAACGGAAACGCTGAGCCTTGCATAGGCGGACACCGTCAATAATCGAGGCGTGGTTAAGGGAGTCAGAGATAATTGCATCATCTGCTGTCAGGAGCGGCTCGAAAACACCTCCGTTTGCATCGAAACAAGCAGCATAGAGGATTGTGTCTTCCGTGTGGAAGTATTCCGCGATAGCTTTTTCGAGTTCTTTATGCATATCCTGCGTTCCACAGATAAAGCGTACCGATGACATCCCGTATCCATGGGAAGCCATAGCATCTTCGGCTGCCTTGACAAGTCTCGGATTGTCGGCGAGGCCAAGATAATTGTTGGCGCAGAAGTTAAGCGCCTTGCTGCCGTCTTCGAGAGTAATCTCCGCGCTTTGAGGTGAGACGATGTTGCGTTCATGTTTGTAGAGTCCGGCCTCTTCGATGGCTGCGAGCTCGTCCTGCAGGTGTTTCTGGAATTTTCCGTACATGGTTATAGTAATTTGATGTTTTTCTATCTCCAAATTTATTCATTTTCATTTGAAATAGTACCAATAATCGTCAAAAAAGAGTTAAATTTGTATCAGAAAAAACAATTCGTAATGAAAAACGTACTTGTTATCGGCTCTACTGGCCAGATCGGTTCTGAACTGACGATGTTACTGCGAAAGAAACTCGGTGGATCCAGCGTCGTAGCCGGATATATTCAGGGAGCTGAGCCAAAGGGAGAACTTCTCGAAAGCGGTCCTCACGAGATAGTTGATGTCAGAGATAGCTCACGTATCGCCGAGATAGTTTCCAATTATAAAATCGATACCATTTATAATCTTGCTGCTCTTTTATCAGCTGTTGCAGAAAGGAAGCCTCTGATGGCTTGGGATATCCAATTGAATGGTCTTTTGGCAATTCTTGAGGTTTCAAGAGAAAAGGGATGCGCTGTATTTACCCCCAGTTCAATAGGCTCCTTCGGTCCTGAGACTCCAAGGAAAGGGACCCCCCAGGATACTATTCAGCGCCCAAGATCCATGTATGGAGTCACAAAGGTCGCCACAGAATTATTGAGCGATTATTATTTCAATAAGTTCCGCGTCGATACGAGATCAGTCCGCTTCCCAGGCCTGATATCCAATGTGACACTCCCTGGCGGAGGTACTACAGACTATGCGGTGGAGATTTACTATGCCGCCGTCAAGGGAGAAGAATTCGTGTGCCCGATAGCAGCGGGGACTTATATGGACATGATGTATATGCCAGATGCTCTCAAGGCCGCTATCGACATCATGGAAGCAGATCCCTCTTCTCTTAAACATCGCAACTCCTTCAATATTGCATCAATGAGTTTCGATCCGGAAATGCTGAAAGCCAAAATTCTCGAGTATATTCCAGGTTTCAAAATGCGTTACGAAGTTGATCCTGTACGTCAAGCTATTGCTGATTCCTGGCCTGATATGATGGATGACAGTTGTGCCCGCAGTGAGTGGGGCTGGAAACCTTCTTATGACCTGGATTCTATGACAAGAGACATGATAGAGTCTCTTAAAAAGAGGTTTCATTAATGATTATAATCTATCCTTATAAATATGCTTACAATTTATAACTAATATTGGTAAATAGAATTAACAAAGGGCCTCAAAAGGCCCTTTAAATATTATATATGGCTTATTTAAAATATTTATAAAATTGATTCGAAATCGGATAGTTAATGCTAATGTACTAACAATCAGACATTTAATAAATTTTTCAATATTTTTCGAAAAAATCTTTTGAAAAAATTTGCAAATACAAAAAAATGTTGTACCTTTGTATCGGGTTGAGTTCTGAGGAGGTTCTCTTCTTGTGAATCAACCTATTGGTTATTAGTTTTAGTGTTATTAATTATGTGGTTAGTATGAGTGGTCCGCGCGTGATGCGTCGTCACTCATTTTTTTTAATTATTATCTGAGATTGCACTTATCTTTTCACGTACGGCCGAAATCCTGTATTCCGCCTCAGGAAAGCCTGTCTCAAGTGCTTTGGAATAATATATAATAGACTTTTCGTACATCTCTCGAGTCAAGTTTTTCATCTTCTCCTTGTTGCGGCGAAATGAAACAGTAGGAGAAGAATCTCCAAGTTCCTCGAAATCAACTCCGGCCTGGTAGAGAAGTTTGGCCTGCTCCTGAACCGCTATGCGAAGCTTCTCCTGCTGATTTGATATAGTCTGCGACTGACTCTCGATTGTCCCATGCTGGGCATTTATCATCTCACTTTGCTCAGAAATCTTTCTGTCACGCGCAGCAATAGCGGATTTAAGGGAATCAATCTCCTTCTCTTTCTCTGAAATCACCTCACGAAGACTCTTGACAAGTCTTTTGTAGGAGGCGTTTTCACTAGACAGTTTGTCGAGTTCATCAAGTTTTTTCTTTATATCCTTGATGTTGTTTTCAATCTGCTCAGCCTGAGTAATCCTTGCCGTCCCCTGCTCAATATTGCTCCTTAGGGCCGAGGTCTTGCCCGAAATACCGGAGAGCTCCTGAAGAATGCCATCCATCGCAGCAGCTTCTTCGATAAACTGCTCGCGGGTTGCCTCAGAGTTGGCCTTGAGCTCTTTGTATTCTTTGACTATTTCTTGATAATCTGATTCGGAGACATATCCCTCATGATTCTGTGAACAGGAACTCGTTGCGGCAATAAAAAGCGCCGCTATGGTTATTTTGACAATTCGCATACAACATTCTCCTTCTCAAAACGTAACAAAATCTTATCTAACTCCGGCTTATATGACACTATTCCATCACCCATTTCTTCTGAAATAAGAGTCTTGCCTCCTTCAACTTCAAATGAATAGTGCATTGGACCGTATACTGTCATTCTTGTCACATGGTACATCCCGGTGGCAATTTGCTTAACCACGGCCGTCGAATATGATACCTCGTCACCAGCCTTTAGCATAAAAGAATAATTGCCCTCGAGATTATTCATGAAAGACAGGTCTTCAACCGTCATTTCTACAGCTTTTTGCTTAATGGATTTCTCCGATTTCTTTAAATCTGAATATTTCCACCCCACAAATATCATGAGCAAGAGCCCAATCCCCAGCAGGATGTAATAGATAGTCGATTTCGCTGCTTTTTTCACTTTTAGTGGTAAGTTATTGGTTTATGTAATCTAATAATTTCCTTCAAATTCCGTACCCGAAAAATAATGGACAAAATGAAGTTAGAATTGAATATCAGAGCAAAATAATGTTAGAATTTCGGAAAAATTTAATATTTTTGTATAATAATCAATTCACAATGGGCAATTATAACATCTCCGGAATTCAGCAGGTTGGAGTAGGTACCGAGTCATTCAGGAGCACCTTCAACTGGGTGATTAAATATTTTGGGGCCAATGTCAAAATCCTCGAAGACGATACGGTCGCTGAGCGCATGTTGCCATACACCGGCGGAAAACCCCAGAAAAGACATGCCGCCATCACCATTTCCCTTCAAGGTGGCGGAGGATTTGAAATATGGCAATACTCTGAAAGGCAGCCGGTCCCATGCCCTTTCGAAATCCAAGTAGGAGATCTCGGCATATTTGCTGCCAAAGTAAAGTGCCGCGACATTGACGCTTACTATAAAAAATTTTCGAACGAATTGGAATGCAGCAAGCCCTCAGTCCTTCCTGACGGGACTCCATCCATGTTGGTCAAAGATCTCTACGGCAATGCCTTCCAGCTTGTAGAAGTGAAGGATGTGTTCATAGACGATGGAAGTCTTACTGGCGGTATTTATGGCGCAGTGATAGGTGTAACCAATATGGAGACATCGCTGAAGTTCTATTCAGAAGTACTTGGTTATGACCGCGTTATCACCGACAAGACAGGCGTTTTTGAAGATTTGAGCTTTTTGCCGGCTGGAAATCTTCTCTTAAGGCGTGTTATTTTAAGCACGTCCTCTCCTCGTGAAGGGGCATTCTCACCTCTTTTTGGAGACAGCACCATTGAACTTGTTCAGGCTCTCGAAAGGACTCCTGCAAAGATTTATGAGAGCCGTTACTGGGGGGATCCCGGTTTTATTCAGATTTGCTTTGATGTGTCCGGGATGAAGGCTCTTGGCGAATTCTGCGCCTCAAAAGGCCATCCTTTTACAGTTGACAGTTGCCCGGAGGATATCGAATTCGACATGGGTGATGCATCCGGCCATTTTACATACATCGAGGACCCGGATGGTACACTTATAGAATTTGTCGAGACCCACAAAATACCGATTATCAAGAAACTTGGATGGTTCCTCGACATGAAAAAGAGGGACCCTAAGAAGTCTCTCCCGAAATTCCTTTTCAGAATGATCGGACTTGTATCAAGAGAAAAAATCAAATAGATCACAATGCAAACAGACATTTTTGACAAAATCAGAAAATCTACCGGCGGCCCAATCGGCCAGTATAGGGAGAAAGCGGATGGTTATTTCGCCTTCCCAAAGCTTGAGGGAGAACTTGGCCCTCATATGCGTTTCAATGGGAAAGAAGTACTATGTTGGAGCCTAAACAATTATCTCGGCCTTGCCAACCATCCCGAAATCAGAAAGATTGATGCAGAGGCAGCAGCACGCTGGGGAATGGCCTATCCGATGGGAAGTCGAATGTTGACCGGCCATACCTCACTTCACGAAAAGCTCGAGAAAGAGCTCGCGGAGTTTGAGTGTAAGGAGGCCGCTTTCGAATTTAATTTCGGATATCAAGGAATAGTTTCAGCAATCGATGCTCTCCTCGGTCGTCATGATGTTCTAGTGATAGATTCAGAGGCCCATGCTTGTCTCATAGATGGAGCAAGACTTCATATGGGCACGACTTATAAGTTCAAACACAATGACATAACCTCGTGCGAACAGAAGCTCAAAAAAGCTACCGAAGATGCTGAGCAAAACGGTGGCGGCGTCCTTCTCATTACCGAAGGAGTCTTCGGAATGACAGGAGCACTTGGTATACTTGATCAGATTGTAGCCCTCAAGCAGAAGTACAATTTCAGGATACTTATTGACGATGCTCACGGTTTTGGAGTGATGGGGCCTCATGGTCGCGGCACCTCAGAGCATTTTGGAGTAATGGATGGAATAGATCTCTACATTGGGGCTTACGCTAAATCTATGGCAACTATCGGTGGATTCATCGCTTCAGAAAAAGATATCATTACCTATCTGCGCTACAACATGCGTTCACAGATGTACGCCAAGTCACTTCCGATGCCTATCGTTGAAGGATGTCTCAAACGTCTCGAGATAATAAAAAGCGCAGAGGGAGATGCACTTAGGGAGAAACTCTGGATTGTTACTCGACGCCTTCAGGAAGGTTTCCGTTCTCTCGGATATGAGATTGGGCCTGCCGAAGCATGCGTCACCCCTGTCCACCTCAGATGCGGCATCAATCAGGCCAGCAATATTGCTGTCGACCTTCGTGAGAATTATGGAATATTCTGTTCTATAGTCACTTATCCGGTTATTCCTCCGGGAATGCTGATATTCAGAATCATCCCTACCGCGGCCCACAGCATAGAGGACGTGGATTGTACCCTTGCTGCTTTCAAAGATATAAAGGAGCGTCTTGCAAGGGGCGAATACGACAAGGATATACCTGATATGGCTCTTATCAAATAATATGATTGTCTGGATCACAGGAGCATCCTCCGGTATAGGAGAGGCGTGTGCGCTGGAATATGCGTTAAAAGGAGCGTCTCTTATCCTGACATCGCGGTCAGAGGATAAACTCGCATCTGTCGCTCGACGATGTCTTGAAAAAGGCGCTTCCAATGTGACGATACTCCCCTATGACCTTGAGGATCCAAGCGGTATCGAGATTCTTTCCGATAATGCTTGGAGCACTTTTGGAAAAATTGATGTCCTTTTCTGCAATGCCGGTGTCAGCCAGCGGACAACAGTCGAAGAAACGTCGATGGAGACTGTTCGCAAATTGATGGAAATCAATTACTTTGCTCCTGTTGAGATGACAAAGGCCATTCTTCCCCGAATGGTTGCTGCTGGAGGTGGGGCGATTGCTGTTACAAGTTCTATAGCAGGATATTTTGGATTTCCTCTTCGATGCGCTTACAGCTCCTCCAAGCATGCGGTTTACGGATTCTTTGAGACTCTGAGAGCAGAGTACCATGACAAGGGAATCAGTGTTACCCTTGTCTGCCCAGGAAGGGTCAGGACCGATATTTCTATCAATTCCATCGGCAAGAATGGGGAGAAATACGGCAAGATGGATCCAGGACAGGCAGGAGGCATCTCTGCATCAAAAGCGGCAAAAATGTAACAACTGACACATGAGTCCAGCATAGTAGTCCCATTGACAGATTTAAACGAACCACATCGGTATTCCGTAATACCTGTTGTATATCAGCACCGTTATCACCTGATGAGGCTTTACCAATTTTCGATGGTAGCTTCCAAATAC
>ERZ842401.1466-NODE-1466-length-33739-cov-46.218264_pt1 | contig 33739 bp, 25 predicted proteins | sample MGYA00521270_ERZ842401 | MGnify/ENA primary metagenome ERZ842401 (study PRJEB31892, sample SAMEA3878208) | bioreactor metagenome | biome: Moose rumen | place: Sweden | collected 2011-10 | study: EMG produced TPA metagenomics assembly of the PRJEB12797 data set...
CGGGCGTCTGCTCGTAGGCGAAGGGCACGCAGCGAATGGTGGCCTGCGTCTCCTCTTTGATCTGAGCCTCGGTCTCGGCCGTGCCGTCCCAGTGGCAGAGGAAGAAACCGCCATCCTTGATACGCTCCTTGAACTCGTCGTAGTTGTCGCACTCGTAGACGCGGCTGTCGCGATAGGCGCGGGCCTTCTCGAAAATGTTCTTCTGGATTTGGTTCAGAAGCTCCTCCACGTATTGTGCAATGCCTTCGATGGGGCGTGTCTCCTTCTCTAAGGTGTCGCGGCGCATCACTTCGATGGTTTCGTTCTCCAGGTCGCGGGCACCCAATACTAGACGCACGGGAACGCCCTTCAGCTCGTAGTCGGCAAACTTGAAACCGGGACGCTTGTTGTCGGCGTCGTCGAACTTGACAGAGATGCCCTTTGAGCGAAGCTCCTCGATGATCGGAGCAACCTCCTTGTTGACCAGCTCCATCTGTTCGGGTTTGGTGGCGATGGGAATGATGACAACCTGGATGGGAGCCAACTTCGGCGGCAGCACCAGTCCGTTGTCGTCAGAGTGGGTCATGATGAGTGCGCCGATGAGTCGGGTAGAGACGCCCCACGAGGCGGCCCACACGTACTCGGGCTTGTTCTCCTTATTAAGATAGGTGACGTCAAACGCCTTGGCGAAGTTCTGACCCAGGAAGTGGCTGGTGCCGCTCTGCAGTGCCTTGCCGTCCTGCATCATGGCCTCGATGGTGTAGGTGTCCAGTGCACCGGCAAAACGCTCGGTCTCTGACTTGACGCCCTGCAGCACAGGCACGGCCATGAACTCCTCGACGAACTTGGCATAGACCTTCACCATCTTCTGTGCGTCGGCCTCGGCTTCGTCGCGTGTGGCAAAAGCCGTATGGCCCTCCTGCCACAGGAACTCCGACGTGCGCAGGAATGGGCGCGTGCGCATCTCCCAGCGCATGACGTTGCACCACTGGTTGCACTTCAGGGGCAGGTCGCGCCACGACTGAATCCAGTTCTTATATGTGTTCCAGATGATGGTCTCCGACGTAGGACGGATGATGAGTTCCTCCTCCAGACGGGCTGCGGGGTCGACAACCACGCCGCCGTCCTGTGCCTTCAGGCGGTAGTGCGTCACCACGGCGGCCTCCTTGGCGAAACCCTCCACGTGTTCGGCCTCGCGACTGAGGAATGACTTCGGGATGAGCAGCGGGAAGTAGGCGTTCTGCACACCCTCGGCCTTGAACATCGAGTCCAGCTCGCGTTGCATCTTCTCCCAGATTGCGTAGCCGTAAGGCTTGATAACCATGCAGCCGCGCACGGCCGACTGTTCGGCCAGGTCGGCCTTGACCACCAGATCGTTGTACCACTGGCTATAATTGTCAGCTCTTTTCGTTAAATCTTTTAATTCTTTTGCCATAATTTTTAGTTGATTTCTTAAAATTTGCTGCAAAGGTAGCAAAAAACTATGAACTATGAACTATGAATTATGAACTTTTTTGTAACTTTGCGGTCAGAAATAGAATGTTTCACTTAAAAACAAGTAAGACTATGAAGACAAAAATTATTTCTTTGTTGCTCTGCGTGGGCATGTTGTTTGCTTGCAATAACACGCAGAAAGGCGCAGCCATCGGCGCCGGTGGCGGTGCGCTGTTGGGTGGTATCATTGGTGCCATTGCCGGTAACACGGCCATTGGTGCTGCCGTAGGCGGTGCCGTTGGCGCAGGTGCAGGTGCCATCATCGGTAAGAAGATGGACAAGGCCAAGGCCGAGGCTGAGCAGGTGAAGAACGCTCAGGTAGAGACCGTTACGGACAGCAACGGTCTGGAGGCTGTCAAGGTAACGTTCGACTCGGGTATTCTGTTTGCAACAGGCAAGTCAGACCTCTCGGCAACCGCCAAGAACTCGCTGGCTCAGTTTGCCACCGTGCTGAAGAACAATGCCGACTGCGACATTGCCATTCAGGGCTACACCGACAACACCGGTTTCAAGGGCTCTACGGCCGCCGAGAGTGCTGCCAAGAACCAGGCCCTGTCGTTGGACCGCGCTGCCGCCGTGTCGAACTATCTGAAGGGACTGGCCGTCTCGTCGTCGCAGATCAAGAGCGTCGAGGGATTTGGCGAGGCTAACCCCGTGGCCGACAACTCGACTGCTGCCGGAAAGGCTCAGAACCGCCGTGTGGAGGTCTACATGTACGCTTCCGAGAAGATGATTCAGGAGGCTCAGGCTCAGGCTAACTAAACCGGAAATGACGAAAGTCGTACAGAAGATTAAGAAAATGATGTTATGGATAGTGGTGGCATTCTTTGCCTCCACTATCCTTTCTGTAGCAGTGCTGCGCTACGTGCCCGTGTGGTTTACGCCCCTGATGTTTATCCGGCTGGGACAGCAAGCCAAGGAGGGAGCACCGTTGACACTGCACCACCACTGGGTGCCGCTGGAAGACATCAGCTCGTCGCTACCTACGGCGGTCATGGCCTCGGAAGACGCCCGCTTCCTGCAGCACCACGGCTTTGACTACAAGGCCATAGAACAGGCTGCCATGCGCAACATCAAGCATCCCGAGAAGAACAAGCTGGGAGCGTCCACCATTTCGCAACAGACGGCCAAGAACGTGTTCCTCTGGCCCGGGCGGTCGTGGGTGCGCAAAGGCTTCGAGTTCTATTTTACCAACCTCATAGAGCTGATGTGGAGCAAGGAGCGCATCATGGAGGTCTATCTGAACAGCATCGAGATGGGTGACGGCATTTACGGAGCCGACGCCGTGGCCGAACACCACTTTGGTACTACAGCCGACAAGCTGACGCGCGAGCAGTGTGCGCTGATAGCCGTCTCGCTGCCCAACCCGCGCCGCTACAACTCGGCACGCCCCGGTGCCTACATGCTGAAACGCCAGAGGCGCATCCTGCGCGAAATGAAGTTCGTCAAACCGCTGACCGAACACTAATCTGTCATTATTTGTGGGTATTTACGACGTCGGTTGTCGAATATTTGCAGAATATTTGCTATCTTTGCAGGCAAATAAAGATGTAAATGTCTTAAGGTATGAAACTCTCAGAACTGAAAACCGGTGAACGTGGAGTCATTGTGAAGGTACAGGGTCACGGCGGCTTCCGGAAACGCATCATCGAAATGGGATTTATCAAGGGCAAGGCGGTAGAGGTGCTGCTGAACGCTCCGCTGCAAGACCCCGTGAAATATAAGCTGATGGGCTACGAAGTAAGCCTGCGCCGGCAGGAGGCGGAAATGATAGACGTCATCACTGAGGAGGAGGCCAAACAACAGGTAGAGCAGGAGGAGCAACGGGGCATGGACGCCAGCGCGCTGATAACGCCACAGACGCACCCGGACGACTACCTGCAGCACCGCGCGCTGCAGGAGCACCGTACCATCAACGTGGCACTCATCGGCAATCCTAACTGCGGTAAGACGTCACTGTTCAACTTCGCCTCCGGCGCCCACGGACACGTGGGCAACTACAGCGGAGTGACGGTGGATGCCTCAGAAGCACACGCCTCGTTCTTTGGTTATGAGTTCAACCTGACCGACCTGCCCGGCACGTATTCGCTGTCGTGCTACTCGCCCGAAGAGCTATACGTACGACAGCACCTGTCGGAGAAGATGCCCGACGTGGTCATCAACATCATTGACGCATCGAACCTGGAGCGCAACCTCTATCTGACCACTCAGCTCATCGACATGGACCTGCGAATAGTCGGTGCGCTCAACATGTATGACGAGTTTGAGCAAAGAGGCGACCACGTGGACCTGGAAACGCTGTCGACGCTATTCGGAATGCCCATGGTGCCTACGTCGTTCAAGAGCGGCATGGGTGTCAAGGAACTGTTCCGTGCCGTCATACAGGTCTACGAGGGACGCAGCAAGCACGCACGCCACCTGCACATCAACTACGGACACGAGATAGAGGACGGCATACATAGCATTCAGAAGTATATCAAGCCCGCCCCGTCCATCCACCGGCGCTACTCCACGCGCTACGTGGCGCTGAAGCTGCTGGAGCATGACACCCACATGGCCGACTTCGTGCGCAGCGGGGCAGGGGACAAGGCGCGGGCCATACTGGCTGAGCGCGACAAGGCAGCAGCCCGCGTGTTCGAAGAGACGTCGCAGGACTCCGAGACGGCTATCATGGACGCCAAGTACGGATTTATCAACGGAGCACTGACCGAGGCCGGATTCCAACAAGGCAATAAGACGGACACTTACCGGATGACACACCTGATAGACAATGTGCTGTCGAACAAGTTCCTAGGACTGCCCATCTTCTTTGCCATCCTGTTCCTGATGTTCGAGACCACCTTCGTGCTCGGTCAGTACCCGATGGACTGGATAGACCAGTGCGTCGGGTGGCTGGGCGACTTCGTCAGCCGCAAGATGGCAGACGGGCCGCTGAAGGACATGCTGGTCGACGGCGTCATTGGCGGTGTAGGTGCCGTCATCGTGTTCCTGCCGCAGATTCTGATACTCTACTTCTTCATCTCGCTCATGGAGGACTCGGGGTACATGGCCCGTGCGGCATTCATCATGGACAAGCTGATGCACAAGATGGGACTGCACGGCAAGTCGTTCATTCCGCTGGTGATGGGGTTCGGCTGCAACGTACCTGCCGTCATGGCCACGCGCCCCATTGAGAGTCGGCGGTCAAGGCTGATTACAATGATGATTCTGCCCTTCATGTCGTGCTCGGCGCGTCTGCCTATCTACATCATGATAGCCGGACTGTTCTTCCCCCTGCACTACAGGTCGTGGGTCATGATATCGCTCTACTGCGTGGGCATACTGGTGGCTATCATCGTGTCAAAGGTGTTCTCTACGCTGGTCATCAAGGGCGAAGACACGCCGTTCGTCATGGAGCTGCCGCCGTATCGCTGGCCAACGGCCAAGGCCATTGGTCGCCACACGTGGGAGAAAGGCAAGGAGTATCTGAAGAAGATGGGTGGTATCATTCTCGTAGCCAGTATCATTGTATGGGCGCTGGGCTACTACGGAACGATGGGCGTTGCGCCCTCAATGGAGCAATCGTACATAGGCCGCATGGGACAGCTGGTGGCTCCGCTGTTCTCACTGCAGGGCTTTACGTGGCAACTCGACGTGTCGCTGATGGCGGGTGTGGGTGCCAAGGAGATTGTGGCGTCGACGATGGGCGTGCTCGGCGGATTCGAGGAAATTACGCCGTTGGTGGCTTATTGCTACCTGCTCTTCGTCCTGCTGTACTTCCCCTGCATAGCCACCATTGCAGCCATCAAGAACGAGACCGGTTCGTGGCGCTGGGCTATCTTTGCCGCCGTCTATACTACGCTGACGGCCTGGGTGGTCTCAGCCGTCGTCTACCAAATAGGAAGTTTGTTCTATTCATGATGATACGGCTCACCTTTTATTATCGTACACGCGCGATAGATCTGTTCGGTAAAGGTGAGGCGTATCATTTGGTGCGAGAATGTCATCTTGGAGAGACTTAGCTGTTCGTTGGCCCGTCGGTAGACGGACTGGGAGAAACCGTAAGGACCGCCAATCACAAAAATAAGTCGGCGCGCCGTCTGCTGCTTCTGTTCCAGCCAACGGGCAAACTCTATGCTGCGGTACTCGCGGCCGTGCTCATCCAGCAGCACGACGGTGTCCGACGGCTGAAGCTGCTTCAGTATCAGCTCGCCCTCGGCCTGCTTCTGCTGGTCTTCGGTGAGATTCTTGGTGTTGCGCAACTCAGGAATGGTCACCACCTCGAAGGGCATGTAGTGACCGATGCGCTCTACGTAGTCACTGATGCCTGCCACAAAGTGCTTGTTGACGGTTTTACCGACTTGTATCAGCAGTGTCTTCATAATCTGCCAGTCGTTTGGGGTTTTTCGGAAACCAGCCCTTGAGCACGCGCTTGCGCTGTGAGAACAGCTCGCCAATACCCCAGAGCGACGAAGCACCAAAGACGCCAATGACGGCTGAGAGGATGGTGTTCTCAACAAAGAGCGCGATTCCGACAGAAGCCAGTCCCACCACGAGGAACAACCACCAGTAGTGCGTCCCTGTGTAGTACTCGGCCTTGATTACAATAGGGTGAAAGAAGCCGATGATAAGAAATGTCGAAACAGCTATGATAATTCCTGTAAAATACATATCGCGATAGCAAATTATTTTTTTTTATAAGTCAACGGGTGGCGTGGAATCCTTCCAGGTTCTGGTAACGGCGACGCATCATACGCTGGTAGATGTTGCGCAGCCAGTAGGTCTCTGTAACAGTGAACAGCAGGCCGATGACGGTCAGAATCCAGTAGGCCGTGTCGATGGTGAAGAAGACCTGCAGGAAAAGAACAAGGAAAACGGGCAGGAACATGGCAATCATCGAGACTATGGCCTGCCACTTGTTCTCCATTTGGTTCTTGCCGGTTATCTTCTCGTTCAGGGGCAGCGTCACCTTATTATAAACAGCCATCTGGAACAGCAGACAGTAGACGGGGCCTGTGGTCGTAAACAGGTAGGCCGCCAGCATCAGCAGCGAGAACTTGCCCGTGATGACCGGGGCCAGCATGATGAGCAATGGCAGCACCAGCACCGCGCAATAGTAGTAGTACTTGGCACGCAGCAGCGTCAGGATGTTCTCTTCGTGAACCATCAGCAGGTCGATGTAGTTGCCTTCGGGGCACATGACCTTGGTGAGGTTGACGGCACCGAAGAACAGGAAGGCGTAGAGGCAGAAGAAGTTGCGCTCGAACGAGGAGTTGTAGATGTCAAGAAACGCGATAGCCAGCGAGAAGAAGGTGATGAAGCATACGCCCTGGATGAAGCGCGAGCGGATGGCTTTGTTGCGCATGGTACTCTTGATTTCCAGCTTCAGGTATTCGCCTATCTGGCCGAAACGGTTCAGGGCGGAGAACTCAGAGACGTGCTTGAGGTTGGTCTTCTCTTTTTTCCCGATTTCATCGTAGATGAGCCGCATCTGCAAGCGACGGTTCAGCAGGAAGAATGCGCAGAACACGACGAGCAGGACGAGGAGGGTCCACCAGGAGAACATATATGCTTCCATAAAGTCGCCTATATAGTCGGCAACGCTGTCCACCATCTCTTCAGGTAACACGAAGACTGGCAGGAACAGTGAACCGTAGACCGCAATGGGCAGAGCCCACCACCAGATGTGCTGATTGACCAGTGTGCGCACCAGCAGGTACCACTGGCTGTTGATGACGACGACGAGGTGGAGCATGACAATCATACCGAGTGTCGCCCAGCCCGTCAGTCCGCCACACCACACGATGAAGGCGTAGGGCAGGAAGACGGTCATCCACACCAGGTTGCCCCAGTCGAGCACTTGTGAAAGCAGGAAGCAGTCGATGGCGGCATACTTGCTGATGGGGGTCAGCAAGTAGGGCTTGACCAGCATGAGCGGCGTCTGTTGCGTCATGAACCGCATGCCGAAGTCCAGTATCATGAGCCAGGGAATAAAGATGAACATCATCTCAGGGATATCCTCCTTGGCAGCTAGCCATCCGAGGAAGGTGCCTATGGCAATGAACTCGACGGCCAGAATGGCCACCATGATATATCCGAAAAGCTTGCCGTACTGGTTGGCTTCGAACATGGGGTGGCGCTTGTCGCTCAGCTTGTTATGCTTGCGAAGCAGGAAATAGAGTTGTAGCTTATTCATCGCGGGTCAGTCACTTCGGTCTGTGTTCGGGATTTCATCTCAGGTCGATGACTTCCGCCTTGGGGAAGTCCTTGGAACTGAAACGGAAGGTGCCGTCGCTGAGCTTGGCCTTCTTGACGTTGCTGACGTCGATGGTGTTCCAGCCTTTAGCGTGTTTGACGCGAATCTGTGTCGGGATATACGTCTTGGGGTTCACCGTGATATACATCTCTTTCGCTGTCAGGCGTTTGTTGGTTGCCGTCAGGTGGACCTCGTAGCCGGTTGACTTCTTGGTCATGGTGTACGAGTAGCCTTTCTTGTACAAATAGATGAAGTTGTACGGATTCAGCGACTGGAGCTGTGCCTCGGTAGGATTGGAAACGTTCACTTCTTCGTTCTTCTTGACATACGTCCACTGCGTCTTTCCGTCAAACCAGATGATGGCGTCGGGCGTGGTGGCGTGGAACATCTTTCCCTTGATGGCGATGGTGCCTTTGTCGTTCATCTGACCACCTTTCAGGGTGAAGTTTGCCGTTACTCCTGACTTGTTTGAAACTGCGGCAGCTGCCTTGTCCAGTACTTCCTTGGCCGTCTGCGCATTTAAAGGTGATAAGGCAAAAAGGTAAAAAAACAAAATACTAATTATCCTCTCCATAGTGTTAATAAGTTTTCAAGACTGTTTTCATCCATAATTAATACCTCGCGGGGCTTCGAACCGTGAGCCGCTCCCACGATGCCCGCTTTTTCTAACTGATCCATCAGACGGCCGGCACGGTTGTAACCGATGGCAAACTTACGCTGAATCAAGCTGGTAGATCCACTTTGTTCGCGAACAATCAGGCGGGCTGCATCCTCGAACATCGGGTCCAGATGCTGCATGTCCACGTCGCGGCTCTCACCTTCGCCGCCGTCGTCAGTGTCGGGCTCAGGCAGTTCGAAGGCGGTGAGATACCCCTGTTGCCGTGAGATGAACTGATTGATGCGTTCCACCTCGGGCGTATCGACAAAGGCACACTGCACACGCACGGGCTCGCCGCCGTTCAAGTAAAGCATGTCACCGCGGCCTACCAGCTGCTGAGCGCCCGGACGGTCCAGAATGGTGCGCGAGTCTATCATGGCTCCCACACGGAAGGCAATGCGACTCGGGAAGTTGGCCTTGATAGTACCGGTAATGATGTTTGTTGTAGGACGCTGCGTGGCGATAATCATGTGGATGCCCACGGCGCGGGCCAGCTGGGCGATACGTGCTATCGGCAGCTCCACCTCCTTGCCAGCCGTCATGATCAGGTCGCCGAACTCGTCGATGACCACAACGATGTACGGCATGAAGCGGTGACCGTGCTCGGGATTCAGTTGGCGGTCAATGAATTTCTTATTATACTCCTTGATGTTGCGGGCCTGCGCCATCTTCAGCAGGTCGTAGCGGGTGTCCATCTCCTTGCACAGCGAGTTGAGCGTGCGCACCACCTTGGTCACATCGGTAATGATGGGGTCGGCTTCTTCGTCGGGCACCTTGGCCAGAAAGTGCTTCTCGATGGTTGAGTAGACGCTGAACTCTACCTTCTTCGGGTCGACGAGCACAATTTTTAGTTCGGCAGGGTGCTTCTTATATAATAAGGAGGTGATGATGGCATTCAGACCAACCGATTTACCCTGACCGGTAGCACCGGCAACGAGCAGGTGAGGGGCCTTGGCCAGGTCGAACATGAAGACCTCGTTGGTGATGGTCTTGCCGACGGCGCAGGGCAGCTCCATCGTTGACTCCTGGAACTTTTTCGAGTTCAGGATGCTTTCCATGGACACTGTTGCAGGCTTGGCGTTCGGCACTTCGATACCTACGGTGCCCTTGCCGGGAATAGGAGCTATGATACGAATGCCGAGTGCTGCCAGCGAGAGAGCGATGTCGTCCTCCAGATTCTTGATTTTCGAAATGCGCACACCTGGAGCAGGCGTTATCTCGTAAAGCGTGATGGTAGGACCTACGGTTGCCTTGATGCTCGAGATTTCCACTCCGAAGTTGCGCAGAACGTCGACAATACGGTTCTTGTTGGCATTCTGCTCTGTCATGTCTATGAACGGCTTGCCGTCTGTTTCGTACTTCTTCAGAAGGTCAAGCGTCGGGTAGCGATAGTTCTCCAGATCGCGCTTGGGGTCGTAGGGAGTGGTAATGTCTCCATAGTTGCCTGCAAGGTTCTTACCTTCGGCCTTCTCCTCCTTCTCGCCGGTTTCGACGGTCATCTCAACGTCGGTATCGACGGGAGCCGCAGGAGATGCGTTTGTTTCGGACATCACGGGGGAGGCGGGAGCAGCTTTAGTGTCGTTCTCGTCAAGCCGGAACTCAATCTCCTCTGTCTCCGGATTGTCAAACACGGTGGGGTCTTCCAGCGTTTCTATGGGTTGATAGGGTTCCTCGGGTTCACCCTTGCCAACGTTGATTTCCATGGGAATCTTCTTCAAGTAGTGCAGCGGGTTCAGCACCTTGCGCAGGATGATGACTGTTTCCATGCTCAGATAGACCAGAAAGGCTATGGCAGTCAGCACAAGAATAGCCGTCAGTCCAGGTGCCCCTATCAGTCCTTCTATCTGCTGACTGATGGCCAGTCCGTGGTCGCCGCCGGGATTGAAGCAGGCGTTCTCGAAGAGGGGTGCCAGGAATTTTGCCATCATTACCGAAGCCCAAACCATAATGATTGCCAGACACATAAACCATTTCAATAGGCTGACCTTGTAGGCGCGCATCATGTTGACAGACACCAGTATAAGGAACAGCGGTATCAGGAATGCCGCCAATCCGAAACAACGTTTGATGAAGAACCACGAAGCATAAGCTCCCAACGAGCCGCAGGCATTCTGAAACTCGCCGTTCTGGTTCAATAGCTCTCCGTCGCGAGGTGCCTCAATCATACTTTGGTCAGCCTCGCCCGTAAGAAAATACGAGGCAAAAGCCCAAACCAGATAGCCCGCTATGAAGAGCAGGCAGAAACCCAGTACGAAATTGATGCGTTCGTTGTGGAATATCTTGTCAATACCGAGGGCTTCTTTCAGCGACGATGCCGGTTTCTCGTGCGAAGCCTTGTTACTCTTTTTCTTTGCCATATACCTTATTAAAAATCAATTCGAGTTGCAAAATTACAAAGAAAATATCAGATTTCATCAATATTTCCCCGTTTTTTGCTTTTTTTGTGTTACCTTTGCACACCGATATGAAGAAAACGATTTATAGCAGATACGATAAGAAGCTGATTACAGAGCTTCCGCGAGTGCTTTTTGAAGGGCGCATCGTGGTGGTGTTCAGCGAAGCAGAGGCTGCCAAGGCTGTCGCATATTTGTTGTCGCAGGACATTCTGGGTGTCGACACTGAGACGCGCCCTTCGTTCAGGCGCGGCCAAATACATAAAGTGGCGCTGCTGCAGATCTCGAGTCACGATGTCTGCTTCCTCTTTCGCCTGAACAGGCTGGGAATGTCGCCCTCGGTGAAACGGCTGTTGGAAGACACGTCAGTGCCCAAGATTGGTCTTTCGTTGCGCGACGACCTACACATGCTACACATGCTTGGCAACTTCGAGGCTGGCAACTTTATCGACTTGCAGGATCACGTGCGCGAGATTGGGGTCGAGGACATGAGTCTGCAGAAGTTGTATGCCAACTTTTTCGGCCAGCGCGTGTCCAAGCGGGAACGGCTGACCAATTGGGAGGCAGACATCTTGACGGACAAGCAGAAGCTCTACGCCGCTACGGATGCCTGGACGTGCATCGAGCTCTACGAGGAGTTGATGCGACTGGAGGAAACCAATGATTACGAACTGATAAAAGTAGAAAAAGATGTACAAGCAGATTCAGCTACGCAGGGGTAAGGACGAAAGTCTGCGCAGGTTCCATCCGTGGGTGTTCTCGGGTGCCATCCAGCACGAAGACGATGGTATTGAGGAAGGTGAAACAGTGCGTGTAGTTACCAATTCCAGCGATTTCATCGCTGTTGGCCACTATCAACAAGGGTCCATCGCTGTTCGTGTCCTGACCTTCAAGGACGTCGAGATTGACAACGAGTTCTGGCAGTCTCGCCTGCGTTCTGCTCTCCAGATGCGACTGGCTATTGGAATAGCCGACAATGCTGACAACAACACGTACCGGCTGGTGCATGGCGAGGGTGACCTATTGCCAGGACTCATCATCGATGTCTACGGTCAGACGGCTGTCATGCAGGCGCACTCAATCGGTATGCACTTGTGCCGCAAGGAGATAGCGCGTGCGCTTTCAAGTGTTATGGAAGACCGGGTGAAGCACATCTATTATAAGAGTGAGACTACGCTGCCCTTCATGACCGCCGACGACATGTCGGGCTTCCTGGTGGGTGGCAGCGACGACAACATTGCCACGGAGAATGGGTTGAAGTTTCGTGTCGACTGGCTCCGCGGCCAGAAGACTGGTTTCTTCGTCGACCAGCGTGAGAACCGCAGTCTGCTGGAGCGCTATGCCCGTGGCAAGCGGGTGCTCAACATGTTCTGCTATACGGGCGGCTTCTCGTTCTACGCCATGCGGGGCGGGGCAGAGCTGGTGCATAGCGTCGACTCATCAGCCAAGGCCATCGAGCTGACCAAGGAGAACGTCGAGCTGAATTTCCCTGGCGACCCCCGCCATCAGGCCTTCTGTGAAGATGCCTTTAAGTTCTTAGATGGAATCGGGACTCATCATAATTCTCAATTGTCAATTGTCAATTCTCAATTGTCCTACGACCTCATTATCCTTGACCCGCCTGCCTTCGCCAAGCATCGCGGTGCCTTGCACAACGCGCTGAAGGGTTACACTCGCCTGAACCAGAAGGCTTTTGAGAAAATCGAGAAGGGTGGTATCCTGTTTACGTTCTCGTGTTCGCAGGTGGTCACGAAAGACCACTTCCGCAATGCCGTCTTCACGGCAGCAGCTTTGGCCAAGCGTAAGGTGCGCATTCTGCACCAGCTGCATCAGCCTGCCGACCACCCCATCAACATCTATCATCCCGAGGGTGAATACCTGAAAGGTCTGGTGCTCTATGTGGAGTAAGGTGGAGAAATATGTCAAGAAGTATAAACTGCTTAATGTCAACAATTTATATTTAGTTGCTTTAAGTGGCGGCGCGGATAGTGTTGCCTTGTTGTTATTGTTGCACGAGGCGGGCTATCGAGTGCATGCGGCCCATTGCAATTTTCATCTTAGAGGTGAGGAGTCCGATAGAGACGAGCGGTTCTGCGTGGAACTCTGCTTGCGACTGAACGTGGAGCTGCACCGTGCTCATTTCGACACGCGAACATACGCGGAACTACATCGGGTGAGCATTGAGATGGCGGCACGAGAACTGCGGTATCGGTGGTTCGAGCAACTCCGTGAAGACATCGGTGCTGCTGGAGTCTGTGTGGCTCATCACCGTGACGACTCGGTGGAGACGGTGCTGCTGAACCTGATAAGAGGCACAGGCTTGCGTGGATTAGCAGGCATAAAAACCCGAAATAATCATATTCTGCGGCCGCTTTTGTGCTTGTCGAGGGCGGAAATTGAGGCATTTCTGACCGAAAGGGGGCAGAATTACGTGACTGACAGTACCAATCTGGAGGCTGACGTCCAACGAAACAAGGTGCGGCTGGAGTTGCTGCCGCTGCTGAGGGAGCTAAATCCAGCTGTGGATGAGAACATCCAGCGGACGTCTGAGAATCTGAGTGAAGCGCAGGCGGTGTTAGATGCAGTTGTTGATAAATACAATAATCGTAAGATACTTGAAATTAACGAAATAGAAAATTATTGTTCAAGTGAATATGTAATTTTTGAATGGCTTAAAAACTACGGTTTCAACGGCAGTCAGGTGCGACAGGTTTTGCTGGCCGATACGGGCAGCGTGTTCAGCTCGAAGGCTGGCTATGACCTGCTGGTAGACCGTGGCCGACTGATAGTTGAAGCGTCGTTGAAACCGCTGAAACCGGTGCGGATTCCAGAGGAAGGAACATATGTCCTCACCGAAAATGGTGGGAGCTTCGGCGACCAAATCGCCGAAAACAGTACGTTTATCGTGCATAAACGAGCTGTTTACGTGTCGAAAGCGCCCCATATTGCTACGCTTGATGCTGCAAAGGTGCGCTTCCCGCTTGTGGTCAGAAGGGTGGAGGAGGGCGACCAGATGCAGCCCTACGGCATGAAGGGCCGGAAGCTGCTGAGCGACCTGATGACCGACCGCAAGATGACCGTTTTCGAGAAGCGGCGCCAGCTGGTAGTAGTTGATGCTCAGGGTGTTATCGTGTGGGCTGTGGGGCTTCGGACGGATGGCCGCGTGGCCGTCGGTGCCGACACACAAGAAGTGCTGGAGTTACGTTTCGAGGGGTCGAATCCGTAATACACGAGGCCGAGAAACGTAACATTGTTACATTGTTCAATGTTACAAAAGTTTGCCTGTAGGCTTTGCAGCATATTTCAATTGAAATATATGTCAATAATTTGGTGGTATAAAAAAAAATGATTACCTTTGCACGTCAATTAAAAGATAAAGAAGTAAAAAAGTAAAAAATAAAAAATATGAGTAAGAGATTTGCCGAGCATAACGGTTTGAATTTAACGCAGACGAACAACGACGTGCTGCAGCAGTGGAAGGAGAAAAATGTCTTCTGGCGCTCCGTGACGGAGCGGGAGGGTTGTCCGCAGTTTGTATTCTTCGAGGGTCCCCCTTCGGCCAACGGCCACCCCGGCATCCACCACGTGCTGGCACGCTCGATTAAGGACACCTTCAACCGCTACAAGACCATGCAGGGCTTTCAGGTGAAGCGCAAGGCTGGTTGGGACACCCACGGACTGCCCGTAGAGCTGGGCGTGGAGAAGGAGCTGGGCATCACCAAGGCCGACATTGACAACAAGGAGAGCGAGAAATATATCTCGACAGAGGACTACAACAAGAAGTGCCGCGAGAACGTGATGATGTACACCCAGGAGTGGCGCGAGCTGACGGAGAAGATGGGTTACTTTGTCGACCTGGACAACCCCTACATCACCTACGACAACAAGTACATCGAGACGCTGTGGTGGCTGTTGAAGCAGTTCTATGAGAAGGGTCTGCTCTACAAGGGCTACACCATCCAGCCGTACTCGCCCGCCGCAGGCACCGGTCTTTCGAGCCACGAGCTGAACCAGCCCGGTTGCTATCGCGACGTGAAGGACACCACCTGCACGGCACAGTTCAAGATGAAGAACCCGAAGTCCGAAATGGCAGAGTGGGGCACACCGTACTTCCTTGCCTGGACCACCACTCCGTGGACACTGGCTGCCAACTCGGCACTCTGCGTAGGTCCGAAGATTGACTACGTGGCCGTGCAGACCTACAACTCCTATACTGCCGACAAGGTGACGCTGGTGCTGGCCGAGGCTCGTCTGAATGCCTATCTGCCGCAAGAGGGCTGCATCACCGATGGCGGCGAGCTGCCTGAATACAAGAAGGGTGAGAAGCTGATTCCCTATCGCATCGTAGCCCGCTACAAGGGTTCTGACCTGGTTGGTATGGAGTACGAACAGTTGATGCCTGCCATCAATCCCATGGGCGATGCTTTCCGTGTGATTCCCGGCGACTACGTCACTACAGAGGACGGTGCAGGTATCGTGCACATCGCTCCCAACTTTGGTGCCGACGATGCCTTCGTAGCCAAGAAGGCTGGCATCTGCCCCATCGTGCTGATTGACAAGAAGGGTCAGGAGCGCCCCGTCGTGGACTTGCAGGGCAAGTACTTCAAGACAGAAGACCTGGACGCTGACTTCGTCAAGAACTATGTGAACGTGGACGAGTGGAACAAGTTTGCAGGTCGCTACGTGAAGAATGCCTACGACGACACGCTGACCGACAAGGACGAGACGCTGGACATCTCGATCTGCATGGACCTGAAGGCACAGAACAAGGTGTTCAAGATTGAGAAGCACGTGCACAACTATCCGCACTGCTGGCGCACCGACAAGCCCGTGCTCTACTATCCGTTGGATTCTTGGTTTATACGCAGTACAGCCAAAAAGGAGCGCATGTCAGAGCTGAACAAGACCATCAACTGGCAGCCCGAGTCGACCGGTACAGGCCGCTTTGGCAACTGGCTCGACAATCTGAACGACTGGAACCTAAGCCGTAGCCGCTTCTGGGGCACTCCGCTGCCCATCTGGCGTTCGGAGGACGGCGAGGAACTGTGCATCGGAAGCGTTGAGGAGCTGTACAACGAGATAGAAAAGGCCGTCAAGGCAGGCTTCATGACGTCGAACCCGCTGAAGGACAAGGGCTTTGTGCCGGGTGACATGAGCCGCGAGAACTACGATAAGATTGACCTGCACCGCCCGTATGTGGACTATATCGTGCTCTGTTCAGCAAGTGGCAAGCCGATGAAGCGCGAGACCGACCTGATTGACGTATGGTTCGACTCAGGCTCCATGCCGTACGCTCAGGTGCACTATCCGTTCGAAAACCGCGATCTCATCGACAAGGGCGAGGCCTTCCCTGCCGACTTCATCAACGAGGGTGTCGACCAGACCCGTGGCTGGTTCTTCACTTTGCATGCCATTGCCACGATGATTTTCGACTCCGTAGCCTTCAAGAACGTGATTTCATCGGGATTGGTGCTCGATGCTAAGGGCAACAAGATGTCGAAGCATGTGGGCAACGTAGTCAATCCGTTCGATATGATTGAGAAGTACGGCAGCGACGCCGTACGCCTCTACATGATGACCAACTCGGAACCGTGGGACAACCTGAAGTTCGACCCCGAGGGTGTAGACGAGATTCGCCGTAAGTTCTTCGGTACCTTATATAATACGTATAGCTTCTTTGCGCTGTATGCCAATGTGGACGGCTATGACCCGCAGGCCGTTTCTGTCCAGACCGGTGAGGACAAGCCCGAGATAGACCGCTGGATACTGTCAAGCCTGAACACGCTGGTACAGAAGGTGACGGCCGAGCTTGAGAACTACGACCCGACGCGTGCAGGAAGACTGATTGATGCCTTTGTCAACGACGACCTGTCGAACTGGTATGTGCGTCTGAACCGTAAGCGCTTCTGGGGCAAGGAAATGTCTGCTGACAAGCGTTCCGCATACGACACGCTCTACACCTGTCTGTTGACCGTCTCGAAACTGCTGGCTCCCTTTGCACCGTTCTATGCCGACCAGCTGTACAAAGACCTTGGCGGCGAGAAGGATAGTGTGCATCTGGACGCTTATCCTGTGGCCGATGTCTCTGCTATCGACACTGACCTCGAGGCCCGCATGGAGATGGCCCAGAAGATTACATCGATGGTGCTGGCTCTGCGTCGTAAGGTGAATATCAAGGTACGTCAGCCGCTGCAGGCCATCATGATTCCTGCAACTGACGAGCAGAAGAAGCACATTGAGGCTGTGAAGGACCTCATCATGAACGAGGTGAACGTCAAGGAGCTTCGTTTCGTTGAGGGTGCAGGCATTCTGGTGAAGAAAGTAAAGTGTAACTTCCGTACCATGGGTAAGAAGTTCGGTAAGCTGATGAAGGGCGTGGCTGCCCAGATGGACGCCCTCACTCAGGAGCAGATTGCAGAGCTGGAGACCAACGGTACCATTGGCATCAACGTCGAGGGTGAGGCCTTGACCGTAGAGGTGGCCGATGTCGACATCATCAGCGAGGATATTCCCGGATGGCTGGTAGCCAACGAAGGAGCACTGACTGTCGCACTGGAGGTAGAGCTGACCGAAGAGCTGAAGCAAGAAGGTATGGCCCGTGAAATCATTAACCGCGTGCAGAACATCCGTAAGGACAGCGGGTTGGAAATCACAGACCGTATTAGCATCACGCTGGCTCCCCAGACTGATATCGAGGCTGCTGTCAACGGCTTTGGCGACTACATCAAGACGCAAGTCCTGGCAGATACTATTACCATTGCTCCTAACAATGGTACAGAGGTTGACTTTGACGACTTTAAGCTAAACATAACAATAACTAAATCTTAATTATTATGGCAGAAAAAACACGTTACACGGACGAAGAACTGGAAGAGTTCCGTGAGATTATCAATGAAAAACTGGCACTTGCCAAGCGTGACTATGAGCAGATGATGAGTGCCTTGATGAATAAGGACTCGAACGACGTTGACGACACATCGCCTACCTACAAGGCACTGGAGGAGGGTAGTGTCACCCAGTCGAAAGAAGAACTTATTCAGATGGCTTCGCGTCAGCAGAAGTTCATCCAGGGACTTAAGGGCGCGCTGCAGCGTATAGAGAACAAGACCTACGGCGTCGACCGCATAACGGGCAAGCTGATTCCCAAGGAGCGCTTGCGTGCCGTACCTCATGCAACGCTGAGCGTTGAGTCAAAGATGGCGGGAAAGAAATAAAGAGAGGAACGACTGTGGAGGTGAAAGCAAACGCTGGAATAGCAAAGCGAGTGTGGCTGGCAGTTGCTATAGTGCTGGCAGTCCTCATAGTAGACCAGGTCATCAAGATTTGGGTGAAGACACACATGACCCTGCACGAACAGATAGAGGTGCTGTCGTGGTTCAAGATAGTCTTCATCGAGAACAACGGCATGGCTTACGGCATGGAGCTTGGTTCCAAGCTGGTGCTCTCGCTGTTCCGGGTCGTTGCGGTTGGCCTGTTAGGCTACTACATTTGGCAGCAGGCAAAGAAGCAGGCCCGCTGGGGATACATCGTCTGCTTGTCAATGGTGTTGGCCGGTGCAGCCGGCAACATCTTCGACTCAGCTTTCTACGGACTCATCTTCAATGCCAGCTCGGAGTACTATACCTCCTATTTCGTGCCCTTCGGTACGGGATATGCGCCATTCCTGATGGGCAAGGTGGTGGATATGTTCTACTTCCCCATCATCACTACTACGTGGCCGGAATGGGTACCCGTCTGGGGCGGACAGCCTTACATCTTCTTCAGTCCCATCTTCAACTTTGCCGACTCCTCCATCTCGGTAGGTGTCGTGCTGCTTTTGCTCTTCTACCGGAAGGAGATCAGCGAGATATCACTGAAAAAGGAAACCCAAGCCGATGAAGCATAGTCTGACAGTCATCATGGTACTGGTGCTGGTGATGGCTTGTACACCCAGCGTCCCGTCAAAGTATATCCAGCCTGACGACATGGAGGATATACTGTATGACTACCATATTTCGCAAGCGATGGTCAAGACCGAGAACCCAGGCGATATTGGCGATTATGAGAGAACCCGCAATTTCCTGGCAGTCCTCAAGAAGTATGGAGTGACAGAGGCAGAGTTTGACTCGTCCATGGTGTATTATTATTCCCACTTAGTCCGTCTGAAGGATATCTACACGGCGGTCAACGAACGGTTGGCTGATGACGCCAAGGAGCTGGGAACGGCTGTCGCCGACATCACCCGCTATTCGCAATACAGTGCTTCGGGTGATACTGCAAACATCTGGTCAGAGGCTTCAGACCTGCTGCTGATTCCACGGCCGGCCATGAATCGTTTTGACTTCAGCGTCAAGGTAGACACCTCTTTTCATAAAGGCGACTCATTTATGTTCCAGTTCATGTCGGAATATCTCTGGCAGAGTGGTGTGAAAGATGCCGTGGTCTGTATCCTGACGAAGTATGAAGGCGACAGCATCATCCAAACCGTCAACCACGTGTCGGTATCAGGACTCTCTCAGGTTCGCGTTCCTGCCAACAACGACAACAAGTTGAAGGAAATGTCTGGATACATCTACTTGGGCCGTGGCGGAGATGAGCTTGAGAGTACTCGCAAGATGATGTTTATCAGTCAGATACAATTAATTAGATTCCACCAGAAGGAGGTAAAGCATGAGCCACTCAAACAACCCAATCAGGCGGATAGCATCCAACCAGGTGATAACACCGACAGGCCATTGCCTGACACTGCAAGTGTTAGAGTTGAGGGACGGCCTCTTGGTCGACCTCTACCCACTAACCCACGAAATGGCAAACACCCAGTGGTTCCAGGGGGAGATAGTCCTAAGAAAATGTGACGACGGTGCTGTCCGGGCCTATTATAAAGGCAAGCCCATCACTTGACGACAATTGATGCATTTATGAGCAAATAACTTAAAACTAAAAAACTATGAATATGAAAACAAGATTAGCCGTAATGAACTTTCTGGAGTTCGCAGTGTGGGGTGCCTATCTGACCTGTATGGGCAACTATCTGGGAATAGCCGGTTTAGGAGACAAGATCAGTTGGTTCTATGCCATTCAGGGCATTGTCAGCATTTTCATGCCCACACTGATGGGTATCGTGGCCGACAAGTATATACAACCGCAGCGACTGTTAGGTCTCTGCCACCTGCTGGCCGGTGCCTTCATGCTGGGCTGCTGGTGGATGGGTGTACAGGCCGGACTCGGCAACGAGCTGGGCAACAAGTCGTTGTTCATAGCCTTGTACACGCTGAGTGTCGCCTTCTATATGCCGACCATCGCGCTGGCCAATACGACGGCATTTACCATATTGAAAAAGAACGGGTTAGACACGGTACGCGATTTCCCGCCCATCCGTGTGTTAGGAACCGTAGGCTTTATCGTTACCATGTGGATTGTCAACTGCGCCGTATGGGAAAACGGGTCGCTGGGCTTCACCTTCGGCGAGAGTGCCTATAAGTTCCAGTACACCTACATGCAGTTCTTCGTATCAGGACTGCTGAGCATCGTGCTCTTCGTCTATTGCTACACGCTGCCCGAGTGCAAGCTGGAGAAGAAGGAGGGCAAAGTCTCGTTGGCTGAGAGCCTGGGACTCAATGCCTTCAAGCTGTTCAAGCGTAAGCAAATGGCGCTGTTCTTCATTTTCTCGGCTCTGTTGGGCATGTGTCTACAGGTCACCAACGGCTTTGCAGGCCCGTTCATCACCAGTTTCAAGGGACAACCGGAGTTTGCCGACTCTTTCGCTGCCAACAACGCCACGCTGCTCACCTCCATCTCGCAGATAAGTGAAGCATTGTGCATTCTGATGATACCTTTCTTCCTGAAACGTTTCGGCATCAAGGTGGTCATGCTCATGTCCATGTTTGCATGGGTGTTCCGCTTCGGCTTCTTCGGCATTGGCAATCCGGCCATGCCTGGTGTCATCTTCTTCATCCTGTCGTGCATTGTCTATGGCGTAGCCTTCGACTTCTTCAACGTCTCGGGCGGCATCTTTGTCGACCAGGTGTGCGAGCCCAGCATCAAAGCCTCGGCACAAGGGCTGTTCATGATGATGACCAACGGAATAGGAGCCACCATAGGAACCCTTTCGGCAGGCGAGATAGTCAATGCCTACTGCTCATGGGAGGGTGGATTCCTGGTAGGCGAGTGGCAGACGTGCTGGTTCATCTTTGCAGCCTTCGCACTGGTGGTCGGCATCTCGTTTGCACTGGTTTTCAAGCCTGAGAAGCAATGAAGGAAGTACGTTATTTCTTTGCTCCAGATGCAGCCACCAGCACCGAGCTGCCTAACGACGAGGCCATGCATGCACTGCGCGTGCTCAGGCTGAAGACGGGCGACGAGCTGATGCTGATGGACGGCAAGGGCAACTACTATCGGGCTGAGGTGACACTGGCTCACACCAAGCGCTGCCTGTACAACATCATAGAAACCATTCCGCAGCAGCCACAGTGGGAGGGCCACGTACATCTGGCCATTGCCCCGACAAAGCTGATGGACCGCATGGAGTGGATGATAGAGAAGACCGTAGAGGTCGGTGTAGACGAGATTTCATTCCTACAGTGTCAGTTTTCTGAACGCCGGCAAGTCAAGATGCCACGCCTGGACAAGATAGTCATTGCAGCAGTCAAGCAGAGCCACAAAGCCTGGAAAACGCAGTTGAACGATATGACTTCCTTCAGAGACTTTATCGTTCAGCCGCGCCAAGGTCACAAGTTCATGGCCCACTGCTATGAGGAGATTCTGCGTACCTATCTCTATGACGAGTTGCGTCAGTTGCCGGCTTCGGACGATGTGACGGTTCTGGTAGGCCCTGAAGGCGACTTTTCCATCGACGAGGTCAGGATGGCTCTCGAAAACGGCTATCGTTCCGTTCATCTGGGCAAGAGCCGTCTGCGCACCGAGACTGCCGGTCTTGCTTCTGTCATGATGATGCAGCTTAGTAAAACATAAACTTTTTTGTACCATGCGGATATTATTCATTTCCATATTCATGCTGCTTGCCAGTGCTGTCAGAGCTCAAGACGTGACGATGCGCGAGGTGTTCAGACAGATGCCCGACAGTCTGCTGCCATACCTGTCAGAGAACAACAGGCTGGACTTTATCGACTTCATGGATTCCAAGATGAATGCAGAGGTTTCCAACGCTTTAGGCGGTAAAAGCTGGATGCTGAAGCTGACAGACACCTATGCCGCCGTCTTGCTCAGCGAGGCATCAACCATGGAGATGTGCCTGTTGCCTGTGTCAGTGCCTGTTGACAGTGCCAGCCACATAGTCTGCCTCGTACGGACATACGGCAAGGAGAGTCGCGAAAGTACCGTTTCGTTCTATTCTCTTCGCTGGAGAGCGCTGAAGTCGTCGGACTATATCGCGTGGCCCGAGTCTGACATGTATGAGGCCCGGCTGGACGACACGGGTGTCCGGCTGACATTGGTTCCTGCATCTCTGCTCGACATGCCTGCTGATGAAGAACAGAAAATCATCGAAAAACCCTCAACGTTTCTTAAATGGGAGGGGAGATTTGTTAAGATAGATTAAATTTTGGAAGAAAACAAGGAAAAAACATTGTGCAATTCAAATTTATTTCTATCTTTGCATGTGTGTTTTTCATGGTATTAGATTATTAAGGTTAATTTTAAAGATTGGTTGTCGTGAGACAATCAATTTTTTTTCATCAGCTGATTCTCAGTATTTCTGAGATTAGCAACCTCTGAAAAAATGAAAAGATTAAAGGGAGCCTGTGAAGGTTCCCTTTATTGTTTGTTTGGAATAAATTATTTGTTTTTGTACTCTTCGGCCTTATGCTTCGGGGATTATTGAAACAAAGCTCTTGTCGTGTCTGCCCTTGTGGAACTGAACAGTTCCATCGACCAGCGCATAGAGCGTGTCGTCCTTACCCATAGCAACGTTGTTGCCTGCGTTGTGCTTCGAGCCACGCTGGCGAACGATGATGTTACCTGCAACAACCTTCTGACCGCCGAAAATCTTGATGCCAAGTCGCTGAGCAGCTGACTCGCGTCCGTTCTTAGAACTACCTACACCTTTTTTATGTGCCATAATGTGTTCCTCCTGTGTTTTAAGCGATTACTGATTTAACTTCTACCTGGGTGTACTGCTGACGGTGACCGTTGCGCTTGCGAGAGTCCTTACGACGCTTCATCTTGAACACGATGACCTTCTCACCCTTTACGAGCGGATTAACCACTTCGCATACTACCTTTGCACCTGCTACGGTGGGTGCGCCTACCTGTACTGAACCTTCATTGTCGACAAGCAGTACCTTGTCGAATTCAACAGTTTTGCCGGCTTCCACATCCTTCATGTGGTTGACGAAGAGCTTCTTGCCCTCCTCAGCCTTGAACTGCTGACCGTTGATTTCTACAATTGCGTACATTGTTGTTTTTTAATTGTTTAACGGGTTTTTCCGCATGGCGTGTTGCGTCGTGCAACCACTTTCTTGAGCCACCACGGACTAAATCGGGCGCAAAGGTACGAATTTTTGTGCAGACTACCAAACTTTTTCGGGTTTATTTTTTAATGTTCTTGTGTGCGTGCGTTTTTTCGGGGTGCCGCTGACGGTAGTTATCCAACCGTTGGGCCAGTGTCATGTGGGCGTAGTTCTGCCACCCGGTGCATCCGTCGGGGTGGCGGTCAAGGTAGTCCATGTCGTACATGTGGCCGTATGCTTCCATTTCGAATGGGTTGAGCAGGTAGCCTGCATTCCGCAGGTGCTTGCGGTATCGGCAGCCTTTGACCCAGTAGACCAGGTACTTCCAGTAGAAGCAGAGCCAGGAGTCGTGTGTGGAACGGGCCTGGTAGAGGTGTATCATCTCGTGGTTCTTGAACGCGCCGAAGTGTCCGTTGAAGGCGTCGGCGTCTTCCCGAGAGTGGGTGATGATGGTGCCGAAGAAGGTCAGTCCGTCGTAGCCTTTGCGAATCCAGAAGGGCATGGGGACGGCCTTCATGTCTGTCATGCGGCTGGGTCGTCGGGCGCGTAGCAACAGGGGAATGATGAACAGTGGGTTGTGCATTTTGTGTCTGTAGACGCTGAGGGTTATGTCTGTAGGCGGGTGGGGTTACGCATATTGCTCGACAAACTGGTCCTCGGAGATGACGGGAATGCCCAGCTGCCGGGCTTTCTGGTTCTTGCCTGAGGTTGAGTTGACGTCGTTGTTGATGAGGTACGACGTGCTGCCGCTGACGGCGGAAGCCACCTTGCCGCCCTGCGACTCGATGTATGCCTTCAGTTCGCTGCGGTTCTTGTAGTGGTGGACGTCGCCGGTGATGACAAACGTCAGCCCCTGGCAGCGGTCTCCCTGTGGTGTCAGGTCGGGGCTGGTGACGCTGAGGTGCTGGAGCAGCCGGCGGTAGCGAGCCATGTTGTCGGGGTCGCGGAACCAGCTGACAAACTGTGCCGACTTCTCGGGGCCTATGCCGCTGATGTGGGCAAAGACGTCGGAAGGTTCCTGCTGTGCGGCAAAGAGGTCAGTTTGCGTGGCAAAGAGGTCGGTTGGCTGGGTGGCAAAGAGGTCGGGTTGCGTGGGGGCTGGTGAGGCGCTTCCGGCTGGCTGGGTCATGGCGACGAGGGTTTCCAGCGGATGGGCACTGAGCAGTCGGCGGCAGACGTCGAGTCCGCATAGCGGTATGTTGAGCGCGTAGAGCAGCCGGTGGGCCTCGACGTTGCGCGACTTGTCAATGCTGCGCATGATGTTGGATGCCGACTTCTCGCCAAAGCCCTCCATGTTGGCCAGTTCGCGTATGTGGCTGCGCAGCAGGTAGATGTCGGCATATTCCGACACCCATCCGAGGTTGATCAGCTTGCCCAGCGTCTGCTCGGAAATGCCGTCGATGTTCATGCCTTCCTTGGAGACAAAGCGTGCAAACTTCTTGAGCTGCTTGGCCGGGCACTGCTGGTTGGTGCAGTGCAGGGTGCGGGTGCCGCTGGCAGCGCTTTCTACGATGTTGGCCGGGGCGTGACATACGGGGCACGCTTGCGGGACGGTGAATGTTCCTACGGGCTGCGTGACGCTGATGACCTTGGGTATGATCTTGTTGGCCTTGATGACTGAGAGCTGTGTGCCGGGACCGCCTATGCCCAGTCGCTCGCACTCGCTGATGTTGCACAGCGAGGCGCGGCGGACGGTAGTGCCCTCCAGCTCGACGGGTTCGAACACGGCTACAGGCGAGATGGTGCTGGCTGCACACGACCATTCTATCTCCCTCAGTGTGGTTTGTGCCGCCTCGTCCTGCCATTTGAATGCCAGTCCGGCGCGTGTGGCGTGATGGCCCGTGACGGAGCCGGTCTGTGCGTAGGCAGTGTCGTCATAGCAGACGACGAGTCCGTCGACGGGATAGGGGTTCTGACGCGAGGTGACCTCCCGGGTGAAGGCCTCCAGGCAGGCTTCTACGGCTGCCGCGTCGGGGCTGGACACCAGATGGCGCTCTACGGTGTGGAAGCCCTGCTGCTCGAGCCAGTCCATGCGTGCGCCCCAGGAGTTGACGTCCCGGTCCGTATGTACCAGCGTGAAGGGAATCCACTGTATGTGTCGCTGCCTGACCTCGTCGGCGTCCTTCAGCGTCAGCGAGCCGCTGGCCAGGTTGCGGGGGTTGGCATAGTCCTCGCCGCTCTCGATGAGGAAGCGCTCAAAGTCATCGTACGAGATGACGGCCTCGCCGCGGATGACGGTGTGCCCCTTGGCCTCGATGGTCTGCGGAATGCCCTGTATGGCGCGTGCCAGATGGGTGATGTTGGTGCCTATGTGTCCGTTGCCGCGCGTCACCACCTTGGTCAGCCGGCCGCCGTCGTAGGTAACCACCAGCGTCAGTCCGTCCAGCTTCCACGACACCCAAACGGGGCGTCCCTCGGCCCATTTCACCAGGTCTTCGGCCTTCTTGGTCTTGGCCAGCGAGAGTGCTGCAAACTCGTGCTCCTCCTTCTGTCCCTGCAGGGTGTCCTCGCTGACTTTCTGTGTGGGTGAGTCGGGCAGGGTGGTGGCCGTCGCCGTCTCCAGCTGCCGCAGCTCGTCGAAGCGCTGGTCCCACTCGTAGTCTGTCATCCGCTCGGCGCGTCCGTTGTAGTAGGCATCGGAGGCCTCGTTCAATTCGCGTACTAACTGCCGCATGCGTAATAGCTGTTCTTCTGTCATCGTTCCTGTTTCTCTCTGTTTTCTTATTTCTGCCACAAATTTGATTTTGCCACAAAGTTTGTATTTTGCCACAAAGTTTGTATTTTGCCACAAAGTTACGAAAAATATCCCTCCCGGCCAACATTTTGCCCTGTTTTTATTTTTGGAAATTCCTATCTGACCAGACAATGCCGCTGCATTTTGTCTTGATTTTTCAGCATTCCCACCTTTGCGCGCCATCGGTGGTTTTGCTAATGTCGCCGGACGGTCAATTGTTCTTCGGCGGGCGAACAAAATTTCCTCCGCCGAAGAAATTTTTCCTGCTCCGTGCAGCCCCGCTGAATCACAATGCAAAGGTTCGAATTTTTCATTTGTCCCTCCAATTTTCGAGGCCCGATTGACCCGATTTTGATGAAGAATTCATTGAAATCGCTCAATTGATGTTTTCACGTTTTTGTCTGCCCTTGCCTGTCCTGCCCCGATGACAGATGACAGATGACAGTTTTTTGAAAATTCGTCACAAAGTAATTATTAGTATATATATTATAATATATAATACTAATATCCTCTATACTCCCTAAATTCAAAAAACTGTCATCTGTCATTACTGTCATTGACAAACGCGATAAAGCAAATGACCATGCAAATAACTCGATATTTCTTGCCATTAAATTTGTTTATATCAGAAAAGTTTTGTACCTTTGCAGTTGGAAATAGAACCTATCAGAAAATGACCATACAGAAACTGTTTTTTCAATTGATACAAGTGTCGCTTGGCCAGCTGGACTGCCTGGACCGCGGCCCGTCGCCCGAAGAGTGGCAAGAGCTGTTTGAACTGTCGAAGAGCCACCAGGTGGCGCCCGTCTGCTACGACGGAGTGGTCCGTCTGTTCGACTTCGGGCTGCGCGCCCCTCAGGACCTGAGCATCGACTGGATGGCAGAGACGGAGACCGACGACGGCCAGCAGACATTCGCCGTGCCCGAGGTCAGCAGCAAGCTGCGGCGCACGCTGATGCAGCGCTGGACAGCCCGCAACGGCAGCTCGCTCTACCGCCGCGACGACAAGACCCAGTTCACCCCGTCGGCAGCCGTTGTCATGCTGATGGTGCGCGCCTTCGAGGACTTCAACCAGGGCACGCTGCGCCTGGATGCCGTGGTGGCGCTGTCCCGACTGCTGCTACAGGCAGATGGCGAGTTGGCGGAGTTCCGCGACGGCAGCGACGTGCCCCAGATGTTGCAGACGCTGGGCATCTGGAACTTCTCGCGGGCCATGATGTGGCTCTCGGGCGAGGTTGCTGCCCTGAACCCCAAGCTAATGGTCGGCAAGCCCGATGCCTCCCGCGGACAGTTCGTGCTGCGCCAGGTGTGGGGCGAGAAGCTGGGCATCGCCGACCGCATGAAATATAGGTTGAAGAAATTCCTGCTGTTCTGATGATTTCAGTCGAATCCCTGAGAGTAGAGTTCGGAGTCAAGCCCCTGTTTGCCGACGCCAGCTTCGTGGTGAACGACCGCGACCGCATAGCCCTGGTGGGCAAGAACGGTGCCGGCAAGTCGACGCTGCTCAAGATACTCTGCGGACAGCAGCAGCCCACCAGCGGCACCGTCAGCATACCCAACGACACACGCATAGGCTATCTGCCCCAGGTCATGATACTGCAGGACGACACCACCGTGCGCCAGGAGGCACAGAAAGCCTTTGCCGACATAGCACGGATGAAGGAACGCGTGGACCGTCTGCAGCAGCAGATGGCCGAGCGCACCGACTACGAGAGTGCCGAGTACATGGCCCTGGTGGAGCGTTTCACGCAGGAGCACGACCGCTACATGATGACCGGTGCCGACGGCAAGGAGGCAGAGCTGGAGCGCACCCTGACGGGACTGGGCTTCCAGCGCACAGACTTCGACCGGCCCACGAGCGAGTTCTCCGGCGGTTGGCGCATGCGCATCGAGCTGGCCAAGATACTGCTCCAGCGTCCCGACGTGCTGCTGCTCGACGAGCCTACCAACCATCTGGACATTGACTCCATACAGTGGCTCGAACAGTTTCTCAGCCAGTCGTCCAGCGCCGTCGTGCTGGTCAGCCACGACCGGGCATTTATCAATAATGTCTCCAACCGCACGCTGGAGATATCCTGCGGACGCATCGTAGACTACAAGGTGAAGTACGACGAGTACGTCGTGCTGCGCCGCGAGCGCCGCGAACAGCAGCTGCGGGCCTACGAGAACCAGCAGAAGGAAATAGCCGACATGCGGGCCTTCATCGAGCGCTTCCGCTATCAGGCCACCAAGGCCGTGCAGGTGCAGCAGAAGGTGAAACAGCTGGAGAAGATAGTCCCCATTGAGGTGGACGAGGTAGACAACTCGGCCATGCACCTCAAGTTTCCGCCCTGTCTGCGAAGCGGCGACTATCCCGTCATCTGCGACGACGTACGCAAGGACTACGGCACACACACCGTGTTCGACCACGTCAACCTGACCATCAAGCGCGGCGAGAAGGTAGCCTTCGTCGGCAAGAACGGCGAGGGCAAGTCGACGCTGGTCAAGTGCATCATGGGCGAGATACCCTTCACAGGCCAGCTGAAGGTGGGGCACAACATCCAGATAGGCTACTTTGCACAGAACCAGGCACAGCTGCTGGACGAGCGGCTGACCGTCTTCCAGACCATCGATAACGTCGCCAAGGGCGACATCCGCCTGCGCATCAACGACATCCTGGGCGCCTTCATGTTCGGCGGCGAGGCTTCAGACAAGTACGTCCGCGTGCTCAGCGGCGGCGAGCGCAGCCGACTGGCCATGATACACCTGCTGCTGGAGCCCGTCAACCTGCTGATACTGGACGAGCCTACCAACCACCTGGACATGGCCTCAAAGGACGTGCTGAAGGAGGCCATCCGCGCCTTTGACGGCACAGCCATCATCGTCAGCCACGACCGCGAGTTCCTGGACGGGCTGGTCACCAAGGTCTACGAGTTTGGCGGCGGCCGTGTGCGCGAGCACCTTGGAGGCATCTACGACTTTCTGCAAAGCCGCCACATCTCCGAGCTCTCCCAGCTGCAAAGCCGCCACATCTCCGAGCTCTCCCAGCTGCAAAGCCGCCCGAGTGTACAGCCCTCCCAGCCGGCACCGAGCACCCAGAGTGCCCCCAAGTCGCAGAGCTATGCCGAGCATAAGGAGCAGCAGAAGCGGCTTCGCAAGGCCGAGAAAGCCCTTGAGGAGGCCGAGCGCAAAATCAGCGACATAGAGCGGCGGCTGAAGGAGCTGGACGAGCTGCTGATGACGCCGGAAAACGCATCGGACATGACCCTCGTCACCGAGTACACCACTACCAAGCAGATGCTGGATGCAGAGGTGGAGCGATGGGAGCGACTGTCGGAAGAACTGGAAGAACTGACCAATCAACAATCATAAAAATAAAACGTAACATGAAGAAACTATTGACAATGATTACATTAGGCATGATGACCGTATCGGCTTCAGCCCAGCTGCGCTCAGGCATCAATCCCGGCGACATGGACACCAGTACAAGGCCGCAGGACGACTTCTATCAGTATGCCTGTGGAGGATGGATGAAGGCCAACCCGCTGCCCGCAGCCTATTCACGCTACGGCAGCTTCGACTGGCTGGCCGAAGACAACAACAAGCGCATCAACGGCATACTCTCCGAACTGCTGCAGAACAGCTATCCCGAAGGCAGTGTGGAGCAGAAGCTGGGCGACCTGTACAAGCTGGCCATGGACTCCGCCCGTCGCGAACGCGAGGGGCTGGCACCCGTTATGGGCATCATCAAGAAACTGGAGGCAGCCAAGACCAAGGAGCAGCTGTTTGCCATCCAGCTGGAGGAGGAACCCTATGGCGAGCAGGAGTTTTTCGGCGCCTATATCGCTGCCGACGAGAAGAACGCCACACAGAACATCCTGAACATCTATCAGTCGGGCCTGACCTTGGGCCAGAAAGACTACTACGTGGAGAACGACGAGGCCACCACGAAGATTCGCGACGCCTACAAGCAGTACATTGTCCGCATGTTCCAGCTGCTGGGCTTCAAGAAGTCTGCTGCACAGAAGAAGATGCAGAACATACTCAAGGTAGAGACGGCCCTGGCCAAGGTTTCCAAGTCGCGTACCGAGCTGCGCGACCCGATAGCCAACTACAACAAGATGACGCTCCAGGAGTTCAACGACAAGTATCCGCATTTCCAGCTGGAGAAACAGTGCAATGCCTCCGGCATCAAGAGCCAGTACATCCAGGAAATGATAGTCGGACAACCCGACTTCATGGCCGCTGCCGACCAGCTGTTCGCCACCATGAAGACCGATGAATACCGTGACGTCATGGAGTGGAGCCAGATTTCGGGAGCCACGGGCTATCTGAACGACGCCATCCGCGAGGTCAGCTTCGACTTCTTCGGCAGAGTGTTCTCAGGTCGCAAAGAGGATCATCCCCTCTGGCGCCGGGCCACCAATCAGGTTCAGGGCGTCATGGGCGAGGCATTAGGACGCATCTACGTCGAGAAGTATTTCCCCGCCAGCTCCAAGGCGCGCATGAAGACGCTGGTCGAGAATCTGCGCATTGCCCTGGGCGAGCGCATTGCCGCACAGGACTGGATGGACGACTCGACCAAGGTGAATGCCCTTCTGAAGCTGAATACGTTCTACATAAAGATAGGCTATCCCGACCGTTGGAAGGATATGTCCGGGCTGAAGATTGATGCGAAAAAATCTTACTTCGAGAACATGCGTGAGTGCCACCGCTGGCAGATGGCTTGGCAAATAGACCACACGGCCGGAAAACCCGTAGACCGAGACGACTGGTACATGACTCCGCAAACCGTCAACGCATACTACAACCCTACCACGAACGAAATCTGTTTCCCCGCTGGCATACTGCAAGTTCCATTCTTCGACCCCGAGGCTGACGACGCTTTCAACTATGGAGCCATCGGCGTCGTCATCGGACACGAGATGACCCACGGTTTCGACGACCAAGGACGCCGCTACGACAAGGATGGAAACATGCACGACTGGTGGACGGAAAGTGACGGAAAAAACTTTATAGAAAGAACAGACCGCTATGCCGACTTCTTCTCGAACATCAAGGTGCTGCCCGACCTCAATGCTAACGGACGACTGACGCTGGGCGAGAATCTGGCAGACCACGGCGGACTGCAGGTGGCATGGTACGCCTATAAGAACGCCACCAAGCGCAACCCGCTGCCCGTCATCGACGGACTGACAGCCGACCAGCGCTTCTTCCTGGCCTATGCAGGTGTATGGGCAGGCAACATTACCGAGGCCGAAATCCGTAACCGCACGAAGAGCGACCCTCACTCGCTGGGACGCTGGCGTGTCAATGGAGCCCTGCCGCACATCGATATGTGGTACGAAGCCTTTGGCGTGAAAGAAGGCGATAAAATGTTCGTTCCGCAGGCCGAAAGACTGCCTTTGTGGTAAATTTTTGTACCGAAACCCTTAAAATTAGCGTCGTAAATATAAATTTACGGCGTTTTTTTTGTTTCGTTGGAAAATATTTGTTAACTTTGCAACAATTATTACTGATCAGCTAAAGTATGTCAAACGATAACAACCTGAATTTTGAAAAGACTCAGCGGACTGTCCGACCTCAGGAAATGCAGAGAGAACGGCAGCTCGTGAACGAGGAACAGCCCATGCAAGTGGCGCAACAACAGCAGCAGGCCGCAGGAAAGACATGTCCCTACTGCGGGGCTGTCAACGACCCCGAAGCCATGTTCTGTGCACAGTGTGGCCAGCCCATCAGCAAGACGGCGTGTCCGCATTGTGGCGCGGAGATGGACCCCGATGCAGACTACTGCGAGGTGTGCCATCACTATGTCAAGAAGGACGTCTGCTCCTTCTGCGGTGCCCATCTGCAGGGAAACGAGGCCTACTGTCCGGAATGTGGCAGCCCGCGTGGCGGCCTGGTATGCCCGACCTGTCATACGCTGAACGATTTTGCGTTCTGTAAGATGTGTGGTACCGCCCTGACCGAAGAGGCCCGGATGCTTGTCAAGGAACTGCAAAAGAATCCGGACTATCAGGAACTGTTGGAGATGGTGCAGGACTATTCCAAGCTGGAAAATGCACTGCCCTACAATTCAGAGCGCGACATCATTCGCGAGCAGGCCAACATCAAGCTGCGCGAGCGCGTGCTCACACTGTTGGCAAAGGATGAGGGCATAGAGAATCCCGTCATCTCCAAGCCCGAGTCGAAGCGCATGACCAAGGAAGAACTGGAGGAGAAGAAGGCTGCCAAAATCAGAATGCTGTCCACCATACTGGACAAGTTGGCAGTACCCCCCACGGCTTCTCCTGCCAAGGCCAGAAACTTTGCCATGGCCAGCAAGCCGGTAGGAGTCAGGCTGGCATGGGTGTGCAACTTCAAGCATGCCATGCATAGCAGTCCCTGTGGATGTGCCAAGCCACAGATGGGCGGCAAATGGGTTGTTTTAGGCAAAAACACTACAGCAGAAATAAAAGACGACAAGTAAAGATATGGATGAGACCATCAGAAATCCTCAAGCGCCACAAGACACAACAAGGCGTGTGGTAACCAACCGTCCGGCAGCCGCCGGCGATGCAACCATCCGGCCCAGTGGCGATTCGCAAAAAGCATCTGGCGGAGAAACGGAGTTCATGCTGAAGGGCAGGATATACCGGAGCATTAAGTGTCTTAGCGATAATTCAGGCGAGGCTCAAGTATTCCTTGTAGAAGGGGAAGAGGGAGAGCGCGTGCTGAAGATATACTATCCCAACTTCACTATCAAGAAGACGCTGATGCGTGTCATTCAGAACATAGGAATGGAAATGATAGTCAACATAGCCGACTATGGAAAGACCTATGTTGACGGCAAGAACCGCGACTATGAGCTGATGGAGTATCTCCGCGGCGGCACGTTGAGCGAATACGACCTGGACGGCGACTTCAATCAGTTCCGGCGCATAGCCTTGCAGGCCGCTGCAGCGCTGGCCTATTGCCACAACAACAATATTATCCACAAGGACATCAAGCCCGGAAACTTCTTCTTCCGCGATGCCGACCATAAGGAAATAGTGCTGGGCGATTTTGGCATCTCCAGCATCCTGGAAGGCGACGAGAAAGTGCACCGTACCACGCAGGCACGCACCCCCGTCTATGCCGCCCCCGAAATGTACAACGACGTGATTGACGGCGAAGTGGAGATTACCCCTGCTGTCGATTTCTATTCGTTGGGTATTACGCTGATGACACTCTGGCTGGGCGAGAACCCGCTGAGCCAGAACGAGCGTGTCATGATGCGCAAGAAGAACGAAGGCCGACTGCCTCGCATCAACGAACTGCCCGACCGCGTCAAGATGATAGTACAAGGATTGACATCTGTAAATCCTCAGACACGCTGGGCCTACGACGAAGTGGAGCGCTGGTTCCTCGGCGAGAATGTGAAGATAGACCTTTCTTCGCCCATCTTGAAATATCGCAGCTTCATTGTCGACCCCGAGCGGAACCTGGTGGCAGACAATGTACACGAACTGATACCGCTGCTGCTTGACAACGAGCGCCTGGCCATCAACTATCTCTACAACGGACGTATCGCCGGCTGGCTGGAGCAGTGCGGAAATGTGAAGCTGAGCTCGGCAGTGAAAGACATCACGGTGAACCGCTATCCCGCCGACCAGCGGGCAGGTCTGATGGCCTCCGTCTACGTCATGGAGCCAACCTATCCCTATACCGACGTGCGCGGCAACCTGTGTGACGATGTACACAGTGCAGCCATCTCGGTGTTAAGCTATCAGGACGAATACACTTTGGCACTGGCCAATCCCAACGACACACTCTTCCTGTATCTGGAGTCTCACACCAAGG
>ERZ842401.1467-NODE-1467-length-33730-cov-5.117357_pt1 | contig 33730 bp, 23 predicted proteins | sample MGYA00521270_ERZ842401 | MGnify/ENA primary metagenome ERZ842401 (study PRJEB31892, sample SAMEA3878208) | bioreactor metagenome | biome: Moose rumen | place: Sweden | collected 2011-10 | study: EMG produced TPA metagenomics assembly of the PRJEB12797 data set...
CCTTCTCACCCACCGCAATCATCTTGTCCGTGCGGCGGTCTAAAGCAACCACAGAAGGCTCGTCGACAACAATCTTGTCATCGCAAATGATAATTGTATTAGCTGTGCCAAGGTCCATGGCCAGCTCTTGTCTGAAACTGAAAAATCCCATACCTTCTTAATCTAATCAGTAATTACTCATTACTCATTATTAATTCTTAGCAAACCAACCGTGTATAGCTGTGTCGTAGTGCGAACTGACACCAAAGGCACGGGTGGCAAACATGCGGCGGTCTTCAAGGTCGGTCTGTGCACCCTTCTTGTTCAGAATATCAAGCAAAACAGAATATTCAGCCTTTGAAGGCACAATCACCACATCCTTGAAGTTTTTCGCACCGGCACGAATCAGCGAGATACCGCCAATGTCGATCTTCTCAATGATGTCGGCTTCTGAAGCACCGCTGGCAACAGTCTGTTCAAAGGGATACAAATCGACAATAACCAAGTCGATTTCAGGAATTTCATATTTAGCCATCTGCTCGCGGTCGCCCTCATTGTCGCGACGACCCAGTATGCCGCCGAACACTTTCGGGTGCAGCGTCTTCACACGGCCGCCTAAGATAGATGGATACGTCGTCACGTCTTCAACTTTCTGACATTCATAGCCCAGCGACTCAATGAATGTCTGTGTGCCGCCCGTAGAGAGAAACTTCACACCCTCGTCATTCAGTTTCTTCAGCAACTCCTCCAGTCCGTCCTTGTGGAACACGGAGATCAGTGCGGTCTTAATCTTTTTTGCTTCTGCCATAATTTTTATAACGTTATAAATTACTCATTACTAATTAATCTATAATGAGGGCGCAAAGATACAAAAAAAGTTAGGAGTTCTTGCGTTTCTAACCCTCTTTTTTATAAAAACCGCACTTTTCTTGACCCTTATTTATTCTTTTTATAGTAGTCGAGGGCCAACTGTACATTTTGGATGATGGCATCCGACGTGAATGTAGCTCCCGTCACACCGTCAACTTTCATTTTCTGCGCATCGTTCACTTTCTTGTTGTCCCACTTGTCAAGCAGGCCTTTCTTCACTCTGGCCATGTATTTGGGCGTTTCCTGATTCTTCAGGGCTTCCACCTTCACCACCTTGTTCTTCTTGATGTAGACCTTGACAGGTGTCGTGCTCACATAACCCGTTATGTTCTTGCCCAAAGTGGTGGTGTTGACGACATACATGCCGTCTTCTTTTGTCATAACCTTGTCATCTTCTGGTGTGGCGCTCTGCAGTGCGAAGGCCAACATGAGCAGTGCAAGACTACTCGTAAAAACAGCTATTTTCTTCATGATAGAATTTCTTTGTATGATTATTTTATACTTTTTCTATAAGATGCTTATTTTGTGGAATGGTTTAATTGAACAGTCCGATGCTCAAGCCAATTGTTTTGCTATTGAGCGAATTGTTCGTCTTGATATAGTCGCCGTATGCACGGACGAACCATCGGGTATCTGTTCCCTTGATTTTCAGTGGGAACTGATAGGTCAGCTGCAGATGGCCGCGCCAGTAGTTGGCCGCATAATAGCTTAGGTCGGGCAGCAGCACCTGTTGGGCATAGTCGGTGGTGGGGTCGGCCAAGTCCAGTTCAGGGCTCTGTGCCACATAACCGCCAGCGCTGGCTTCTACCCACAGCCGCTTCGTGATGGCTCCGCCGCCTTCGGCCATGATGGTCGTACCGCCATGGCTGAATGTCGATGTGGGCAGCAGGTACTTGTTCTTGCTGTCGTCAAGTGCAACATGGAAACCTGCGTATGCCTGCTCTTCTCGTCCCTTGCAGAAGTGGGCGCGATAGAGAATGTCGGCATTGAAGACGTTCACCTGATAGCGTTTCTTGTAGGTAAGCAGCCTTTCGTATGAATAGGAAGTCAGTCCTGTTGATGCATCCTGTGTGGCAATCAGTTTCTGTCGATACTCGTCAGCGTATGCCTGGTCAATGTTCATGCTGATGTCCAACTGATGAATGGTGTTCCCCTCGTAGAAGCGGTTGCGCAGAGCGATGCCATATTGATAGTCCACATAGCGTCCAGGCTCATATTTGTATTGTTCATAGGCATACTCTTCACCACGTTCGATAGACAGAGATAGCAGTGAGTGCTGGGTTTGGGAATGAAAGGCATACGACAGTTCGCCGCCGAAACGGTGGTCCACCCATTCACGCCAAAAACTCTCATAGCCGTTGGTCTTGCCGTCAACATTTTCCAGTCCCGACATGAAATAGTATTTGATGGTGGCATTCTTCTGCTCGTTCTTGACACCCGTAAACTTCTCTTTCCGGCGATGGTAGCTGCCGCTGAGGGCTACGGTGTGCATCCCAGCCGTATAGGCAACGGCTGGCGTGACCTTGTAGTCGAGCAGTTGGATGCGCGGACGTGGGTCGCGCAGTCGGCTCAGGTCGCCAGCTTTGTAGTCAAGTCGCATGCCGAATCGCCATCCGTTGAATGCTGTTGTTCCGATAGCAGCCGTGAAATCGAAGTCTTGAAAGTCGTACTTACCCTTGATGGCACTGCCGGAGAAGTAGGGATTGGCATTGTAGGGACGCATCACATCAGCCCACGACCGTTCTTTGGTACGCCCGAGGTCGAAGTCGAAACGCCCGTAGCCGTACAGGTATTTCCCAATAGTCTGATAACGCTCGCTCTTGAAGCGCAACTGGTTGGTCTGGTTGCCTTCCTGAATGCGTGTGTAGTCGCCTGAGTGGTGCTCTCCGTTGAAAAGCGCATAGCCACGGTTGTGCAGAGAGTCAATGCCCAGTGCAGCAGCATTGCTGGTCAGTCGCCACAGCTGTGTTGCGTCATCATAGCGATAGGCTCCTTCCTGCGCATGGGTGGATGCCATGAACAGCAGAAGAGATGTATATAGAAAGATGGTTCGTCTCATTGTTCCGTAATTTCGTCTTGTTGATTAATCGTCATATTCGCGCGGCTTGATGGTGGTCGACACCTTGAAGTCGTTTGAACTGTTGTTGGTGTCCATGAGAATCTTCCGACCGTCGGCTGTGACCTTGTCGGTTCTGCGGTATACCACCTCGCCCGTATAGCCGCTGATTGACTCGATGTGCGTATAGCCGGCATCAATGTCGCTATAGAGGCGTTTCGAGGTAACGTCGACACCGGTCGACTTGTTCTTCAGATAGTCAACACCGTCGAGAATCAGCCGTTTAGGCACGCAGAGATAGTAGTTCGAACCGCTGGTCTTGCCATATCCATAAGTGTGGGGCCAAAGGTCGAAATCTTCCGTGGTGCGGAAAATGATGACTCCGCAGGGACCGCCTTGCATCAGGTTCATTGTACTGTTCTTGGGGAAGATGGTGAACGAGGTGAGCAGGGCCGGAACAGCAGGGTTGTTCACGTGATTGGTAGCTCCCTTTGATTCAAAGTCGGCTCCCGTCAGGTCGTATTCCATGTTGTTGACATCGCTATGGTCGGTAGCGCTGTTTGTCAGCAGGAGCGTGCCACCGCCCTTAATCTTATAGGGCTTGTCGGCAGGCACTTGGAACACCTGTTTCACAATGACCACCGAGTCGGCATAGTCCTCATGCAGGTTTTCAAGCGTGTAGGGCTGGGGACTGGTAGATTCAAGCAGTCCGATGTAGAGTCCGCTCACGTCAATAGAGTCGGCCGACTGGTTGTACAGTTCCAGATATTTGCCGTACAGGTAGTTCTTGTTGTTGGCATCTTTCGAGCCGGCACTGGCTATCTTGCCGATGACGATGTCGCGTTTTACCTCCATTGAGGTGGGCAGAAGGATGGGGCTGCCCTCTTGCTCCTCCGTGATGGGCTGTGCGTTCAGGGCTCCTGTCACGATGCATCCGTTGCTGACTGCCTGTTCGCCCGTCAGCTGGCTATATTCCTCACCCGACAGTTCCCACGAGGTTGAGATATCGTAGATGTCGGGCTTGATGTCTGGGAAAGTGGCAATACCGTTTTCGTCGGTCTTGCTGACCATTTTTGTAGAGCCAAGGGCTATGGTCACGTTTTTCCCTTCTGCTCCCTGACTGCCGGCTAATTCGGCAGGCAGTACTACCTGAACCTTCCCGTTGACATTGCGGCTGACATCCTCGTAGTCGATGCATCCGGCCAACGCCGTGGCAGCGAGTAGGATAGGGATGATATGCTGATACTGTTTCATTGCGCTGGTAAATTAAAGATTGAGATACAATTCGGCACCGAAGCTGAAGCCAGTGTTGCGTTGGGTCAGTGTGCTGGTCTTATTGCCTGTCATGAAGGGCTCATAGTAGAGCGCGTTGTTCACGTAGAACGACAATCCGCCCACCTTGCCCAGTTCCTTGGTCAGTCGGGCCTGCAGGTTCCACGTCACAGGTGTCTTGTTGGGCTCGTTGTCCTTTTCGGTGATCAACAGTTCTTCGAGTGCCACACTGCTTTGGGTAGTGGGTTTCGTAGCGGTGTATTGGACATTGTTGGTCAGCTGACCGCCTGCTTGTGTGAAGTTGTCATCGAAGGCAATATAGCCTCCCATCATGTCACTGGTCAGCTCGTGGCGGTTCAGTTGTGCGTCAATCCATGCGATAGGCTGTTTGTCGGCAATGTAGCTGTGGTTCCAGTCGTACCAGATGGCCTGTGCCGTAAATGATGCCACCATGCGCAACTCTGGTATGTGGGTGACGGTGCGCAGTGTGGTCACAAAGCGGCGGTATTTGTTGTAGTCGCCCCCCGACGGATAGATAATCTTGAAAGGCGTGAGACCATTGTTGCGCAGATCGTACTGGTTGGCTGTGACATAGCTGCTGGGCAGTTTGCCCGATGGTACCGAACTGCTGTTCATGTCGGTGCTCCATGTCTTTGTTTCTTGCCAGGCACCGCTCAGCAGGAACTGAGTGCGCAGGGGCTTCACGGTGCCGAAGTCGAAGTCGGCCTCAATGCCACGGTTAATGGTGGTGTTGGTATTGCCAATCTCGCCTGTCGTCATGAAGTAGACATTGGTGCGTGCCGGGTTCGAATAGTCAATTTCGGTGGCCTGTCCGGGGGTAATCTTCAGTCCTTGTGTCTGGGTGAAGTAGCTGCTGGTATAGGTGAGATAGTCGGTCACCGAACCGAATCCGTTGGGTGTCTTGTCGCGATAGGCCAGCAGTGACAATTTGCGTCCGTGGGGAAGTTTGAAGTCCAGTCCTGCCTCAATCTTGGTCGTTGTGGCATTCTTCATGTTCTTCGAGTAAGCCACTTCATAGACCATGGTGCGGTAGGCCAGTATCTGTGCCGGCAGGTCGTTAGTCGGCATATAGTTGGCTGCCTCCAGGTCGGCATATTTCTTGTCGGGATACAGGTAGTTGAGGCCAGGTGTCTTTGAGCTCATGCCGATGCCACCCCTGATGTCCAGCCATTTGGTTACAGCGAACGACAGGTTCAGGCGTGGCGACAGTGCCATCGTGGCGACATCGCCGAATGGCTGCAGTGCCGTGAAGCGCAGACCGGCCGTGGCCCGCAGACGGTTCACCTTGTTCAGGTTCCATGTGAACTGGTCTTCTGCATAGGCGGCTATCTGGTGCAGTCCGGGCACGTCGCTGAAGGCACGCGGCCGACCGTTGCTGTTGGGGTTCAGCGGGTGTCGCTCGTCTTCGTTATAGTAGCCGCGTCCGCTGTTCCAGTCGTAGCGGTAGTCGGCACCGATCTTGAAGGTCTGGCGTATCTTCCCTGCCTTGAAGAAGAACTGGTCGCTTATTTTGGCATAGACGTTGCCAGGACGGCTCTCGGTTGCTCCCGATGCCAGATAGGAACGTGTCTCGAAGGGAACGATGTAGTAGCCCGACTCGCGTGCCGTTAAGATGGGTTGCAGTCCTGATCCGGCATAGCTGGTGGTGTGGTTGTCGGTCTGGGTGAGGCTGATGCCTATTGTATAAGATAAGGTACGCGCAAGGAGTTTGTTCAGCTGAATACGTCCGTTGTGTGTCAGCGAGAAGGTCTGGTTCTTGTTCTCTGTCGATGTGCCGTCGGCTTCCACGTCGGGGTCGCTTCCGCTCCAGTCTTTGGCCTGCATGTAGCGCAGTTTGGTGTTGATGTTCCATTTGGGCGTGATGTCGTAGCCCCAGCCTACGTTGGCTGTGTAGCGGTGGAACGAGCGTGTCTTCATTCGCGGGTCGCCCCATGCCTGTGCATAGTCAAGACTGACGTTCAGAATGCCGGCTTTGCCCAGATTCTCACCTTTGCCCAGTGAGTAGTTCATGATGGTCGGGTTCACCTTGGCCTTGAATTGTACGGGCGTGACACCCACCTTTGAGTGAACCACCACCAAGCCACTGGTCAGGTCGCCGTATTCTGCCGAGGGAATGCCGCGCACCACTTCCACCTCGTCAATGTCGTCGGCAGCAATTTGGCGCAGGTCGGTACCGGTGAAGGCAGTCGAGGAAAATCCTCCTTGTGTGAGGGCACCATTGTTTGACATCGGTACACCGTCGACGACGATACTGGCACCGAAAGCCGACGTGTTGTTGTTCACCAGTTGGCGCAGTTGCAGGTTCGACGACGAAATCAGGTCCTGATTGCCCATCAGTTGTCCGGGCACCAGCTGCATGATGTCGGCCAGCGACGTAGCCTGCAGGTGGTCGATGGCCTGTCGGCCAATAATACTTGAGGTTGATGAGCCGCTGGCGTTCTGCCGGGCTGTCACGGTGATGCCTTTCAGTGCCAGCGACGTGGGCTGCATCACGTATTTCAGGTGCATGTCCTTTTCCACTTTCAGACGGGCGTTGATGGTCTCGAAGCCCACGTAGCTGATTTGCAGCATATACTCACCCTCGGGCACGTTCTGCATTGTGGCTTCACCGTTGACGTTGGTGACCGCCATGATGTCGGCAGGCAGCAACCGCAGTGTTGCCATGACCACGGCATCGCGCGAGCCGCGCTCGTTGACCTGTATGTGCAGGGTGTTTCCTTTCTGCTGCGCACTTGCCGCAATGCTCAGCAGCATCAGCAAGGCATATAACAGGAAACTTCTTTTCACGCTATTTTTCATTCTTTACTTTTCGCTTTTCTCTTCTTTGCATACATGGGGAGCCGGTACTACGGCCTCAATACCGGCAGTCTTCAGCTCCTCAAGCAGTTCCTCCTCGCTGGTCTCAGTATTGACATAGGTGATAGCCAGAGATTTCTGCCGCTTGCTGACGTTGGCATCGTCGACTCCCTCAATGGCCAGGGCTGTCTCAATCGTTTCGTCGCAGACCTGTTCGGCAGGAATCTTGAAGTAGGCAAAGCTGATGTTCTTGCTGGTATAGTAGTTCACGGGAGTGAAGCCCATGCCAGTAAGGATTTCCCTGATATCAGCCTTCGAGGTGCGGTTGGCATCGTAGCGGAAGAACACGTAGTGCTTCTCGATATTGGGCCCAATGCTGTCGATGCCCTCAACTTCTGAAAGTCGCTTGCTGATGCGGTTGGCACAGTTCCGGCAGTGCATGTCGGCCATCTTCAACCCCATGCCACGCATGATGGTGTCGGTCTTGCTATAGGCCGACGGCTTGTAGCGCGTGCCGCGCAGATAGTTCATGATGGAGTCGGGACAGGTGCGCGCAGCGTTGTAGCTCACGCTCACGGTGCGTTTCTCCAAATCGAAACTCAGCGATTCAACGGCAGGGTTCTTTCTCAAGGCCGTACCAACCTTGTGGGCACATTCCTCACAACGCATCGACTTGATGCGCCATACAAGTGTATCTGCAGGCTGGGCTGCCTGCAGATTCGTGGCTGCCATCAGGGCTACCAGAAATAATAGTTTTCTCATCATCATGATTTTCCGAGATTATGGATTCAGGCTGCAAAAGTACAATTTTTTTCACAATTATGCAATCATCAAATATGGGTATTTGCTTTTTTCACCTTTAAACAGAACGGGATATGAGTTGAATTAAATGATGGTCTGTATCTAACGAGTTTACAAACTCGTCGACTTTGTTGAACAAACTCGTCGACTTTGTTGAACAAACTCGTCGACTTTGTAAAACGGTATGAGGTCGATTACAAAACAAGGCAATATCGGTTGCCATGAAATGCACGGTAAATAGTGTGATGCTATAAATAATCTGAAAAAGGAATATTTTTTTCCAGATTTTCATGGTAATATTGTCTACTAAATATTTTTTTTGTACCTTTGCACCCCGAAAAAGTGTAAATATACACAATATTATAGATAAATAACCCAAAAACATCCAAAATGTTTAAGAATTTTCATGGTTATGGTCTTCTTGAAGCCTACCACAAGATGCGCCAAGTGCAGAAAGACCATCCCCTTACTGTTCAGAAACAGCTCGTCAAAGGCTGTTGCGTGTTGCTGATTACGTTGCTGTTGTGGAATATGCCTGCCGAATATTATGGCATGGAAGGGCTGACCGTTGTGCAGCAGCGCATTATCGCAATCTTTGCTTTTGCCACGCTGATGTGGATTTTAGAGGTGGTGCCGTCGTGGGCAACGAGTGTCGCCATCATCGGATTGATGCTCGTCTTTACGTCTGATAGCGGCATCAAGTGGATGTGCGACCCTGAACAGGTGGGCACACTCCTGTCCTATAAGTCCATCATGGCCACTTTTGCCGATCCCGTTATCATGCTGTTCATCGGCGGCTTCATCCTGGCTATCGCTGCAACGAAGACCGGACTCGATGCCCAGTTGGCCAAAGCCCTGCTGAAGCCTTTCGGAAACAAGAGCGAAAACGTGCTGCTCGGCTTTCTGCTTATCACCGGACTGTTCTCGATGTTTGTGTCGAACACGGCCACAGCAGCCATGATGCTCACCTTCCTGACCCCTGTGTTCAAACAGCTGCCACCCGAAGGAAAAGGGCGTATTGCAATGGCTCTCTCTATTCCTGTAGCAGCCAACCTGGGCGGTATGGGAACACCTATTGGAACACCGCCGAACACCATTGCCATGAAATACCTGAACGATCCCGAAGGACTGAATCTCGGACTGGGCTTCGGTCAGTGGATGATGTTCATGTTGCCGCTCGTCATTGTGCTGCTGTTCATCAGTTGGATGTTGCTGAAGACCCTGTTCCCTTTCTCGCAGAAGACCGTGGAACTGAAGATTGAGGGCGGCATGAAGAAAGATGCACGTACCTATATCGTTATCGTAACCTTCTTCCTGACCGTGCTCTTGTGGCTGCTTGATACGGTGACAGGCATCAACAGCTATACCGTGGCACTTATCCCCTTCGTCGTGTTTGCCCTTACAGGGGTGATCACCCGTGCCGATTTGGAGGAAATCAACTGGTCGGTCATCTGGATGGTAGCCGGTGGCTTCGCTTTGGGCTACGGACTGAATGCCTCTGGACTGGCAGCTCTTGCTGTGCAGAGCATACCGTTTGGCGACTTCTCGCCCCTGCTGATTCTGCTGCTGTCGGGTCTGATCTGCTACGGACTGTCCAACTTCATCAGCAACTCGGCAACGGCAGCCCTCTTGATGCCTATTCTGGCAGTGGTTTGCACGGCTATGGGCGACAAGCTTGATGCCATCGGTGGAACACCCACCGTGCTTATCGGTATTGCCATTGCCGCTTCGAGCGCTATGGTGCTGCCCATCTCAACGCCGCCGAACGCATTGGCATACGCCACTAATCTGGTTCAGCAGAAGCAGATGGCTAAGATCGGTCTGATAGTCGGCATCATCTCGATGGTGCTGGGCTATGGCGTGCTCTACGCGATGGGTTCGCTCCATCTGATTTAAAGTTTCGTTATAGGTCCATAACGAAATAGCACCTCTATGATAAAAGTCAATATGATTGCAGCCGTGGCCCGTAACAGGGCCATTGGCTTTCAAAACAAGCTGATCTACTGGCTGCCCAACGACCTGAAGCGCTTCAAGCAACTCACCACCGGCCACACCATCATCATGGGGCGCAACACCTATCTCTCACTGCCCAAGGGCGCACTGCCTAACCGCCGTAACGTCGTGCTCTCCACCACCGTTACGGACATCCCCGGCTGCGACGTCTACCCTACCCTGCAGGCTGCCCTCCAGAGCTGCCGCGACGACGAGGACGTCTTCATCATCGGTGGCGCCCGCGTCTATGCCGAGGCTCTGCCCCTTGCCGACCGCCTCTGTCTGACCGAGGTTGACGACACCCCGCAGGAGGCCGACGCCTTCTTCCCCGACTATAGCAACTGGCACTGCACTGCCCGCGAGGAGCATGCCCCTGACGAGCGCCATGCCTACCCCTATGTTTTTGCCGACTACGAAAACTCCTGATTTTATAACGACTGACAACCGCCCATGCCCGCGAGCAACTCTGTGTGACTCTGTGTCTCTGTGCGAGAAAATCTTTCGACGATTCTTTAACTGCCTCACGCATCTTTTTATTCTCGCACAGAGGCACAGAGTTACACAGAGTTGGCACCGCAGATTATCACCATGCCAAAAAGAGAGCAAACGCGAATGCCCGTCAGCAACTCTGTGTGACTCTGTGTCTCTGTGCGAGAAAATTTCTCGACGATTCTTTAACTGCCTCACGCGTCTTTTTTTATTCTCACACAGAGGCACAGAGTTACACAGAGCAGGCACCGCAGATAGTGCTGTCTCCTAAAAGTGGTCTCACCTCTATCACCTGCAACTTTATCGCCTCACTTACAGACAGATAGACCACACCTGTACCCTCACCAAGTGTCTCACCAGTGCTCGCCCGTGAAGAATCTTCTACACTTTTTTTTTCACAGAGTGAATGAATATTCATGCAGCGAACAATATTCGATAATATTCTGGTAACATGCGATAGTATTCCGATAACTTGCGATGTTATTGGAATAACTTGCGATGTTATCCGCGCCATTCGCATAACTACAACAACTGCATAAACATTCATGCATAAACGGATGCGCATGCAGAATAGGTCGCAAAAAGTTGTAGAAGATTCTTCACGGGCGAGCACTGGTGAGACACTTGGTGAGGGTAGCAGTTGGCGTAATATGCTGTGAAACAATCCTTTAAGCAGAGGTGAGACAGGTGAGGGTATATTTTTCCGTCATACCCTTACTCACTGCCTCTCAACGCTACTTGCTTCCTGCCTATATGCTACCAAACACACGGAAATCTGCCCAAATGAACAGAAAAAGAAAGAAAAAACAGACACAAAAGCAATAAATCGTGAAAAAATTTGCGTGTTTCGCGAATAATTCATATATTTGCAGCGGAAAAGGTGTACACCTCCCCCGCACAAGGTGCCATGCCGACAAACAAAACGAGACAAAACTATTTACTAATTTTAAAATCATAACGAGTATGAAGAAAATTTTTACACTTATTTCTGTTGCCCTCGTGGCAATAAGTGCTAACGCTCAGACCGAGACCGAGAGTTATCTCGCTGTAGACCAAGATGGTAACATGGCAAGTGCGTATGCAGCAGTAGTTGATGAAAACAAAGTCGCAACAAACGTTGTGAATGGCAATTCTGTTGTCAAATTTAGCACTACTAATGTTGAAGTTGAGGCTGTCGGCTCAGGTGTTCCCGCAGACAAAGTTGATCCAGATGACCCCACAGCGAATATTGGTCAGGATATTACAATCGGTGCTGTCATCAATGCAGATGAGCACACCTACGAATTGGTTTCCATCAATTCAACTAAGGACATCAAGTGGGAAGTGAAGAGTCAAGGCGACATTAATTTCTTCTATATTGCTGGTACTGGCAATCCCGCTGTTTCTATGTATGCAAAGCAAAATTCCAAAGATGGTGACTTGGTAGACAACGCCTACTCTGTCGTTGTTGTAGCTTTCGACCCAGCTACTGGCGGTGAGCCGTTAAGCGGTCTCTATTACAAATTTACCACTAAAGTTGATGGTGCTCTTAAGGTTGGCATTTGGGCTAATAAGGGTAATCGTACTACTTTCCTTGTTGATGGTGACACCAAACAGCCCAGTGAATATTTGGTTGAAGGCTATGTCAACGGCCAGAGCTATACGCAGGAAGACGTGGATGCCGGAAAAGCAACGGCAGAACAAATTGGACAAAAGAAGTGGTTATCTAATGACGAAATAGTTGCACTTAACACTTCTGGTAATCCATGGATTATTGGCCCTGGCAACCAAAATTTCTGGGGTAATGTCATTATTGACGCCAAAGCAGGAAAGACCTATTGGCTTTTCCAGGGCAACTCTCAGATTGGTTTCCAAGGCTATACATTTGCCCCTGGTGCTAAGAAAGAAGAACTTGTTACAGATGTAAAAGCTATCAAGAACATTGCCACTGCCAACGACGCTCCCGTTTACAATCTGGCTGGCCAGCGTGTCAACGCTGCCACGAAGGGTCTGCTGATTAAGAACGGCAAGAAGTTCATCAACAAGTAATTTGTACAAAACTAATAAGTACATAAGCGAGGCTACATGATGGTGGCCTCGCTTTTTATTGCGAATAATTTGGAGGTTATAGTGAAAATATACACTTTGATTCCATTAATTATACTTCTCCAACCTACTGACTAATAGTTATTTATTGTTAACACAAGTTTGTGTCACACAAGTTTGTGTGACACAAACTTGTGTGATTCCTGTTTTATTTATAACTTTGCAGCCAAACAACAAGAAAGAAACCACAAAATGGAACAAAACAGCTTTGTATATGGCGTGGCCGTGTCAGGCTACAACTTCACTGGACGCGAAGAAGAAACTTTGCGGCTAAAAAGGAACTTTGAGGGCGGAATCAACTCCATCTTAATATCACCACGCCGATGGGGCAAGACATCGTTGGTGAATCATGTCTGCAAGCAAGTGAACAGAGAAAAAGTTATACCAGTTTTTCTTGACATGTTCACTTGTCGTAACGAATACGAGTTTTACAATGCATTGACCGCAGCTGTCATCAAGCAAACAGCGTCATCTTCAGAGCGATGGATGGACAACGCCAGGGATTTCCTGATGCGCCTGACTCCTAAGATTTCTATTAGTCCGGAGCCAATGTCCGATTTCTCGCTGTCATTGGGAATAACCCCTAAGACGCATAGCCCTGAGGAAATTTTGCAATTGGTGGAAACTATTGCCTTAAAAAAACAGAAACGAATTGTAGTGTGTATTGATGAGTTCCAGCAGATTGGCGAATTTGACGATTCGCTAAATGTCCAGAAAAAGCTTCGGTCTGTCTGGCAGCATCAGCAATACACCTCGTACTGTCTGTTTGGCAGCAAAAAGCACCTGATGAGTAATATTTTCCAAAGACGCAACATGCCGTTTTATCAATTCGGCGACATGCTTTTCTTAAAAAAGCTCCCTATAGAGCAATGGGTAAGTTATATTGTGTCTCACTTTGAGGCAGACGGCTGTCATATATCAGAGTCGTTGGCAGCCAAAATATGTGAAACAGTAGACTGTCATTCTGCCTATGTACAGCAGTTAGCATGGCTCATGATTACAAAGATGCAGAAGGGCGAGACCGCATCAGAACACTTATTAGAGCGAGCCACGGAGAATCTGTTGGATGCCTGCGAGCTGTTATTCATTCAACAGACAGAGTCGCTGACAGCCTACCAAATGAACTTTCTCAGAGCCATCATGGCTGGAGTAACAAAAGATTTTGGCGAACAACACATCAGGGAAGAATACCACTTAGGGAGCAGTTCCAATATTCCCCGACTGAAATCAGCACTGATAGCTCGTGACTTGATAGACTATGACGGAGAGCAATACTTCATCACCGACCCTGTTTTCACGTTGTGGTTCAAACGCAAAGGCTACTGACATCATGTTACAAAATCGGTATTGGGTCGTCTTATATAATAATTAGGAATAAAAAACAAACGAAGATATGAAAAAACAAGTCTTACTATTAATGGCTGTGTTGCTGACATGCACAACAGCTATTGCACTGACCACCCTGCCAGGGGTGTTGGCAAGTAACACCGTACACTTGAGTGTGACCATTAGTCCAGCAGGAGCTGGTAGCGTGGAACGTCCCTCGCGTGACATCGTTATAGGCGGCAATGCTACGTTCACTGCGGTAGCCAATGCGGGATTCTCCTTTGACGGCTGGTATGTCAATGACGCACTGGTGTCAAATGCCAACCCATACCAATTCAAAAGTGTACAGACTGACTTGGATATCGTAGCCAAGTTTAACTCGCTGGCCGCCAGCACGCTGACATGTGCTGCGAAGCCCGGCTGCGAGGGTATGGGAAGCGTAACAGTCAGCCCGGCAGGAACTGTAGACGGCAACAGCCACAAGATTAATACCGGCACACAGGTTACTGTACAGGCCACTTCCTCGACGGGGCACGTGTTTGTACAATGGGAAGATGCCAACGGCACAGTATTGTCCACCAGCAGCAGTTACACGTTTACGCTGACAGAAGACCGCACTGTCTACGCCGTCTTTAAGCAGTTAGACAACTACAAGGCAGACCTTGTTGCCTTCCCTGGCTGTGAAGGCTATGGGCGCTTCACCACAGGCGGCCGAGCCATTGACGGGCGAGGCTCGAAGGTGTATTACGTAACACGGTTAGATGACTGTACCGACAACAATCTGGTGGAGGGGACACTGCGCTGGGCACTGAAGTCGGGCGATGACACACCACGCACCGTGTTGTTCAAGGTCAGCGGTACCATCTACCTGACCTCGCGCCTCTCCGGAGCCAAGCAGAACGTGACCATTGCCGGACAGACAGCACCCGGTGGCGGCATCTGCATAGCTGGCTATCAGATGAAGCTCAGTTCCAACACGATAGTGCGCCACATCCGCTTCCGTGCCGGTGACCTGCCCAATGGCAGCATGTCTCCATTAGATGTGGAGAACATCAACCACATCGTGCTTGACCACTGCTCATTCTCATGGTCGATGGAGGAAAACCTGACGCTCTACGACACAGACTATACTACCACGCAGTGGTGCATCTTCACGGAGGGACTGTACTACTCAAAGAACGTCAAAGGCGAGCGCTCCTATGCCATGCAGTGGGGCGGTGAGCATGGCACCATGCACCATTGCCTGATTACCAACTGCAACAGCCGCATGCCTCGCTTCAACGGTGTGCGTCCCAGCACCAACGACCGGCATGCCGACAACGAGTTTGCCAACAACGTCATCTACAACTGGGGCAGCGTGAATGCCGTCTATGGCGGAGAGTGCTCTACAGGCAATGCGGGCGACTACAACCGCGTCTACATGATCAACAACTATTATCGTCCCGGCCCCCAGACGCAGCAGTCCACTTCCAGCCGCCGCTATTTTGTGCGCCCTACTGGTGGGGACATCAGCGAACTGGGGCAATGGTATCTGAAAGGCAACAAGTTTGAGCTGTCAAGCAAGTGGGCACCAAGTTCCACCATCTGGAGCGACACGGAACTGAAGAAGGTGAATGAAGATAACTTCTATGGCTATACCTCCAACAACAACTCACGCGCCATCGACTTCTGGTCAGTATCCGTATCGCAGGCTGCTGCCGACAAGGCGTTCTTGAAGGAACTGCCCTATGAACTGAGCGGGATGACCTACGAAAGCGCTGACGAGGCATACCAGTCGGTGCTGAAGAACGTGGGTGCCACGCTGCCGCGTTTAGACGAGGTGGATGCCCGCGTCATAGCAGAAGCTGCAGGCACACAAGAGCCGCAATTCGGTGGCCGCCTCGGCAAGCGCAGTGGCATCATTGACTCGCCTTACGACATCACCCTGCAGAGCCATGACGATTTTGCAGCACTCGATGAGGCTACGGCCACAGAAATAAATGTCACCTGCTATCCCCGCTTGCAGGCGGATGCCGACGAGTATGCCTGCTGGGTGGCAGACTCTGACGGTGACGGTCTGCCTGACGACTACGAGAAAGAGGTCGGGCTGAATCCCAACAATGCTGCCGACGGACAGGCACTTACCGAGAGCGGATACTCTAACCTGGAGGTGTTCCTCAACGGGGTAGCCTCATCGACTATCGACATGTCACGATACAACCGCCAGCAGGCCGTCAGCAAGCAAAACAGGTTCAACGCCATTGTGGCCAGCGACGGTACTGGCGACTACACCACCGTGCAGCAGGCCGTGGATGCTGCCACGGGCAGTGCACCTTACTATATTTTCATCAAGGCAGGCACCTACGAGGGCCACGTACAGATTGACAAGGCCAACGTACACCTGACAGGCCAATCGAAGCAGAACACCATCATTACCTGGAACAAGCTGGCCAGCGAGGGGAGTGTTGACAACACATCGACTGTCAACGTGACGGCCAACGACGTGTCGTTCGACAACCTGACCATTCGCAACACCCGTATTGCCGAGGGACAAGCCCTGGCACTCTACACCAAGGCTGACCGCATCATCGTGACAAGCTGCAACATAGAAGGCTATCAAGACACCTATCGCACAGGCAAACAGGGACAGCGCCATCTGGTGCGCAACACCAAGATTGCCGGACGCACGGACTTCATCTATAACGATGGTGAGGCATACTTTGACAGCGACACCCTGCACATTGTGGAAAGTGGCGGATACATTGTGGCTCCCGCCCACATCAACCCCAAGTATGGCTATGTGTTCCGCGACTGCATCATCACCAGTGCACATAGTGGAATGACCACCTATTTAGGCCGCCCGTGGGGAGACACGCCCAAGGTGTCGTTCATCAACACCCGGCTGACCAATGGCGTAAGCATCTACCCACAAGGATGGGTAGACATGGGCGGACTGCCCATACAAATGGCTGAGTATAACACACTGGATGCCAATGGCAATGCCATAGACTTGAGCCAGCGTAAGACTTCGTTCACGGCTGACGGTAACACACGCACCAGCAAAACTGTATTGTCACCAATGGAAGCCGACGCCTGCAAACTCGACTACATGCTGCGCGACAACGACGCGTGGGATGCCGACTGGCAAGCCTTCATCCTGCCTGCCCTGCAGCTCTACAAGGGGAACGGGCTGCTGACATGGAACGACCCGACGGGCTATGCCCAGTGCTATCTGGTCATTGTAGACGGGAAGGCCCAGCTGACCACAGACACCAGCATGGCCTACAATGGCCAGCAGGTCACCGTACAGGCTGTCAGTGCCAGCGGCGTATTGGGCGAAACGGCATCGGCAGCTGATGCGTCAACACTCGGCATTCACACACTCAGCAGCGGTGTCAGCGTGGTCAGCCGCCAGTTCTTCTCCGCAGACGGTCACCGTGTGTCGCGCTTGCAACACGGTGTGAACATCATTCGGGAAACGCTGTCCAACGGAACCACGCGTACCACGAAAGTCGTAACGAAATAAACAAATAGATTACAGGGTGATTTCGCCAGAGCCAAAGCAGCGGTGATGCTGCTCGTCATAGATGACGCAGAACTGACCTGGGGCGACACCGTGTATAGGCGTATCGGAGGTGACGGTAAAAATACCGTCGCCTCTGTCTGTTATCTGCGCACTATGAAACTCTGGGGTATGGCGAATCTTGAAGGTGACAGGCCAAGGACCATCAGCCTTGGAACACTTGTCCAAAGGCAAAGTGAGCCAATGAACATCTCTAATCATAAACTCCTGCTGGTAGGCTGTTTGAGGGTCATAGCCATGGGAGACATAGAGGATGTTTTGAGTTACGTCCTTCTTCACCACAAACCATGGGCCACCACCAAAGCCCAAGCCGTGACGCTGGCCAATGGTATGGAACCACAAGCCATGGTGCCGGCCAATCTTGCGACCACTTTCCAGTTCGATGACATCGCCCAACTGCTCGCCTAAGTAGCGACGAATGTAGTCATTGTAGTTCAACTTGCCTAAGAAACAGATGCCTTGCGAGTCTTTACGCTTGGCATTCACCAAGTGCTCACGCTCAGCAATCTGACGCACCTCGTCCTTCATCATGTGACCAATGGGGAACAGGGCTTTCCGAAGCTGCCAGTCATAGATTTGTGCCAGAAAGTCTGTCTGGTCCTTCACAGGGTCGGGACTGGTGCAGAGCCATTTGCGCCCTTCGTCGTCCAATTCCGTCTGCGCATAATGTCCTGTAGCTATGAGGTCATAATCATGACCACACTTCTCATCGAAGGCACCAAACTTGATGAGCCTGTTGCACATCACATCAGGATTGGGAGTCAGGCCAGCACGCACCTTTTCCATGGTGTAACGCGTCACCTGTCCCCAGTATTCTTGGTGGCAGTCTACCACCTCTAATCGACAATTATACTTCCGGCTGACAGCCGTTGCCATCTCCAAGTCTTCCTCAGAGGAGCAGTCCCATTCTTCCGTTTCCTCCGGTCCTATCTTGATGTAAAAACAATCAGGATGCAGTCCCTGCTGCACCAGCTCATATAGCACGACTGAACTGTCTACGCCACCCGAAAGCAACACGGCGATTTTCTTATCTTCTATGTTCATGGGTGCAAAGTTACGAAATTTTTCCGAAAACTCGTTAAATAGCTTGGCTGTTCCATGAAATTCTGCTATCTTTGCATAATTATTAATTATGTACGCACGTATGAAACAAAGACTACTTATCGCCCTTGTGGTGATACTCATGTCGCCTATGGGACTGTTAGCACAGACATATCAATCGCTTTGGAAGCAGGTGGAGGAGGCACAAAAGAAAGACCTTCCCAAGACTGCCATCACCCATTTGCAGAAAATAGAGAACAAGGCACGCAAGGAACGTGCCTATGGTCAATTGTTAAAATCCACACTGCTGCATGCTCGTCTACAGTCCGAAGTGGCTCCCGACTCGCTGCGTCCTGCAGTGGAGCGACTGGAGCTACTGGAAAAGCAAGCTGCCACAGACATCCCTCTGCAAAGCGTCTATGCCACCGTTTTGGCCCAAGTCTATGAGAACAACCCACAATTTTGCGACGACTGGTCATCCAAGCATCTGCAGTATCGCAATCGTGCCATGGCGCATCCAGAGGCATTAGCTGCCGTCAAGGCTGACACTTATGCCCCCTTTGTCATCAAAGGCGAGGACAGTCAACTCTATAGCCATGACCTGTTGAGCGTTGTCGGTAGCGAGCTAAACGCCTGGCAGTGGCTGAGCGACTATTATACCCAAACGGGCAACCGACCAGCAGCCTGTCTGACTGCACTTAAAGCAGTAGAGAATCGTTCGCAAGATCTCAAAGAGCATCTGGCTGCACTTGACTCGCTGATTGCCACGTATGGCGATTTGCCCGAAGCTTGTGAGGTAGCCATCAGCCGCTATGAGCTGATGTATGACGAGACACCTGCCAAACGGGCTGAATGGCTGCAGGAGTCGCTGCGCCGTTGGGGAAATTGGCGCCGTGCCAATGTGCTGCGCAACGATTGGACAGCACTTACCAATCCAAGTTTCGAAGTGAGCGCAGAACAACAAGTGACAGAAATCAACAAGTCGCAAACCATTCGCTTTAGCCGACTATGCCACCTGCAAAGCCTAACCATGCGCGTTTTTAAGACCCGACTGGAGGGTGACACCGAGCTTAATCCCGAGAATAATGAAGACTACAAAAAAATCAAGCCCGGACTGACAGAACTAACGGAACACCGCCACACATTGACCTTTTCCGGGCATGAGGATTACGACCAGTTTGAAGACTCGCTACAACTCAATGGCCTGCCCGCTGGAGTCTACATGTTGGAGTTCTCCACACAGCCTCATACTGAAGTGTGGCGCGAACTCTATTTCGTATCAGGTGTGCGCCTGCTGATGCAATCTCAGCCGACACAACAGACACGTTACATCGTGGTTGATGCAACTACTGGACAACCTCTCGGCGGAGCAACCATTCGACTGGGTTTCCGACAGTCTTGGAACAAGCCCCTGACCCACAAGACGCTGACTTGTGATGCACAAGGCGAAGCCATCTACAAGAATAGCGGGAACAGCCGTCCCGTCAAAGTCATGGCCTACACTGCCAACGACAAATTCTGCCCAGAAATGAATGGAAGTGGCACTTACTCCTATTATGACCGAAAATTCAACAACGAGCATACCACCCTCTTTACTGACCGCAGCATTTATCGTCCCGGCCAAACCATTCATGTGGCAGCCATCGTGTGGCGAGAGATATCTGCCATTGACAATACTGCTGTTGCCAACAAGTCCATCAAGCTGGAACTGCGTGATGCAAACTACAAGATAGTTGGTGAAAAGCAATTGACCACCGACCGTTTCGGCAAATGCTCCACAGAGTTCACCCTGCCTACAGGCCTGCTGAATGGCATATTCACCCTGCGCGGCAACGGCACAAGCACCAGCATCCGCGTTGAGGAGTACAAACGTCCGACCTTCCAAGTGGAATTTCCAGAATACAAGGAGTCATACCAGCAGGGCGACACCGTACATGCACAAGCCCGTGCCACAACCTATGCTGGCGTACCCGTACAGGGTGCCCGCGTTCACTATGTTGTCAAACGTCGAGTGGCATTCTGGTGGATGTCGTATTCATGGTACTGGCAAGGAGGTCTGACTGGCAAAGGTCTGCATGAGGATATAGTTGGCGAAGGCGACACTATGACAGGTGATGACGGCACGTTCAACATTGACATGCCAATGGTGCTACCCAAGGGCTTAGGCACGCACCCCATGTTCTACAATTTCGTGGCCGAAGCAGACGTCACCGATGTGGCGGGCGAAACCCATAGCGGCACGCTGTCACTGCCACTGGGGTCAAAGTCCACCGCCCTGACCTGCGACCTGCCACAACAGGTTCGCTCCGACAAGTTACCCAAGGTCACCTTTACACGCCGCAATGCCGCAGGTAAGGAAATTAACGGCATGGTGAAATATCGCCTCGACAATGGCAAGTGGCAGCAGTGCTCAGCCAATGCTCCATATTCTATATTCAACACCCAATGCAAGAGCGGTGAGCACCACCTGTTAGCCGTATGCGAACAAGACACCGTTGATATGAAGTTTATTGTCTTCGGCCTTGATGACAAGAAGCCTGCCACCCAAACAGATGACTGGTTCTATGTGTCGCACCGTCAGTTCACTACAGATGGTACGCCTGTCACAGTACAGGTAGGTGCCAGCGATCCAAACCTGCACATCGTGTATAGCATTTTTGCTGATGACAGAATGCTGGAGAGTGGAGCCGTCAAAAGAAACAGTGAGCTCATCAACCGCAAGTTCACCTACAAGGAAGACTACGGCAACGGTCTTCTCATCACTTATGCGTGGGTAAAGAACGGAAAGACGCACGTCCATCAAACTACCATTACCCGTCCTCTGCCTGACAAGCAGCTAAAACTGACATGGGAAACTTTCCGCAATCGTCTGACCCCTGGCCAGCAAGAGGAGTGGCGACTCAAGATTACAAAGCCAGACGGAACACCGGCCGATGCCAGTCTCATGGCCGTACTTTACGATAAGAGTCTTGACCATTTGTATCCCCATCAGTGGAACTTCGCGCCAACAACTCCGCTACCTATGCCGTCAGTTTCCTGGATGTATCGGCAACCAAATGGTTTCCACGGCTATGGTGCACAGAGTTTTAAGCATCTCAGCGTCACCGACTTCAACTATAGTCATTTCGACGGCAGTATCTATCCTTATTACAACTATTTTGCTGGACGACGTCACGCAATGCTCTTGACCAAAGCCGCCCCCACCATGGCTGCTGTCGCAGAAAGTGCAGCCAGTAACGACGAAGCGGTACTCTTCGACATGGCGGATGTGGCAGCAAGTAAAGCCTCCATGAATGGAGCGAATGCTTCACTGCGTGCCAAAGGGGCTACTGTACAAGCAGAAGAAGCTCAGATAGAAAATGTGATGAACAATGAGCCCAAACAACAGGTACAACTACGCGAGAACTTGCAGGAAACTGCATTCTGCTATCCCGCCATAGAAACCGATACCAACGGACAAGTCACCCTAAAGTTTACACTGCCCGAAAGCTTAACTACCTGGCGTTTCATGGGCATATCCAATACTACTGATATGCTCTACGGCAGCATCGAAAGTGAAGCTGTGGCGCAAAAAGACATCATGGTACAACCCAATGTGCCACGTTTCATCCGAATAGGCGACCAAGCCCAACTATCGACTCGCATTTTCAACATTTCGGAAAAGACCATCAGCGGTACCGCCCAACTCACACTCATTGATGCCGAGACAGAGCATACCATATTGGAACAAAGTGCACCATTCTCTGTAAATGCCAGTCAGACCACTAACATTACATTTGATATTGATACTGGAGATTCTGCATTATCCGGCACTTCCCTGCTTATTTGCAAGGTTGTAGCCTTGGGCGAAGGATTCTCAGACGGAGAACAGCATTATATACCTGTACTACCCGACTGCGAGATGGCGACCAAGACCATACCCATCACACAACACAAGCCGGGCACACAAGCTATAGACCTGACCAAACTGTTCCCCATTGGCACCACACAACAGAAGCTGACCATCGAGTACACCAATAACCCCACATGGTTCATGGTTCAATCTTTGCCCGTACTCGGCCAACCATGGGAGCACAGTGCCATCGAGCAGGCTGCCTCCTATTATTCTAACCTGCTGGCCCGTACCCTGCTCAAGCAGAGTCCACAAGCCAAAAACGCCTTCGAACAATGGAAGCGCGAGAGCACTCATGAGCAAACATTGCAGAGCCAACTGCAGAAGAATCAAGAACTGAAGGACATTGTGTTGAGCGAGACACCATGGGTGAGCGCTGCCGACCGTGAGGCAGAACAGAAGCAGCAGCTGGCTGACTTCTTCGACGAAAATGGTATAAGCAACCGTCTCAGCATCTCGGTTGAGAAATTGCAAGAACTACAGAATAGCGATGGTTCTTTCTCATGGTATTCTGGCATGCCAGGCAGCACCACGGTTACCGTAGCCGTCAGCGAAATGCTGGCTCGTTTGAACATTATGGCTGGACTGTCGAACGATATGAAGCAGATGCAAGCCAAAGCCTTTAACTACACTGGCAAGGAAATGGTGGAACTGGTGAACGAGTTGAAAAAAAACGAGAAAAAGGGAAACAAGCCTTCATTCCCTTCATTTACCGCCCTGCGCTGGCTTTATATCTGCGCCATCGGAGGTGGTCAGCTGTCAGCTGCCATGAAATCTGCCAACGACTATTTGATAGCCTTGCTGAAGAAGGATATCAAACGGCAAAGCATCTATGAGAAGGCACTGACCGCCATCGTACTTGCCAAACACAACGAGATCAAACAAGCCCAACAGTACATACAAAGCCTGAAAGAATATAGCGTCTATTCCGACGAAATGGGCCGCTATTATGATACACCGCGAGCTTTATACTCATGGTATAATTACAAGATTCCCACTGAGGTAGCAGCTTTAGAAGCCATCCAGTTAGTTAGTCCGAAAGACAACCAGATTATTGATGAGATGCGTTGCTGGCTGTTACAAGAAAAGCGCACTCAGGTATGGGACACTCCCATCAGCAGTACCAATGCCATCTGGGCTTTCCTCAATGGCAAACCCGAATCACTCGATGCTTCGCAAAATCAAGTCCAACTGACCATTGACGGTTCGTCTATCGAACAGCCCAAGGCCACTGCAGGTCTCGGCTATGTAAAAATAGCCATTAGCCAACCTCAAGGGCACACATTTACCGCCACCAAAATCTCGGAGGGCACATCATGGGGGGCCGTCTATGCACAATTCATGCAGAAGACTTCAGAAGTTGAGGCCTCACAGAGCGGCATCACCGTTCGCAGAGAATTTCTATTGTCAAACCTTGACAATAGTAACGGCATGACGCCTGACAAACATACCATCATGCAGGTCGGCCAGCGCCTTCGTGTACGCATTATCATCGACACAGAACGTGACCTCGACTTCGTGCAGGTGGTTGACCGCCGTGCCGCCTGTATGGAACCTGTGCGCCAGCTTAGCGGTTACCAAAACGGAGCCTATGTGTCACCCAAGGACAATGCCACTCACTACTACTATTACGGCCTCGGCAAGGGTCACCATATCATTGAGACGGAATACTACATTGACCGTGCCGGAAGCTATGAGACAGGCACTTGCACCGTTCAGTGCGCCTATGCCCCTGAGTTCCGTGCCACGGTACCGTCAACCACATTAAAGGTAAAAGAATAAAAAGGAAATTTTATAAGTAAAAGGTTAATAGTTAAAGTAAGAAATGAACATACAAATAAAGATGGACATCAAATATCTGGTAAAAAGGAATATAAAACGTGTTTTACTCATTTACCTCCTTACCCTATCACCATTCATTGCCCCCGCCCAACGGCTGACAGCTGTCAAGACAACCGTTGATGTAGGCAAGACGGGCTACCAACAGCCTGTGACTGCCACATTCGAATTTCGCAACAAAAGCTTATGGCGCCTGAAAATAGAAGATGTAAAGCCCGACTGCAGTTGCACTGTAGTAGACTATCCCAAAGACGACATTGGCATGGGCGACAAGTTCCAGATACGTATGACCTACGATGCAAAGCAGTTAGGGCACTTCGACAAACAAGCTGCCATCATCAGCAACGGATCGAAAAAGCCCATCTACATTCACATGAAGGGCATTGTGCTGGAAGACTATGTTGACGTAACGGGCTCCTATCCTATAGATATGGGCAACTTGATGCTCAACACGAACGAACTGGAGTTCGACAATGTAAACAAAGGTGACCAGCCGGTGCAAGAACTTAATATATATAATAATGGTACGCGCGCGTATGAGCCCTATCTCATGCATTTGCCATCGTACCTCACGGTGGACGTACAGCCTGAGAAACTCGGTCCAGGACGTGCTGGAAAGATGGTGATAACACTCAATTCTGCCAACCTACACGATTACGGACTAACGCAGACGTCAGTCTATTTAGCAGGCAACCCAGGTGACAAAATCACCCCTAACCACGAAATCAGCATTTCCACGGTGCTGTTGCCTGCATTTACGGGCATGACGGCCGAACAGCGGCAATATGCTGGACACGTGCAACTGTCAAAGGAATCAGTGAACATCCAATTCGGCGGCAAAAGTAAGAAAACAGATATCATAGATGTGACCAACACAGGACAATCAGAATTGAACATTTCATCATTGCAGATGTTCACCACTGGTCTGAAGATTTCGCTTGGCCGACGCCGTCTACAACCCGGAGAGTCCACCAAGTTGAAGATAACTGCTATACGCGAGGAACTGTTAAAGGCACGCATTCGTCCACGCATCCTCATGATAACCAACGACCCTGAAAAGCCAAAAGTAACAATCAATATTTCATGTACACCCTAAGTTAGCAATACAAGTATGGAACATCCCGAAAATAGTGCCGAATATGCCGGACTGCAAGTAAACAGCGGCGTCGAGCAACCCAGCATCATCAACCCCTATCTGAACCGGCGGCGCTTTCGCCGACGCGAACTTACGGTCAGCGAAATGGTAGAGGGAATCGTAAAAGGTGACGTCACCATCCTGTCGCAGGCCGTGACATTGGTGGAGAGTGTCAACCCCGACCATCAACAGAAAGCTCAGGAGGTCATCAACAAGTGTCTGCCCTATAGCGGCAACTCCATCCGCGTAGGCATCAGCGGTGTGCCTGGTGCAGGAAAGTCCACCAGCATCGATGAGTTCGGCATACATGTGTTGAAAGAGAAAGGCGGTAGACTGGCCGTATTAGCTATCGACCCCTCCAGCGAGCGCACTAAAGGCAGTATTCTCGGCGACAAGACGCGCATGGAGAAGCTTTCCATTCACCCAGACTCATTCATCCGCCCCAGCCCCACGGCTGGGTCTTTGGGTGGCGTAGCTCGCAAGACACGCGAAACTATTATCTTGTGCGAGGCTGCCGGTTTTGACAAGATTTTTGTCGAGACCGTCGGTGTGGGACAGAGCGAGACAGCCTGCCACTCCATGGTTGATTTCTTCCTGCTCATCCAGTTAGCTGGCACGGGCGACGAGCTACAAGGTATCAAACGCGGCATCATGGAAATCTCTGACGGCATCGTCATCAACAAATGCGACGGCGACAATGTAGACCGCTGCCACATGGCCGCCACCAATTTCCGCAACGCCCTGCACTTCTTCCCCATGCCCGACAGCGGATGGACACCCAAGGTTCTATGCTATAGCGGTTTCTTCGGTATCGGCATCAAAGAGATATGGGATATGATTTACGAGTACATCGCCTTCGTCAAGCAAAACGGCTATTTCAACTACCGTCGCAATGAGCAGGCCAAATACTGGATGTACGAAAGTATTAACGAACAGCTGCGCCTGTCGTTCTACAACAACCCTGTCATCCTGAAGCAACTGGAGAACGCTGAACTATCAGTGCTGGCTGGACAACAGACCTCGTTCACCGCAGCACAGCAGTTGCTCGACACATATTTTGACGGTCTAAAAAATAATTAATCGCAAACAGTTCAGTGTTACAGATAGAAATAGACAACGGCAGCGGCTTTTGCTTTGGAGTGACCACTGCCATCCAGAAAGCAGAGGAAGAACTGGCCAAGGGCACCACCCTATACTGCCTCGGCGACATCGTACACAATGGTATGGAGTGTGAACGTCTGCGTCGCATGGGGCTTGTCACCATCAATCACGATGACATGCAACAGTTACATGATGTCAAAGTATTGCTACGCGCTCATGGTGAGCCACCCGAAACTTATGAACTGGCACGGCGCAACAACATCGAGATTATTGATGCCACCTGTCCCGTGGTTTTGCAACTGCAGAAGCGCATCAAGAAACAATACGAGGCCGGCCCAGGACAGATAGTCATCTTCGGCAAAAAGGGACATGCCGAGGTGTTAGGGCTGGTGGGACAAACGCACTCCAGCGCCATCGTCATCGAGCATTTCGACGAGGTCAGCCAACTTGATTTCACCCGCGACATTTATCTTTATTCACAGACCACCAAGTCACTCGACGAGTTTCATCGCATCATCGAATACATCCAGACACACATTTCGCCATCGGCTACTTTCAAGAGTTTCGATACCATCTGCCGTTCCGTTGCCAATCGCATGCCCAACATCTCACAGTTTGCCACCCGCCACGATCTCATTCTCTTTGTCTGCGGCCGCAAAAGTTCTAACGGGCGTGTCCTTTTCGAGGAATGTCTGCGCGTGAACAAGAATGCACATCTGATAGAAGGCCCTGACGAAATAGACCAGCAGTGGCTTGAGAACATCCGTACCGTTGGCATCTGCGGTGCTACAAGCACACCCAAATGGCTCATGGAGCAGTGCCGCGATGCCATTTATAATTTATTGAAAGCATAACAAACATAGAATCATGAAAACGAAACTACTTAACAGACTATTTCTACTGTGCTGTATGCTGACTGCATGCTCCATTGCAAGAGCAACCAATGATTTCAAGGAAGACTTCGAGAGCGGGATGCCGACCTCGTCACCTTCCGATGTAACGACGGTGACGCTGACGTCAGGTCAGTGGACGCTCAAGGGTGTCTCTGGCAAAAGAGACAACGGTAGCGTGCGTGCTACCATGAGTGGCAATGGTTACCTGATTACCCCACCGCTCTGTCAACCCGGTAAGGTTACGTTCAGTCACCGTGCATCGGGAAGCGGCAAAAAACTGGTGGTGGAAAAATCCACCGACAATGGCACGACATGGGTGCAACTGGGCGAGTCTACTGTATCGTCCTCCACTCCTTACGGCACCAGCACGTTCAAGTGCAATTCTGCCGAGGAAGACACACAGGTACTGATACGGTTCACCTGCAAGAGTGCAACCATCTACTTGGACGATGTGTCCATCACGCTCAATTCAGCCACAACAGATACGCCCACCGAGCAAGACGACCCTACATACATCACTGAGGGTGTTCCTGTGCCCACCAAACCCTTTCCTACATCTTTGAACGTCATCTATATTGCCCCCGACGGCAACGACCAGACAGGTGATGGAACCATAGAAAAACCGCTGTTCAATTTGCAGAAAGCCATCAATACAGCTCAACCTGGTACTCACATCGTGTGCCGTGGCGGCACCTACCTGCAGCAGGTGCAGAGCGACGGTAAGTTCACAGTGCGCATCAAGAATAGCGGTACGGCCACAAACCCTATCGTCATTCGTGCCTACGAAGACGAGAAGCCTGTGTTCGACTTTAAGAATGGGCTCACTGCGGAGAGAGTTGGGGAGCGCGGCATAACTATTACAGGTAACCACTGGTGGCTCTTTGGCCTGCATATCACTCACGCTGCCGATAATGGCATCAAGTTAGAGGGGTCGTACAACCGCATTGAGCGCTGTGAGTTCTCCTACAATTTTGACACAGGGCTACAACTGGGCTTTGGCCATAAGTTCAGCGACACTTTCCCTGGCATCTCCGAAAACGATGGTACTTACTGTGCGTACAACGACATTGTCGACTGCGACTCTCACCACAACTGCGACTACGATACGAACTACGGTTCCGATGCCGACGGCTTTGCCTGCAAAATGCACAATGGCAAAGGCAACCGTTTCATCCGCTGTAGGGCATGGCATAACAGCGATGACGCGTGGGATCTCTATGAGACCGACTACGATGTCGTCTTGGCCGAATGCTGGGCTTGGGAGTCGGGCAAGGCAGAGGACCACCAGTGGGTAAAAGATTACATCAGCAAGTCGGGCAGCATGTCTTTCTCCGGAAACGGCAATGGTATTAAGTTGGGCGGCAACGGTACTGGGGGTTCGTCAAAGGGAATTCATTACGCCTTCAATTGCATCGCCTTCGGCTGCAACGGAAGCAGTTCCGTCAAAGGTTTCGACTGTAACAGCCACAAGGGCGGTCATGTCTTGGTAGGATGCTTAGGATTCAACAACAGCTATGACTTTATGTTTGAGTCTGGCGGCTCTGATGCCAATACAAAATACTATAACAATGTCTGTCTGGGCAAGCAGGAAATCTGTGTCGGCGCTGACGACTACAACGCCCTGGCCTCACTGATGTCGAAGAACGGCTGGAGCAACCATGTCGTGACAGGTGTCGGCTACGATGATTTCCTGTCACTCGACGAGGACGATGCCTTGAAGCCTCGCGACATCTACGGCGGACTGCCTCGTCGCTTCGGACGGTTGGCAGCCGACAGCAAGATGATTGATGCTGGCAACAGCAGCTTCGAGGATAACCACCCCGTATGGCAGCAACTCTTGCAGGACTTTCCCTTCCTTCAGCGCACCGTGACAGGCCAGGCTCGCGACATGGGCCCCTACGAACGGCCTGCCGATAGCAACACCGGTATCCGAATGCTACAAAGAGACAATAGCAAAGACGGAAACAGCATTAAGTATATCAAAAACCATCGGCTCATTATCGAGCGCGATGGTGTCGAATACAATACTTTAGGTCAGCCGAGACGCTGAATGCCAAAGGCCTGCCGGTAAGGGAAAACGCTAAGCCTGCCGACAGGCTTCTTGGAATCGGTCCAAGAGCCATTGCTTCTGTTCGGCAATGGTCATGTTTGAGTTGTCCAGCAAGATGGCATCGTCAGCCTGACGGAGGGGAGAAACTTCGCGGTGGGAGTCAATGTAGTCGCGCTCCTGTACATTTTTAAGAATGTCAGCATAGTCGGCAGGCATACCCTTGGCCTGCAACTCATCGTAGCGGCGTTGGGCGCGCACTTCAGCTGATGCGGTGACAAAGACCTTCAGCTCAGCATTGGGAAAGACGACGGTGCCAATGTCACGACCATCCATGACGATTCCACCTTCAGCACCCATGCGCTGCTGCTGGGCCACAAGGGCCTCACGGACAAAAGGCAATGCAGCTATGGGACTGACATGATTACTGACCTCAAGGGTACGGATGTCACGCTCCACGTCCTCCCCGTTAAGGAAGGTGACGGTCTTCCCGTCCACGAGGCGTTGGTCTATCAATATGCCAAACATCTGGGCCTGAAGTTCTGCCTCCTTGATGCTGCCGTCGGCATTGAACAGGCCGTTTCTCAAGGCAAACAGAGTCACACTGCGATACATGGCACCAGTGTCAACATATACATAGCCCACTTCGCGGGCCAAGTCCTTGGCCATGGTGCTCTTGCCGCACGATGAATGGCCGTCAATGGCGATAGTGATTTTTTTCATAGGGGTTATGATGGGTATTAAGTAATTACAAGGTATTACAGAGCGAAGGTGGCATTGACCAACAGGGAGGAAGCAGAGATGTGATACTTGGCATAACCCACCTGCAATTTGAAGCGCTGCAACTGCAAGCCAGCCCCCAACGAGAAGCCGGCTCCGTGGTTCGATGTGCCTTCATCGTCCTCAATCTTCATTTCACTGGAACGGCGGAAGTTATAGCCAGCAGCCACATAGACGTTATGTGCCAAAAACAGGTCGGCGCCCACAGCGAGGTGCTTGATGAAGCCCTGATCCCAATTGTTCAACCGCGACAGGGTGGCCGACAGGCGCAGGGGAGATCCGATGAGCCGTTTGGTGACACCGACTTGTAAGTCAAGAGGTATGCGTTCAAACTCGTCTTCGTACGCCTTGATTTGACCGCCTAAGTTCTTGGCCACAGCTGATACCGACAGGCCTTTCGCCTCGTTGTAGTAGTTCAGGCCGAGGTCTATGCCCACAGCAGCCGACGAATAGCTACCAATAGTCGATGAAATATAACGTGCCGTAATGCCGCCATGAATCATTTTGCCCAACTGGTAGGCAAACGTTCCCGCCAGTGCAATGTCCTTGGCCGAGAACTCGCCCTGCTCAATGTTTTCCACCGTCGTCTCCTTCATGGAGCCGTAGTCCATATATTGCGCCGAGACACCCCACGACCCTTTTTTCGTCTTGAGTTTCTTGACAAACGAGGCCGAAGCCGTCTTGGCACCCTCCATGTAGGTCATGTAGTTCAGGTTCAGACTCTTGTCAGACGTAGTGTCTGCCATGACTATCAGTGCGGGGTTATGAAAGATGACGGTGGGGTCAGCGTCGGTGATGCTGATGTTGTCACCGCCCAGTGCTGCAACGTGTGCACTGACAGGCAGGCGCAGAAAGCTGTAGACCTCCTGACTCTCCTGTGCCCGGACAAGGGTGGCTGACAAGGCAACTAACAGGGCAAAAGCTGTTCTTTTCATTCGCTTCATCGTAATTCTGCTGCAAAGTTAATGTTTTTTGTCCACGGATTATACGGATTTTGCGTATTTTTTTGTTTTTTTCCGTTTATTCTGTATCGTCCGTAGATAAAAAGTTGTACCTTTGCATATTATTTAACGCAACATTCCGCATTTTATTGCCACCACATGGAACAAAAGAAGACGCCACAAGCCGATATGGAACAGCGCCGTACCACAGGATTTCTCTTGGGACTGACGTTTGTGCTGGCATTGCTCTATGTTTCGTTAGAATGGAACTCAACGGAGTCAGCTGACGACTTCGACCCCATGGACCTGAATGAGCTGATGCACGAAAGCGAGCTGGTGCCCATGTCGAACGAGGAGATAACCACCGTGCTCAAGGAGAAGCAACTGGTAGAGAAGGCTGAACAGCTGCGCGTGGTGGACGACGATGTGGAACTGACAGAACCCGACGACGAACTGCAAGGCGAAGGCGAGGACGACGAGACACTGCTGAAGGAGTTGCAGGAGGAGGAAGACACAAAGGCACTGGCCTCGCTGGAGGTGGACCCCAACAATCCGCTGAACTTCCACGTGGTAGAGGACTTGCCGAAATATCCCGGCGGTGCCGTGGAGTTTATGAAGTGGCTGACCAAGAACTTGAAATATCCCGCTGTAGCCCGGTCGCGCAAGACGCAGGGCAAGGTGGTGGCCGTGTTCTACGTCGAGAAGGATGGCAGCGTGACAGGCATCAGCATCACCCAGTCGTTGTCGCCAGAGTGCGACCGCGAGGCCCTGCGCGTGTTGCGCATGATGCCCAAATGGGAGCCTGGCGTGCAGAACGACAAGCCCTGCCGCACCAAGGTCTGCATCCCCATCGTCTTTAAATTATAGAAGCTCATCCACCCCATTAAGCCCATTAAACCCATTCACCCCATAAAAACCCATAAAACCCATAATAATTATGTTAACATCCGACGAAATCCTGCAGAAAGTCAATGACTATCTGGACCATCTGCCCTACGACCGCAAGCCCGAATCACTCTACGAGCCCGTGAAGTATGTGCTCTCTCTGGGCGGCAAGCGCATCCGCCCCGTGCTCATGCTGTTAGGCTACAACCTGTGGCGCGAACAGCCCGAGGACATCTTGATGCCCGCCTGTGGCATAGAGACCTATCACAACTACACGCTGTTGCACGACGACCTGATGGACAATGCCGACATGCGCCGCGGCCATGAGACGGTGCACCGTCGCTGGGATGCCAACAAGGCCATCCTCTCGGGCGACTCCATGCTGGTGCTGGCCTATCAGCGCATGCAGCAGGTGCCTGCCGACAAACTGCCCGCCGTGCTCGACCTGTTTACGGAGACGGCACTGGAGATTGGCGAGGGACAGGAGTATGACATGGCTTTTGAAACGCGCAACGACGTGACCGAAGACGAGTACATCGAAATGATACGCCTGAAGACCTCGGTGCTATTGGCCTGTGCCCTGAAAATTGGTGCCCTGCTGGCCGATGCACCACAGGAGGATGCCGACCGTCTGTATCGCTTAGGCGAGCAGGTGGGACTGGCTTTCCAGCTGCAGGATGACCTGCTGGATGTCTATGGCGACCCGAAGGTTTTCGGCAAGGCCATTGGCGGCGACATCACGTCGAACAAGAAAACCTATATGCTCATCAATGCCGTAAACCGTGCCGACAGCCGTCAGCGCGCCGAACTGGAGCGCTGGATCGGTGCCAAGGAATTTGACCGTCAGGAGAAGGTCAGCGCTGTCACCCGCCTCTACGACGAGATTGGCATCCGCCAGCTGTGTGAGCAGAAAATCAACTACTATTTTGAGCAGGCCCGCCAAACACTGTCCGAACTGAATGTGCCTGAGGAGCGCAAACAGCCCCTAAGCAACTACATGGACGCCCTGCTGCACCGTAACAAATAGCCACAATCTGTCAATGCTTAATTTCATCGACACTCATTGCCACTTGGACGGCGAGGAGTTTCGCGAAGACCGCGACGCCGTTGTGCAGCGTGCCCGTGAGGCAGGTTGCACACGGATATTCCTGCCCGCCATCGACCTCAAGTCATGCCAGACCGTGCTTGACACCTGCGCCCACTATCCCGACTACTGCTATCCCATGCTTGGCCTGCACCCTGAGGAGGTCCGTTCTGACTGGCGCGAGGTGCTAAAAGCTATTCGGGGCCGCATTGACGCCTCTATAGCTATTGGCGAAGTGGGTCTTGACTACTATTGGAGCCGTGAGTTCGAACAGGAGCAGCTGGAAGCTTTCGAGGAACAGGTGCGCTGGTCAGTAGAGACACGCCTGCCACTGATGATTCACTGCCGCAAGGCGCAAAACGAGATGGTCACCCTATTAAAGCGGTACGCGAAGGACCTGCCCGGCGGTGTGTTCCACTGCTTCACGGGCAATGCGCAGGAGGCCCGCCAGCTGTTGGAGTTCGAAGGCTTCGTGCTGGGCATAGGCGGCGTGCTGACATTCAAGAAAAGCCACTTGCCGGAGACGTTAGCTGCCGAGGTGCCGCTCCATCGCATTGTGCTGGAGACCGATGCCCCCTACATGGCTCCGGTGCCGATGCGTGGCCAGCGCAACGAGTCTGCCTTCATCCGTCACGTCATCACCCGACTGGCCGAGGCTTACGATGTCAGCGAGGAGGTGGTGTGCCGACAGACCAACACCAACGTTCAGCGAGTGTTCCATTGTTAAATATATGTAAAACTCAGCATAAAGTTCAAACTTCAAACTTCATAGTTCAAAGGAATTTCGTACCTTTGCACCCGCTAAACGCAAAGGAGAGGTGCTCGAGTGGTTGAAGAGGCACG
>ERZ842401.1468-NODE-1468-length-33727-cov-97.584254_pt1 | contig 33727 bp, 32 predicted proteins | sample MGYA00521270_ERZ842401 | MGnify/ENA primary metagenome ERZ842401 (study PRJEB31892, sample SAMEA3878208) | bioreactor metagenome | biome: Moose rumen | place: Sweden | collected 2011-10 | study: EMG produced TPA metagenomics assembly of the PRJEB12797 data set...
GGAAGTACAACATCTAGCTTCATATCTGCTTCGCAGAGACGAAGCCTATATCGTTATCTCACCGCTCTATTCTTTATATATAATGATAAAATAAAACCAACAGGTAGTAACATATATGCTATGGTTGGATACGGAGCTTTGTGAAGCCACCCCAAATTTTTCGCTAAACATGCACTCGATCCCAAGTGAACATATTGCTTAATTTTATACAACAAAGTCGTATTTGGGAATTTAAAATTTTCAATTCTCAGCGCAGCAAAACTATTAGGGCTATTAAAATATTGACGGAATATGTTGTTTGCCATCCCCTCTGGCTGATAATCCACATAACAAAGGTTCTTATTCAAAATTAACCATTCATATTCTAAATCAATCTTTGAAATCATCAACATTGGGTTGAAGTTTTTCTCACCATTGTAAGTAGGCTGTGGAGCCACTTGTTTAAATAGATCTACTCTTATAACTATCTTTTTATCGCTGTCATGATGATATTTAAATACAAGATTATATATATGACAACATTTGATTTTAGGCAAGAATCCACCTAAAGGAGAATTCCCTGAGTAGTCAAGACCAACTATTCCTGCGACATTATCTGAATCTCTTGAATGCCACGTAGAAAGAATAATTTCCACAGCATTATCTGGCATCCAGTCGTCAGAATCGATGCAAACACAAAGTTCCGTATTCATCAATTCAATTGCCTTATTATACCCTGTATGAAGCCCCCCATTCTCCTTGTAAGCATATGTAATAGGAATTATGTTTTCTCTTTTCCATGAGTCCACTACATCTTTGGTGTTATCAGTTGAGCCATCATCTATAATGAGCCAACAAAAATCTTTTGATGTCTGGCGACACAATGCCTCATAACTTCGCCTTAACAACTCCGCACGATTATATGTAGGAGTAAAAACAGTCAACGTATAATTAGTCATAATAATATTATTTACCCAACAACCACATTATAGTCGTAAATCCAAAATGAGCTAATAGAATGATGGCGACTTTTTTACTATGATCTTTTGTAAAAATTGGTAAATTAAATAACGGATAAGCTAGTACAATTGGATATAAGAACCATGACAAATAGGCAATTCTATTAGAAAACATTGCTCTAATTGCAACAATCCAAAATGCATTTGCATACATATAAGATCCTAGTAAGATAATATAGGTGTTATTATAAAAACCTCTTTTAAAGAGAGTATACCATCCCAACAAAATAGGCATAGCACTATAGAGCAGAAAATCCCATCTAAAGCGATGTCCCATTTCAACTCCATCTGCTTCGTCTGCTTTAAGTTCTGAGACTAGACGGTCATCGTAATTTAGTAAGGTTAAAAGATCAGCTATTGTATCACCAAATACCAGACTTATACCGATTGCTCCAAACCATACAACAAACATCAGTTTTGGATTTCTGACAAAATAGGTAAAAAACATACATACCAATGGTAATGCTGCAGACTTATGACAGCCAATTGCGATAAATGATAGAATAATTGGCCAAACTCGCTCCCCCTTACATACTCCTGCAATTGCCAAAATAACAAAACTACAAGCGACTCCATTTCGTATTCCATTGACAGCATAACCATAAAAAGAAAAAGCCCCTATGCAAAATAGCATCAATGTCGCACCATGAGAAAAGTCTAATTTACGACAACCATAAAACATGACTGCCACGTATAAACACATGATAATAACAAAAAAATAATTTATATCCATTATTGGGGCACAAAAAGCCATAAATGAATAAAAGAGCCAATCACTATGGTCATCAATTATACCAGTCCCTTCTATTTGAAGCATCCGATACATATCATTATAGACAACTGTATCGCCAAACAAATAATGGACAGGACGAAATCCCCAAAATAAGATTATAAAAAAAGAAAGGAAAAGAATAGGTTGATAATCATCTCGCCGAAATAAGGCACCATAATTACGCAAAGAACCTATTGCATTACACTGACTAATAGTAATCAGCATGCATAAGAACCAAAAAATCGTATAGTAATATGGAACTAGTTCTTTCATTTCCGGATTTTCACTTGAAAACATTTACAATTCTGATGGCAGCTTTACCATCCCCATAAGGGTTAACTGCTTTGCTCATCTTATTATATTCCTCTTGATTATCGAGAAGAACACTTACCTCTTTCACGATTAAGTCATGATTCGTTCCTACCAAACGGACTGTACCACTTTCCAAAGCCTCGGGGCGTTCTGTTGTATCACGCATCACCAAAACGGGTTTGCCTAAACCTGGAGCCTCTTCCTGTATACCTCCCGAATCAGTCAAAACTATTGTTGACTTCTCCATCAGATAGACAAATTCCAAATATTGAAGCGGTTCAATATAGAACATGTTTCCTAATTTTTCCAAACGTTCACCAAACACCTCATGAATTGGTTTACGCACGTTAGGATTCAGATGCATCGGATATACAAAGTCTACATTAGGATATTTCTGGGTCAAGTCCTTAATGGCAGTTACTATATTAATAAATCCTTCACCAAAGTTTTCACGACGATGGCCTGTAATCAGCACTAATTTCCTTCCTTCATCCAATCTTTTCACATCATATCCTGCCTTTTCCAGCACCTCAATTTGCTCGTTGGCTAATTGACTATCATTCTTTAGTCTATTGACCACCATGTGAAGGGCATCAATTACCGTATTTCCAGTAACTATGATTTGCCCAAAAACACTTTCTTCTTTTAAATTCTTTTCTGACAATGTTGTCGGTGCAAAGTTATAAGTGGCTATACGACCTGTTATCTGTCTATTCATCTCCTCTGGCCAAGGACTGTATATATTTCGCGTTCTCAAGCCGGCTTCCACATGTCCTACAGGTATCTGTTGATAGAAAGCAGCCAAAGCAGCAGCAGTACTCGTTGTTGTATCTCCATGTACAAGAACCACATCAGGTTTACATTTTATAAGGACATCACGCATACCTGTCAAAACACGAGCTGTAATATCATATAAATCCTGTCCCTGCTTCATGATGTTCAAATCATAATCTGGGATAATATCAAAAATCTGTAATACCTGATCCAACATTTCCCGATGTTGTCCAGTGACACAGACTATTGTTTCAAACTGGTCAGGAAATTTCTGGAACTCTTTTACCAAAGGTGCCATTTTAATTGCCTCGGGACGTGTTCCAAAAACTAACATCACCTTTTTCATTTCTAATAAGAATGTATATAATTAATTTGTTGATTCCGGATATCGTTTTTATAAAATATAGATATAACTAACGAATAAATAATATTTAGTATAAAACGCGGAACAATCCTTTTCATAATAGGCGTAAATCTTTTTTCCGTTTTTATCCAACTGCCCACATAACAATGTGCACAATAACTATTACTTGTTTTAATCACCCCAATATAGTCCCTGGAATTGAAATAATCGTAGGGAAATACATTTATAACTGTATCTATATAATCTATATTTGAAATAGGTGTAGCAACTTTCTTGAATTGATATTTGGGAGTCAATTGATCACGGAAGACAACAGGTAGAGTACGTGTATTGTAATTCCCATCCGAATCTATAAAAGATAGTCCGTTATATCTATCCATAATATCTTTTATCCATTTCTGATGTGGTTCTGCTCCTATCACAGCTGCTTCAAAACAATGAGTTATATCTTCTCCTAGAAAATAAGGAAGTTTTAGTAAGTCATTAAAACTTTTATATACAACAACATCTGAATCTAAGTATATACCGCCATAATTATATAATGCATACAAACGAATATAGTCTGCAGCAAATGCATACATTTTGGCTTCATACGCTTGCCTCGTCCATAGAGTACTATTAATGTCAAACCGCTGGGTGTCCCATAACCATATTTCATAATCTGGAAGTATTATCTTCCACGAATCCAAACATGTTTCAATACTGGCAGGAAACTTATCACCAGACAGCCAACACAAATGAATTATCTTGGGTATCATATTAGACTTTCAATTTTTTTAATCTCACTTAAATTTCCATGTTCACTATTATTCAGGTAATCAACGATACTTTTTTGTAGTTGTTTGTTTGCTATAAAGTCGGCAATACCCTTGGCACAGTCTTCATTGTCCATCGGCACGATGACTCCATCTATACCGTTGCATATTTGACTTTTTGCAGTTGGATATTGAGTGATTACAACTGGTTTACATAATATCTGAGCTTCACGCACTGTGATTGACTTTCCTTCATACCGAGAAGGCTGAGCATAGATGTCACATGCTTTTATATATGGATATGGATTGGAACGTTTTCCTAAAATCACAACATACGCATCCATGTCTGCTTCATGAATTTTCTGACGAATATTATTCTCTTCCCCACCATATCCGATCAAATACCATCGAACATTCACGCCATTTTCACGAATTCTTCGACAAATATCTGGCACATTATCATAATTTTTAGCCTCACAAAAACGACCAACAGAAAGAATGTTTATCACATCCCCATCTTTTAGCATTTCCATGGAGACATCAAATTCATCAGCTCTCTTTCTGACAAAATCGGGAGAAAGAATGTTCTCGACTTCGATTATTTTTTCTGACAATGATGGGAATACTTGCAAAAAAGTCTTTGTCACATCAGGAGAGATGCTGACGATATAATCAAACGAAGACCATAGTGGTAATTCCTGGTCTATATTAATATCAATACGACTATAATCTGTATGTATCCAGCAAATTTTTTTCTTGGCCAAAACTTTATCGCGAACTATATTGTGTGGATTTAAAAAGCTTATAGCCAAATCATATTCCCCGAGGTATAACAAACTAGGCAGGGCCGGAGTAACACAATCCCCAATGTATTGAAATATCGCAGCACTTTCTGAGATATTTTTCTTTTTGAGATAGCTTTTATAATACCACTTTGCCTTCAACCGCCCCCAAACAACACTGAATTGTCCTCTTCGTAATGGCTCAAACATCGGACACTCTATGCAGGCGTAGGCAGGTATCTCAGGTAACAGGTTCACTTCCTTAGGAATGAAATTCATCATTTCCCCTTGATGACGATGTACAAACAAGTCCACATCGTATTTAGAGTAGTCCAAAGCCTGCAATAGTCCTATCAGACTTATCTCTGCCCCACCCAACTCCATATAATGCATGGATATAAATATGCGCTTCTTCATTCTCTTTAACTCTTAATCTATGAGTCGTTCGATTTCTTTTATGATATTTTGTGGGGCAAACTCTTGTAATCGATCTAGAGCAGTCGGCACATATTGTTTCATTTGCTCAATATTCTCCAATGCTTCTTTTAATCCCAAATACAGCCCATCTTCAGAATTATCTACTAACATACCACATTTACCTTCTTCTAATAGTTCATTAGGTCCTGAACAATAGGTGCTGACTACAGGGACACCTAATGCCATTGCTTCAGCTATCACAAGACTAAATCCTTCTGCACGCGATGAACAGACAAAGATATCTGATTCTTTTATCTGACGGTAGGGATTAGTAGAAAATCCCGGCAAAGAAACATACGATTCCATAGCATTATCACTTATGTATGCTTCTAATGCTGGACGTTCATCGCCCTCTCCAAGAATTAATAAATTGACAGGATATCCTTCTGTATGTAATCGTTTCACTACACATAACAACCTGTCGTACCCTTTTTGTTTCACTAGCCTACCAACACTGATTAAGTGGATAACATTCTCTATGCTATCTCGTTTCTCACCAGCTTGATTACATATCTGTTCAATATCTATCGGATTATAAACCGTAGTAATCTTATCATCTAAATCATACAATTTTCGGAAAGAATGATTTACTGTTTCTGACACACACACAATCTTATCATATTGTTTGTATGCACCACCCTCTTCTGCTGGATCCTTGAATATGCCCAATTCAATCGGCCATGGAAAATATAGCAAATCAATATGTACCCAAGTTATTTTCTTAGATTTAGAATTAGCTTGAGCTAATAATTTGGTCACGTAACCTTCACAAAATGCAATCTCTACATCATTTCCTTGTGGCAAGAACAAACGATATACCCAACTTAAAGGAAGCCACGAATAGATAAGTTTGTATTTTATCGCATTCAATAATCGACTTACAAAATTACCATTATACGATATAATAGGTGTATAATGATTTACATATCTCTGTACCTCGTCAGTGTATACACCTACATCAACTATAGTACAGACCGTTACTTCATATTTATCGTAGTCAAAGAACTTTAGTAGCACAGATAGAACTTTCTCTGCCCCACCTCCTGCAAGCGATTCGATAATAAAAAGGACCTTTCTCTTCATTCCAGAATACAATTCTTTATTTCAGATGCCAACAAAGAAGAAAAACGTTCTGCTCCGACTCTATTTAAATGGGCTACATCTGCAAAAAAGTCGCGATGATTACAATACGAAGTATCATTGTAGTGATCTAGAAAGGGAACATTATATTTTTGACATAGCTGTTTTATAGAAGCAAAGCTATCATTTCTACTAAAATTAAACATCGGGGAAGCAGCCAAGACTATCTTTATATTTGAGGCCTTACAACGCATTAACATATCTTCAAATAATTTCAGTTTCAATGAATCTATAGGTAGTTCTACAAGTTGGTCTTCTGAGGCTTGATTTGATACATTTTCATTTTGAGACAGCTCAATTACCTTATCCAAAGGCATGTAAGTATAATCTTTAGCAGTTTCTATTTCTTTAGACATATTTTGAGCTATTATGTCAACAAAAACAGAATTATAGCGATAAAAATGGGAAATCTGTTTGTAGCGTTCATTGGACGAGATTCTGTTAACCAAAGTATCTATAGTAGAGAAATTGGTATATGGCCGAAGATACTTTAAATATTTCAGATTATCACGCTCTTCTAAAAAATCAAAGCTTGGCAAAACTTCATACACAATTAGCTCGGGGTAATATCTATCAACAATAGTCCTGTATCGAGCATACATCAGTAAGATACCCATACCATCTTCTCCACAATTGTAGCATGACATTCCCAGCGTATCAGCGAATATCTTTGGGTCATAATGATGAATAGCTCTTGATGAACCTAATATAATAATGTCATGGTTCACTTCATTGAAAATATAATTATTCCGTCCCCAATCTCCTTTCTCCGTATTTTTTAACGCAAATTCCATTCCCATGCCAAACAACTGATCCAGAAGGACAATAGTAAATAAAAAAAGGAATATTTTTATGAGCAACTGCTTCATCTTAGAAATTCACATAGATAAATTGACTGGCATCAAACACACCACATGTAAGAATCAAACATGTCAAGATTATATATACAGACCAACGTACAAAGATATTTTGATGATGAAACAAGGTCTGCTCTTTTTTGCAGAATTCATCTAATATATCCTTTACGAGCACAATAGACACGGACATCACAATAAGTAAAACCATTGCTGGCGTTATTTCTGCAATCGTTGTATCGTGGTTTGTGAACATCTTGATAATCATATCTGTTGCTTTATCCAATGATGGCATTCTAAAGAATACCCATGCAAAATTAACCAGCAAGAATGTTACTAATATTCTGACAACTTTTGTAATTCCCGCGGATAAGGGCTTTTGCAACTTCAACATCTTTTCTATGATTTGGAATATTCCATGCAAGCCACCCCAGACAATAAACGTCCAGTTCGCGCCATGCCATATACCGCTAACTAGAAAAGTTACGAATATATTCCAATAGTTCCGAGCTTTACTACAACGACTACCACCCAAAGGTATATAAATATAATCTTTCAACCAAGTAGAAAGAGAGATGTGCCATCGATGCCAGAACTCTGTGATACTTTGTGAGAAATATGGTCTATGGAAATTATTTACCAGTTCAAAGCCCAACAACTGACCAACTCCCAAAGCCATAAATGAATAGCCTGCAAAATCTCCATATATCTGCAATGTATATAGAAGGCTACCCAAGAAACAAGAGAGACCACTCATATGTTCATAGTTATTAAATATGGTGTCTGCATATATTCCCACTCTATCGGCCATCACTACTTTCATATACATACCCCATAATAGCCATCTTAATCCTTGAACCACCTGTTCATACTTAAACAATCTTTGTGATTTTATCTGAGGCAGTAAATCCTGAGCTTTGCTTATTGGTCCTGACGCTATCTGAGGGAAGAAGGACACGAAAAGCATGTAATCCCACCAATTTTTCTCGACTTCTATTTTCTTCAAGTATACATCTGCCAGATAACCTACAGCTTGCAAAGTATAAAATGACAATCCAAAAGGTAGCATCCAATTTAGACCTGGTATTCGTACTGTACAGCCTACTGCAGAAAGAACATCTGAAAGTGTTGAATTCAGAAAATCTAAATACTTAAAAACAGCAAGTGGTAAGAAGGTTAACACCACACCTAAAACAAGAACTCCTTTTCGGGTTCTAATCTCATCTTGTTCATGAAACCTGCTACATAATAAAGCAAACAAATATGTAACAGTTGTTACCCATAAAAGTATTAATGCATAAACTGGTTTCCATTGGAGATATACTCCATAAGAGATTAACAAAAGTGCAACATTTCCAAAATTCTTCCACGTTGACAAATAATAAACGCAAAATAGAATTGGGAAAAGCCAAAGAAATTGGAAAGTATTAAATAACATATTTTTTGCCCGATTGATACCTTTGTAAAGAAGAAACTATACAGGAAAAATAATGATGAGCATAATAAAACATCTTCGACTTTGTCACCAACCAGAACAGTCTACGCTCGTTTAAACTGTAATGCGAATAACTCATGATGTATTTATGACTCTCTGGATAAGTTCGACGCCATTTATCAATTAAATCATCATTATAGAGTAAAACCGTTTTTTGAGAAAATTTTAAAAAGCAAATTGCCAATTCGTATTTCTGCTGCCCTCTTTCTTTGAGGAATCTGGAAAGATTATTTATTATCTTTTCCATGCTTTCCCAGTTAACCAAATTATTATGATGACACGCAGACGTTTCATTTATACCATTATAATAGTAACATGCAGAAGTAGCTGATGCAATGCTCTTTGCATAAAAGAACAAACGATAGGAAACCCCTAAATCCTCAGTATAATTAATTCCTGGATACGGAAACACATTATTATCTACATAAAGCGACCTCTTTATCAGTTTATTCCATAGACTTCCCCAAAACGGTTTAGATGTAGTCTTTATAAGATCCAAGGGGTTAGAACTTTTAATTTGACTACATTCATCCTTAAAGAGATTACCTTGAGATGTAATATGTATGAAATTACATACTACTATATCAGCCATCTTGCCTACAGCAACATGATACATCGATTCATATAATTTTTTATCAACCCAATCATCTGGATCACAATGAATCACATAATCACCCGTGGCTGTTTTCATCCCCACCATTCTAGCATTTGCTACTCCTTGGTTTCTTTCTAAATTTACAATATTAATCTGATGCCTTCTTGAAGGGTATTCATGACTAATTGAAGTAAGAATCTCTATAGATTTATCTCTTGTTGCATCATTAATAAAGATATATTCAATATCCTCTAGAGTTTGCTCAAACAAACTTCTAGCGCATCTTTCGATATAGCGTTCTACCCCATAAACGGGGACTATCACAGAAACCTTAGGCATTTATATGATGTACTTAATCTTCATTAAATAAGCATAGATGCGCCATATTATAACTATAAGTTGCCTCAGAATGCAATTATCTGTTTTGAACAAAATCCTTAAAATTATAGGCAAAGAGTAATCACAAGAAATGGCATCACGCTGTATTTCCTTAACAAACTCAGAATGATTCCAAGAAGAATCTTCTGGACTAACATCAACATGAAACATATAAGCCTCTAATCTACTCTCAACAGATGCTTGAAGATGTTTGATAGTGCAACTTGTACCAAGAATGGCTTCTTTTCGCAGCTTATGATATTCTTCTTCATATTCCAAAGTCGGGACAAATGTGTGAACACAACTTGTATCATGCTTACGATAGTTATAAACATTTTCATACAAAACTATAGGACAAGTTTTTAATTTAAATGCTATTCTAATATTCATAAGCATGTCTTCGCCTTTTACAATACTACGCGGTATATCGAAAATATCATCTTCAATAAGAATTTTTCTATATAATTTCGCAACAGGTCCAACGTGAAATGGCCTTCCTGATATACATGATTCTCGCCAATCATCTATTGAAAGTTCTTTGGGAAGTAATGGCAGACTTTTATCAACCATTCCTATTATCAAATCGGTATCATATGCATTTGTCAGTTCATACATTTTCAGGAGCGCGTCATTTGGCAATGTATCATCTGCGTCAACAAATGTTATCCACTCACCTTCAGCATGAGAAACACCTAACTTACGTGCACTTGTTACACCACCATTTTGTTGACTAACAACCTTTATTTTATCATTCTGATGTGAATATTTACGGCACACATTGACACTTTCATCTGTACTACCGTCATCTACTAAAATCAACTCCCAATCAAGAAATGATTGATTCAAAAGACTTTCTATGCATTCTGACAAAAAATCTTGTGCATTATATATAGGGACAACTATTGAAATAACAGGCTTATTCATCTAATCTTAAAGAATCTGACAAAAAACTAATGGACTTTGTCTTCCATTTATCCCATATAGTGTTTACGCATGGATAATCTATATCACTTATGAGTTGATCTGTTATATCATTTACATTTGAAATTAAACGATTACTCAGGTGGAATAATTTTAATAACGATGTAAAACGATCAAGTCCTCTGTCGTAATTTGCAATTGAAATAAAAGGTTTATTAAATATAATAGAAAAGACCGTACCATGGAAGGAGTCTGTTACAACAAAATCCGCATCTACAAATGCTTGTAGCCATTGCTCAACAGGAGGCTGTATTCGATCTTTTATAAAAGCCTTCAAATCGTCTACTTGTGAATTGGATTCAAAAACCGCTTGATGTCGTATTGCTGAAATGTAGTTAACAATGCTCTCCTTCTCTGTTGTCTTATCCAATATGTATTTAAATATTTGACCTTTATGGGCTGACACGCCACAAGAGGGAATAAGACGCAGATAATCAACCTTTGACAGAAGCAAAGTTGGATCAAGTACATGAATGGCATCAACATTAAGATATTGTTTGCACAATTGTAAGCCAGAATCTTCCCTGACGCTGATACCATTAAAGTATCGAGCAAGTGATTTACATGAAGCACTTTGCTCTTCAGTATAATCCCAATTCTTGGAACCAAATGATACGGCATATGCAACCCTTTTAACATCCCAACCTTCTGCAAATCCCAAATAAGCATTAGACATTGAAGATTGAAAAAGCCAAGTGAAATGCCCAGGATTCCACACTTGGTCACTTCCAACCACATATCCATCAAACTCGTTGCTTTTAATATCCTTTTCAAAACTACGAATAAATTTTCTATTGAAGATGTTCTTGTTAATAAAGGGAATAATATATTGGTTTTTCAAGTTAACCTCTCTATTGTATTCTTTCTCAACAAAAATCTTACACTCTTTATCTCCGACTATATAACGTTGAATTATACGCTTACATAGCGAGAATGGGAATCTTAGCCAATTAATCCTACATTTATCCTCATAATCAATAATTGTAATATCATGTCCCATCCGTTGTAGCACTGTTTGCAAAGCATATGCTTGAACGATACCGCCATAGTTGTATCTCAATGGAAATGATATAATCGCAATTTTCATAATAACCTATCGAATTTTCTGTAATTCATAGCAAAATAAAAGACTTATCCCTTGTACAAAAGGCATAATCGAAAAACGAGTAGAATACCGTCCCAATCCCTTCGTATCACCTTGAGCATAATCAACAGCACCGTCTCTTCTGGTAGAATGCATCAAAAACATTTCGATGCGTTCAGCAGTAGCTTTATAGGCTTCATTCCCTGTTATTTTATAAGCACTCACATTCAGTAAGCCAATTATCGAAGTTCCAGAGCTCTCAACACATGCCCCTTCGTCCATTATCATCCAACCATAGCCTCCACAAGGTTTTTCAAAAGACAAGAGATAATCAGCCAATCGTATAATTTGATTATTTCGTTCTCCCTTTTCATTTGTAAAAAGCAGTGCAATGATATACCATCCAAGACCTCTGGACCAATCAAATAATCCAAGCGGCTTCATTCTATCTAATAAAAATGCATGAGGTGGTAAGACACCATCTAATGACACTTTTTCTATATCTGAAATCATTTTATTTACTAAGTCACAATGACCACGTGCATATAAATACGGGCATGCTAATCCCAAAGTGTCAACAAAATGGATTTTCTTATTCACTTCCCTATAAGGGATAGACATTTTTTTTTCTACATATTTTGATAGGAAGCTATCCACAATCTGCATGTTTTCTTCTGAAAGTAGCCCTTTCGAAAACAATGCATAAGCAAGAAAAACATGATCAACATTAATATTATTTACCTCAAAACGTATACCATGCTTTAAACATTTCTCCACGTCTTGTTTTTCTAATCCCATGATAAGAGCCCCTAATTGCCAACTTTGAATAGTACTTGTCCAATAATCACCTTTCATTATGTCAAGTAAAACTAATCTTTGGTTATCACTCTTCGGAATTTTGGGTGTGCATAAAATCCACTTTCTTGCCTTTTTCTCCAAAGCATCATGCCATGACTCTCTATCAGTCCATCTGCCTATATGAATGCGCGCTTGCCATTCATAGACTTGCAATAAAACATCCACAAGCCATACAGCTAAAGCTATTAGGCCAACTAACGATAATATCAGTTGCATTTTAGTTCTTTTTAAGCATAATATATCCTAATCGGTTCAAGAAAGACTCCATACAGGATTTAATTCGCCATTCTATTTTATATTTCAAGTCGTAAATGATATCATCTTGTGGGAAATCCCTCCATGAGCCAAGAGAGAGATGTTTACAATAAGCTTTATCCGACTCAATACCTTCAGCAAAATAGTAAGATGGGAAAACTGTAAGAACATTCTCGTAGCAATTCTGAAAGTCAGGAGCTAAAGTACTTGGATTATAACCAAATAAAGTAGCGATTTCACTAAAAACATATGATGCATTTTGCATATCGTACTTTAAATGATTAGGTAAATCTTCATTTGAAAGAACAAAATGACGCCCCTTGTAATAGTTTATACACTTATTTATATATTCATTATTTTTTTCTGCTCCCAAGCAATACGAAGTAAGGTGATATGACGTAGTACGAAAACTAATTTGCATACAAGACTCACGACCAATAAAAGCATGATGATGCAAAAAATCATCAAATGATTTAAGTACTTTTACATCAGTATCTAAGTATATACCTCCATATTTCTGCAAAGCATATAACCGAATGACATCTGTTGCAAATGCATATTTCTTTTGTTCCAATGCCTCAATTATAAAGGGATTTCTGAATTCACTTATTGCATCATCGTCCCAAAACATCAATTCATAATCTGGCATATTATTTTGCCAACTTTTTATGCAGTCACGAACCTCAATTGGCATTTCGCTCTTTCCAAGCCAAATATAATGTATAATCTTAGGAATCATGTTTAAAATCCAAATACCTTCTTGATAAGCTTCAGAAGTTCAAAATATACTTTTATTGAGAAATAAAAAAGACGATGAGTAAAAACAAGTTGTTGTAAATCACAAAATAAGGGAACTTGTTCTATTTCATTAATTCTAGCTTTCAATATAGCTTTTTCTGAGAGCAATTTATGAGTGTTTTCAGGGAAGACTCCGTGACGACGAGTATTTTCAATCCACATATCATCATTCAAATGACTGCTTACGCCCGACAGGTCATAGACACAAATAGGTATTTCAACATACTGTGTTGTGGCACCTTTTAAAAGTAATTGGACACAAAACACCCAATCTGCGTAAATTTTGAAACTTTCATCATAACCATTATTCTTAAGGTTTTCTGTTTTTATAAATTGGGCCTGATGACAAATTGTATGGCGAAAGAAGAAATCCAAATCTGCCACATTTGGTGATTTAACAACAAACTCTTTCCCTTTTGAATACTTAACCCAATCTCCATATATAATATCCGCATCAACACCCTCCATAAAGACCTTCTCTAGTGTATCCTTTTCAAAGTAACAATCACCAGAGTTCATGAAATTCACAAAATCTCCTTTCGATTTGGCTATTCCTTTATTCATGGCATTATATATACCTTTATCAGGTTCAGAACACCAAAAAGCCAAATTATCTTTGATTTGCTCAATTATTTCTTTGCTACCATCTGTACTACCCCCATCGATAATAATCCACTCGAAGTCATGGTATGTTTGACTTAAAACGGAATTAACGGTTTTCTTCAGTCCCTCTTTGTTATTATAGTTAACTGTTATAATCGATAGTTTCATAAAAATCTCTCAAATATGCCAATTTTTATTCTTCTATTAGAAATTGATGATAACGAATATCTCCCAAATCTCTCATAAATGTAACAACTTTCAAATAAAAATTCATTCCCCCTATTTTCAATACCCAATATAACAGTTTTTGCACTGTACTATTTGTTTTAAATCCATTAATGGCCCATGTAGTGGTTTTACTGCTGTCCTTTGGTAGAATGCCTCTTTGGGATAACAATGAGTAAAAATAGCCATCGCTATTAAATGGATTTCCTTTTGATTGTAACCAATCTTGTTGCATATAGTACCATTTTCGCACAAAATCCGGAATTGGTTCTTTATTAGAGAAATAGTTAAATGAATATTGCATAGAGGTATATAACATAAAATTGTTTCGTACCTCCGCATCTTTATACTCATATACAAGTTTCTTTAAGGAAGGATAATTTGTCAATGAACTGTTTTTTCTTCGTTTGTCCAATAAATCAGGAAAAAGTGGACTATAACCTGAAAAATGAAAGAAAAGTAGATTATACTTTATACTTTGTAATTCATCTATTACAGAATATGTACCATTTTCCTCGACAATATTACGTTCTTGAAGATTCCACGTTGCAACATTCAGTCCCAAATGCTTTGAAATATGAATATCATTCGGAAAATAACCAGGTATATAATCTATCCATTTTTGGTCAACAAATAATCCTAAAGATGAATCATTTAAGCATTTGTTTGTAAGTTTTTCCTTCCACCACTCAATAATTTTAATACCTACTTCGTCCTTTTTTACTGCAATGAAACCTAAATTAAAGATTCCCACCTTCGACATATGTTGTTCTTGGACTAAGTTTTTCTCATAATGGCAAATATTACACCGATGAGGTGTCAAAACTATTGATTTTTCATCTAAATAAGAGAATATGATATCCAAATTACCACATACATAAATATCTGGATCCAAATACATTACCTTATCATATCCTTCATCAAATAATTTTTTGAAACAAAACGGCTTTATGGATGTTGAAAATTCTATAACACCATACTTAAATGCCATTATTTGATAGTTGGGTATCCAATTATCATTTAACTCGATTACATCTGGTAAACCGTCGCAATCAGCTAAATCAGACAAAAAAATCAAAAACTTGCATTTATTATGAGCCAAAAAGGACTCTCGTAAAGTCAATGCTTGTGCCAGATAATTTTTCGCACAAATCGTAAACGTCACATTATTTTCCATCTTATATTCAAATGACTATAGAGATCTTATATGACATGGTCATTTCATAATTCAAAACCACTTCTTCCTGAAATAATTTAAAATATATTGTCTATACTTATAGTTTACTACTCCATAAAGGATATCTGATGACATAAATGCAACCCAATATTTATGATAGTATTTCCTATAACTTGAAAGTACAACAAGTAATCTTAACTTCCCTAATACTGTATAATAGTTACGATAACGGGTCCTATAAAAATAAGATCTCCCATTATTCCAATCCTCGAAAAAACTATTTATCTGACGAGGTTCAACTAACAATTCAAGCAAATTAATTGGAGTCTTTGTTGTATATATCCAATTATCCAAACTAATCCCTACCATATTGTTTGCATGCTGTCTATAGTCAACCAATTGCTTTCGAATGATACCTAATGTGTTATTTTTGCATCCACTAATTGCTATTTGGTAATCATGCAATATGTACTTATCATTATCAAATGGAATAAAATTACATGTACATATTCGTCTGAATGCCATAGTAGCACCAGTTGCAATATTTCGAATATTCAGGATTTCAAAAATAAGACCATCATCCCAAAGAGAGGAATAAGGCTTTAGTAGAACTGTATCTAAAAGAGAATAATTACTTATTTGCTGACCATCCGATCCAACGAGATTTGCATCAGAAAAAACAATGTTCTTATCTGGGTTTTCTTCAAAGTATTCTGTAATGACTCTCGTTTTATCGCAATGCCAAATGTCATCTTGGTCTGATAAAAAGACAATGTCACCCGTACAAAGACTGATAGCCTTTTCAAAGTTTTTTGTTACTCCTAAATTTGGAGAGTTTTGCTGAATATTCCATTCCACATGGGGATATTCTTTAGCAATTTTCTGAACGATAGTTAGAGTATCATCTTTGCTACCATCATCACACACAACAATCTCGTTGACAGGCTGTTCCTGATCAAGTATGCTCTTAAGCTGTTCCTCAACAAATTGGGCACCATTATAGGTACACATTGCGACTGACAATTTCATAATTATTATTTTCTTTGTGTAAACTGTCAATTTTGACGTCCAGGCTTAAAAACAGCCTTTTAGGGCAGCTATCGCTACCTGAAGCGTCTAAATCGTATTAAACTTTATTATTTTTTTAATACCGATGGTCATCGGTAACATATTCTTTAAGTCGCTACGCTTGATGAAAGCGGCAAAGCCGAGCGCTCATAATCTGTTCTTCCCTGCATGATTGCCTTGATATTAAATCGAAACTGCTTGCGTTTAATAAGGAAGTGTATCATTGAAATCAATTAGTCTTTTCCCATTTCATGCACAATACGTCCGTTCGAGTTTACTCGCTATTAGAAAGAAAGGGACAGTTATAGATACACATCGCTACAGAAAGATTCATAAGTTCAGTGCTTTTAGGATTTTCCTAATACCCTTCACAACGATAATATTTAAATGGATTAATTTGCAATACAATGGTCGCTCATTAATTAGAGAGAAGGTATCTTGAACAAGGGCGCTGCTTTCTAAAGCCGAAAGTCTCTTCTTGTATTGATAACTTCGTTCAAGGATACCACGTATATGAAGAGGCAACTGTTGGCGAGCACGCTCCAACTCAACACTTAATTCAGGAGAAAGCCTGTTACTTATACCATCTGTAGCATCAAAGATGCATACGGGAAATGACAAATGATGTGCTGTGGCTCCATCATAAAACATCTTAATCCATTGAGCCCAATCAGCATATATTTTGAAACTCTCGTCATATCCTTCTTTTTTTAACATCTCTGACTTTATAAACATTGCCTGATGACATATATTACCCCCATATAAGAAGTCTAATGTAACCTCTTTTGGAGCATGAATGTATTCTGTTTGTTGATACTTTATGCGAATCCAATCACCATAAATAATATCTAAATCTAAAGGCTGATCAAAAATGTTTTGCAAAATCTTCTCATTATAAAACACATCACCTGAATTCATGAAATTCAGATATTCGCCCTTAGCCTTGGCAATGCCCTTGTTCATCGCATTATACACACCTTTGTCAGGTTCTGAGCACCAATAGGCGAAATGCTGCTGATACTGTTCTATCAGTTCCTTACTACCATCTGTACTACCACCGTCTATGACAATCCATTCGAAGTCCCGCCATGTCTGGCAGATGACAGAATCGATGGTTTTCTGAAGTCCAGCCTTGTTATTATAGTTGATGGTTATTATCGAGAGTTTCATAAATAGTGAAATGAATTTAAGACCTGGACAACATTTTCAGCCTCTATACTTGTGATAACCTGATTCATCGGTATGGATAGTTCCTGGGCATGTATCCGCTCTGTAATAGGATAGCTACGATGGTTCCATGCCTTGTAACACTCCTGCTTATGGGGTGGTATTGGGTAATGAATCAGTGTCTGAACATCATTATCTCCAAGATATTGTTGCAACTCGTCACGCTTTTCGCAGAAAATGGGGAACTGATGATACACATTATTCTCATCTGGGATACGCTTTGGGAGCATGATTAGTGGATTCTTGATATGCTCATAGTAGAAGGCTGCCAACTGCTGGCGCTTCCTGTTGTCTTCATCCAAATATTTAAGTTTGACATCCAGTACGGCAGCATCTGTCTCTGCCATACGACTGTTCATACCCACATATTTGAAAACATATTTCTTCTGACTGCCATAATTGGCCAGTGCACGGATGACAGAAGCCAAATCCTCATCATTGGTGGTCACTGCGCCAGCATCACCCAACGCCCCCAGATTCTTGCCTGGGTAAAATGAATGAGCAGCAGCATCTCCCAACGCACCCGTTCTCGTGAACCTTGAACCATGAACTATGAACCCGCATCCATGACTTTGTGCACAATCCTCCATCAACTTCAGATGATGCTTTTGGCAGATTTCTCTCAGCTGGTCGTTATACGCTATGCGTCCATAAAGATGAACCGTCATCACCCCTTTGGTCTTGGGAGTAATATGCTGTTCTATCTGGTCAATATCTATCTCAAGATTTTCAAAGGTGGGTTCAACCAAGACGGGGACAAGATGGTTATCTGTGATGGCCAGAATGGTAGCGATATACGTGTTCGCAGGAACGATTATCTCATCACCATCCTGCATCACTCCCATTTCCTTGTAGCCTCGGAGAATCAGTATCAAGGCATCCAAGCCATTGGCTACAGCTACACAATGGTCTGTACCAATATATCTAGCATAATCATCCTCAAATTGCTGGTTTTCCCTGCCCTGCAAGAACCAACCAGACTCTATGACACGATTAACAGCAGCCTTGATTTCATCACCGTGCATCATGGTGATGGCTTGCAGATCTAAAAGTTTAATCATTTATCTTGATTTATAAAATCTAAATAATCATCATAGTTTCGTATATAGTCATCCTCAGAATAACCCTCAGAGGCTAATACCAAACAGATACTTCCTGATGAGAAACCTTGTTCTGATGCCCAGATTCCAGGAGGGACATGCAGGCCCCAGAATGGTCGGTTTAACAAAATTGTACGTTTATTAGTACCATCATCCAATGCCACCTCAAAACTACCACTGGCTGCTATCAAGAACTGATGGCATTTCTTATGGGCATGAGCTCCACGATCTTCACCACCAGGTATATCGTATGAATAAAAAACTCGATTAATAGGGAAAGGTACATGTATATTCTCATACATATATGTTAAATTGCCCTCCTTATCATGCATCTTATTCAATTCACACAGCGAACAGTCAAATACACTTCTTCCTCCAGAATCAACAAGATAATTACTGGGGGTATTCACTTTAACGGAAGTCTTGGTGTCGTAAATTGTGGGAATTCTTGTAGCGTCCTTTCTCCATAACTTATATTCTTCATAATCTGACACATAATCCTGCTCATCATAATCCGTTGAAGAGAGGACCAATGCCAATGAGTTGGTAGAGAAATTCGTCATAGTGCGCCACATACCATTAGGTACATATAGACCGTAATAGGAACGGTTCAGCGGGAAAACCCGTTTGTTTGTTCCATCGTCTATCTCCACGTCGAAACTACCAGAAAGAGCCACTATAAACTCCTCAGTCTGTTTATAGGCATGACCTCCCCTATCCAATCCACCAGGCACATCATATATCCAATGCACCCGTTTTATTTCGAAGGGAATCTGCTTCAATTGCTCGATGATTGACAAATTCCCCCTCTCATCTCCTATTTTTGGTAAATCCAATAATTTGCAATCTGATATCTGCATCATCATATTCTCTTAATATTCTATCCAGTGTGAATAGTATTTTTCTAATGATAAAGAAGTTCTTATTACCCGTTTACAAATTATATACCAATTAGCATCCAAACTCTTTGGCATAGGTTTAATAGGTATACCATTTATAGCCTTATCTGCTTTTTTCATTTTATGGTAGCAACGCCTGAGCTCTGACAAATACCTAAAATAAATATGTTCCCTTACAGAAGCATTAAGAGTATAATATGGATCAACTATCAAAAATTCTCTTAGTATTCCTTTTTTATAACATTGCAAGTTATGAAAATGAAAAAAAACAACAGGGAACTCTTTGTTTGTATCCAATTCTACACCTATCAAATTCTTGCCCTTACTTTTAAAATCATATTGTTGCATGTTCCATGGAGCAACGCCACCACCTAAATTTTGTAATTCATGGACTCCCGAGAACCGAGTAGTCCAGTCATCAAGATATTTCTGATCACCAAACTTACCATCCTCATACCGACCGTAGCACCAATCAAGACAAGCATTGCGCCACCATTTAAGTATATTCAAACCATTCGGATTGTTCTTAAAGGTCATAAACTGTACACAATACTTTCCTGCTATAACTGTTTGATCATACTGTTTGGAATATCTGTGTGCAGTTATTTGTACATCATTGTCCCCCATCTCCTCAATCAAAATTGTTGGATCAGCAAAAAAATACAAATCAGCATCCAAATACGTGCAAGAATCTAAATAATAATGCTCTAAACAATATAGGATAGTAGAGCCGGAACATGTCCAGCAATACTCTCCTGGCGTTCGAGTCGGTTTAACTGCCAATAACTCGTCGTCCTCAAAATCCTTTAGTGGCACAACTGTTACATATTTCAATTTCATCTTCTCTAAAGCATTGACTAATTTATCATCAAAAGCAAATATATACAGATGAAACGAAGGACAATGCTCTACAAGAGAGTAATACATGGCTAGTCCCTTAGCAGAATAATTTGAATCGTATAATGTGCAAAAATTAATCACAAACTATCTTAATTTAATATATATTACATAAATAATTCTAAGAGTAACTTTCTTAACGTTTTGGGTGTTTTAAAGTCGGATAAGCCCCAGAATTTATCTACTGCTTCTATCTGCTTTTGAGAAATGACATAATCATCACTTTCAAGAAAAGCACTTTCAACAAATTGAAAATTAGTTTTTCTCATTACCTCCGTGAGTTCTTCACCATCCCCCCCTTTGTACTCATAGAAATCTTTTATGAGTCGATGCGGCTTCTGCATAAAGATACTATATCCTATATGGGAACCTACTCCATTAGAAATGGTTGCATCAGCAATAGAGAACAAACTTTTTTGCCTCCTCAAAAAATTTAAGTCATATATATGACCATTACACACACATTCAAAGCCTGCATTTTGATAAAATTTATGTCGTCCTTTCAGAACATCCTTCCAATACAGACAAACTCTTACACTATCAAATCTCTTTCTTTCTTCCTTTAGTACCTCAAGAAATTTCTCTGGATCAAAATTCGTATCAGTACATGGTGAAGAATGCATTGGAAAAGCTAGTAAGTTTTTACCTAATCTTTTCTTTTCTTTTTCTATCTCTTCATCATCAAGTAATGATTTAGCATAAAAGAAGGGGGCACCTATAGCATAAATATCAGAATGATTACAAACATTTTGATACATGCGTACCAATTCTTTAGACCAGACTAAATTTCTCTTCTTGGACTTTGCTTTCTCCCATTCAAGTATTTCAAAAGAATACCCATGTTGAATTCCTAAATTCTTCGGTGGCAGCATAAACATATCCAAACCTGCATACTCTTTCAAAACCGAATATCCCCCATAGAAAATCGGTTCATCAAAGTCTATTCGTAAACAGTCAACAAATTCAATAGGGATGTCCGCTGATAGTGCCTCAACATTCTGAAAGGGTATTTGAGACCTTTTATAATTTTCTATGAAAAGTTGATACAAAGTTTCTTTATTTATACATGCATCACTATTCCAAACAGGAATACTATAAGGAAGAATTTTATTCCCTAATATATCGCGTATTCTATATAAAACTCCCATCATAGATAACTATACAAATTATCGATCAATATTATTTTATTCCTTCAGCTACAAGCCATTTTTCTGTTTTTACTATATCGTCCATATCATGAACATCAAAGCTTTCTTTTACAACTACCGGTTTAACATAATTACCCATAAAAGTCCATGGTTGCTGTCCTGGCTCATCACTATACAAAGTATTTTTAAGATTGAGTGTCCAGAAATTATGGCAGAAAACGAAGTTCATTGGAAGGTCTTGCCTATTTGTTGAAATTTGCCGATCTTTAAAATCAATCCACGTACCCAAACAACCATCTTCTCGAAGACATTTACATCTGTAAGGATGGTGATCTTGTTCGAGCATTACCGGGCATGAGGCCGATAATTTCGGATTGTTAATTATGTTCTTTATAGATTCTTCAATCCATTCTGTTTTTGTCACAGCATTATTTGCAAGTATAACAACAAGAATGTCAGGCATGCAATCATCCTGCTTCATCACTTCAAGCGCATGCTTGATTGCGTCCACGTGCTGTGCAGTGGGCAATGCCAATTCCCTCGGGCGTACAATTCTTTTATATCCGCAGTCTTCTGCTGCTTTCAATATTTTCTCATCATCACTACTCACATAGAAATCAGTAATCAATTTACATCTTCTTGCTGCCATTGCTGGATAATGACAAAGAGGCTTCCCTAACACGGGAATAACATTCTTGTCTTTAAGTGTATTATTTCCCCTTCCTGTAAGTAATGCAACTATTCTCATTGTATTTCCCATTTTAATATTTGACTTGAATAACCTTTTCTGTAATCTCCCCTGTTTGTTTTATAATCATGTACTTCGAATTTACATATGTTCAAAGCTTCATCGACATAAAATCCATTCGTATCAAATGTACTGTTCAGATTCGATCCGATTAAATATTCACCAGGAGCCAATGTTCTATGAGGTAGACAAATCATGACTGTACTTATTCCCATCGGCAATTGTTCCATCTTATTCATGATTTCGTCATTACTGTCTGAAACCAAGGCAATATCATAGGATGGTATCTTGTTTATTTCTAAATAACCATACAACCCAGGAATTTTCTCTTTGACTTGATAGGTTAGTTTCATATAAATATCTTCATCGCATGAAAAATTTCCTCTGGGTTTCAGATCAACACCCATAACTTCTGCCTTTATCAGTTGAGCATTCTTCCTGCCATCAAGTGTTCTTCTCTCCCATGTAAAAGTTTGATTATTTTCATAATTACTAGCAATATACTTCTCAACACATTCATCGGCTGTACCAATATGCTCTACCATCCCATTAGACAAAACCACTCCACTTTTACATAGAGAGCGTACAGCTGCCATATTATGACTCACAAACAACACTGTACGTCCTTCACCTTTCGACACATCCTGCATTTTTCCAATAGCTTTCTTTTGAAATTCAGCATCACCAACAGCCAAAACTTCATCGACAACAAGGATTTCTGGTTCCAAATGGGCAGCAATGGCAAAGCCTAAGCGAACGGTCATACCAGAAGAATAACGCTTTACTGGCGTATCAATATAGCGTTCACAGCCAGAGAAATCTACAATTTCGTCTAACTTACGGGATATTTCAGCCTTAGTCATGCCCATAATAGCACCATTCAAATAAATATTTTCACGGCCAGTCATCTCGGGATGGAAACCTGTACCGACTTCCAACAATGATGCGATACGGCCTCGAGCTCGAATTTCTCCTACAGATGGGGATGTGACGCGAGAAAGGAGTTTCAGTAGAGTACTCTTGCCAGCACCATTCTTACCAATGATGCCAACGACATCACCTTGTTCAACATTGAAGTTGATATCTTTTAGGGCCCAAACGTAATTACTGCTGCCCTTATGGGAGCGATCATTTGTTTCACCAATCTTTAGGAATGGGTCTTCTTTATGGCGGACATGCATGGTCCACCAGCGGGTCAAGTCGTCACTGAACGTCCCAGTGGAGACGAGACCTAACCTGTATTGTTTACCTACGTGATCGAATTCTATTGCATTCATAAAAAAAATTTTTCGTTGAAAATTTAACCTTAACCCTAACCTTAACTTTTTTCATGTCGGAGCGTATTTGATAAACCATGTAACTGTTTCTCTATTTCTTCCAACTTAAACAAAAGATCCTAATAAAGTTCTGGCGATATATATTTTACATTCTTATGCTAATTTATTCCTCCTCATTCTCCTCAGGAAGTTCTTTCCATCTATCAGTAGGTGGTAAGTAATCAGATGCCTTATCCTTGGTCACGATAGAACGACCAATCTTTCGTTCCAACTTTACCCTTGCATCTCCTGCAATATCCCCACCTTCTCGTGCAATTGCAGCACTTTGGCGGAATCCTTTAGGATTCCTTGCCTTGCTAATTTCGGTAGCAGAAGCTTCTGCTAAAGAATTTAGCGCCAATTCAATGTTTGTCATATTATCACGTAAGCTCTCTTTCTTCAAGCCCTTGAACTGCTTATACTGTCTAGTGGTCATGCCACTCCAGCCTTTGGTGATAATGTCTGTCAATGATGCATATTGCTGACCTTCCGTCACTCCTGCTCGATTCCATTCGTCTGTAAGTTCCTTACGAACTTCAATACTACGCAATCGTTGATTAATCCACTTGTCGGAGTAACCTAATCTACGATAATCTTCATAGGCCTGTTCAAAATTTAACTCGGGATCCTGCATCTGGTCAACACGTTTGGCGGCCACCTCAGCCATCCAACGTTTGAATGGCTCTGCTTTGGGAGATGGAATAGACTGTATCAGACGAAAAAGCTGTTCGAAATCAGCAACATCAGTAAGTCGCATTTTTCCATCTGGGGCTTTCATTTTCAACTGGTAACAATTTGTTACCGTTTCATTTCCTTCTTTTTTCAATCTACCTTTCAGTACTTTCCAATACTTACGAGCCGTCTGATAATCACTATCTGTCAATACGCCACATACGTCAACAATGGAGAAGAACCACTTTTCTAGTTCTTCATCCCATACCGTACGTACTTTCTTATCTGAAAATAATTGTATAATATGTTTCTTTGTCATAATTGCATAAAAATCACACCGTGTCCATAAATGAACGCTGGACTTTATTGAAGATGACTATTCCTAAGACTAACAGGATGCACATGAACGCAAAGCTGTAGCCGAGGGCTCCCCAAGAGAAATAACCTTGTCCTAAAGTGGCGTATTTAAAGGCCTCGATGATGGAGGTCATGGGGTTGAGCATAATAATATTGCGCAGCGTCTCGTTGGTCACCATGCTGATCGGATAGACGATAGGAGTGGCATACATCCAAAGAGAAACGACAAAGCCGAAAAGGATGGTCAAATCACGATACTTGGTCGTAAATGAGGATACCAAAATACCAAAGCCCATGCCAAGGCCTGCCATCATAAAGATAAGCACAGGGACTATGAGTATCGCCCAATTAGGACAAACATCTGTTCCTGTAATCAGGAAATAGAGATAAACGGCTATAAACAATCCCAACTGAATACCAAAACGTAGCAGATTGCTAATAATGGTACTAATGGGAACTACCATACGAGGGAAGTAAACCTTGCCAAACATACCTTGGTTGGCTACAAAGGTGCTGGAAGTCTGGTTTAGACAGTCAGAGAAGTAGAACCAGCAGACATTACCTGCCAAATAGAACAATGCTTGTGGCAGGCCATCGGTACTCATTTGGGCGATACCACCAAAAACCACCATGTTCATGATGACCGTCAGTACTGGCTGAATAAGATACCAAGTCATGCCCAATACCGTCTGCTTATATACAGTTACAATATTGCGTCTTACAAAAAGTTCTATCAGGTCACGATAATCCCAGATCTCTCTGAGATTAACTTTCCAGAGTTTCTCCTGGGGCCTGATAATCATAGTCCATTCTTTTTCCATATAATTAAAACGAAAACTAAAACTAAAACGAAAACAAGAGGTTAGAAATCAACTGAACGGCACCTATAAGCATACCTTTCCCTTGTCCTGTTTACATAGTAAACGAACAGAGCAAGAAATGACCTAAAAGGATATAGTTCAGCAAATTACCACCTCTACACGAGGGCACAACACCCGTAGAATCATTGGAATTGCGCGCTATAACGGTACAAAGGTAATAAAAAAGCACGGAATAAAAGGTATAAATATCAAAAAAATATGTTAAACCCATTAACAACTATGACGACATAGTCCGTCAGCATGAATTCAGCGAGAAGCAGTACTTTTGAACGATTAAATTTCAAAAGTACTAGAACAATGAAAAAATTTTATGAAAAGACTCCCCAACTGGGAGAAGGCATTGCCTGGAGCGTGATGAATTTCTTACTCACGCAAGTGAAAAGACATCGTGGTTTAACAACTTTCATCGAGAAGAATGGCGTGAATGGCCGCTGGCTGAAACCTGACGATCTGTACAACATTCGTATCACGAAGCTCATGAAGATCATGGAAAATAAAGCGCGTTATCAGACGGATGAAGAATTTCTCGAGGAGTGGAATGCCATGGGTGAACTCATCCTCAGTCTTTCTCGTGTATCCCATCATCTAAAATCCTTCCTATGAATGAAAAGAATTTAAATCTGGTAAAGGGCAGTTTGTCTCAAAAGAGGCAGACTGCCGTTCAAGCGATGGAACCTGCAGAGCCCACGCAGGAAGAGCTTAATGAATTGTTTGAATCGCGCATCACATCTGAGACCGATCTGCCTCCGATGCAACCATTGTTTGACATGTTCGGCGTGCCCTGTTTTTATCGTGGTGAATTGGTGGCCAACTGCGGCAAGGCGAAGTCGGGAAAGACATTTTTCTTGTCAATCCTGATGTCGGCATGCCTCACGCAAGAGGCACTGGCGCTGAAACGCCACACAGAAACGGAAGGTAGCCAAGAATCCTCAGATATAAAGCCCTTACGGGTTTTATGGATTGATACGGAGCAGAGCAAACAGAGCACACAGGAGATTCTCAGAGACCGCATTATCCCGCTTTCAGACATCAACCTGCAGACTTCAGAATTTAATGATTATTTTTACGCTTTCAACTTTCGAGGTTTGGGCTTCGAGATGCGCAACAAGATGGTGGATATAGCCATTAGGACGCTCAAAGCCGACATTGTCATTATTGACGGTATCAAAGACCTGATGACCGACATCAATGATGCTGTTCAAGCTACGCTCCTGATGGAGAAATTGATGGCACTAGCGGCTGAAACCAATAGTTGCATGGTCTGTGTACTACACCAGAACAAGGCAGAACAGGATCGTAACATGCGAGGATCGATTGGTACTGAGCTGACCAACAAGGCCTTCGAAGTGTTCCAGTGTGAGATGATAGAGGATTCAGGCACCTTTAAGGTGACACACACTTACTCTCGCAAGCAAAAAATGAAGCGTAAGTTCTACTATCGTATCGATGACAACGGATTGCCTTGTGAGACAGCCAACTACCAGGAACAGCCACGTGACGATCTGGGGCGATGGACCAGTACGAAAGGGAAGCAGATAGTTACTCCCGATGTTAAATGGGACTCCTTCAATCAGGATTACATCCTTCACGACGAGACTACAGGCGGCTACGAATGGGATCTTTGCAACCTCTTCGAAGATGCCATGGAGGGACGCCCATCACGTTCCTTTAAGCAGTTCATGGCCGTAACATTGAAACTGAGTCATATCGTGGATCCCAACTATTTCTACCACTTGGTTGACAAGGGCGTTGCCAAGAAAATCATCAAGAAGTTGCCACATCCAGAAACCAAGGAGACCTATGTTGTGCTTCAACAGGAGACACTCTTCAACGGCACGGAGTCCAATGAAGACGTTCCCTTTTAATTAAATAAAATTAAGCCCCTATAAAGGGGCTAAAATTAAATTAACTAAAAAATAAAAACAACATGCGCGAGCCGATGAAACTCGAAGAACTCTGTCCCTACACATTCAAGGCCATACGCAACCGAATCGATAAAGACATCAAGAAGCAAGTTGACTTCACCCTACCCTCCATGCCCATGGTTGAAGCCTGTCGTGCCAACGACTTCGACTTCTTTCATCCGCTCATCGAATCGGGCGACTTGACTGTCGACCAAATGCACCATGCGGCAGCGCGCTATCATTTAGGCAAGAGTAAGAGTGGACGGCCTATCTTCTGGATGATTGATGAGATGCAGGAAGTGCTCGATGGCCACATCGGGAACACATGGGTATCACAAACCCTCAAATCACGTGAACCGATGCTCCAATACTGGCAAGTGAAGCATTGTTTGTTTGGCTTACATTTAATCTCTCAATGCGCCTCAATGCCGGTCAACATCGTTGAGTCTGAGGCATCTGCAGTAGTCCTCTGCGAACTACTGCCGGAGTTTCTTTGGATGGCTTACTGCGACAACTCCAACCTAACAGTTGACCTGTTAGAGCCCCTCCAAGGCTACTCCGTTACGATTTATCCTCGTACCGATCCATCAATGTCCAATTATCTCTTTTTCCTCGAATATGCAAACACAGTCCGTCAAACCTACCCTAGCATCCATCTCACCGTCGATGACACCTTGGAAGAAAATGCCTCCTCCGAACAAAAATCCCGATGCATCGACCTCCTCGACTTCATCCTCGACAAATAGTGCCACAATTCACCCCGAAAAGTGCCACTTTTCAACCCGAATAGTGCCACTATTCTCTTTTAATTATCAATTGTCAATTTTCAATTATCAATTCCCCTAAATGGTTAACTTTTACGATAAACATAAATTCATCAGCAAGAAACAGCTGGCCAAAATGGCTGGCGTTTCAGACCGTACATTCTCTCGCTATCTTCAAACCCGTCGCCATATTCTTGATGCTATGGGAGTGTTGCCTAATGCTAGGCTTTTGCCTCCTCAAGCGGTGAAGTATGTCTGTGAAGACTACTGTATTGATTTGCCTGAGAATCTTCAGGATCAGCAGGTACTTAACAGTTCTCCTCTCTATCGAAATCTAGTCCGTGAGCTCCAAATGACCACCTTCTTTGAGGGTGAATGGGTAAGAATAACAGAAATTCCTCTAAAAAATCTGTGAAATCAGTGTTATCTGTGTGACTAACCCGCCATAACCCGCCAATTACCTTCTCCACTTTCGTAACTTTGTACTCGGTTAGGGAAAATCCCTTTCTGAGTGATAATAAGCAAGTCGCGCGATTGCTAACTTTCAACTCTCAACTCTCAACTCTCAACTTTACAAAAATGCCCGTATTTATTAAAGTCTCTCAAAACAAGATCAAGGATAGTAAGTCCTTCGGCAAGTGGTACGGCCGCGTCGCCAACACCAAGACCATGACCTACCAGGAACTCTGCAAGCACATGTCCGAGCACAACTCCGTCTATGGCGAGGATGTCTGCCTCGGTGTTGCCAACAAACTGCAGAGCTGTATGCTCGAGCAGTTGCTCGAAGGCAAGAAGGTCCAGTTCGGCGAACTCGGTGTGTTCTACCTCTCAGTGAAGTCAACCGGTGCCGACAAGGAAGAGGATTTCAACCTCGGTGTCAACATCCAGGGTCTGTTCCTCTGCTTCGCCCCCAGCCGTACTGACGTCAATAACCTCTCGTCGAAGATGCTGAAGAAGAAGGCCTCGTTCCTCAACGTCAAGGACATGGTTGAGTCGAAGACCAAACCTGCATCTTCTGGTTCAGGGTCTACGGATAATGGTTCTGGATCCGGCGATTCTACTAACACTGGTGGTGACAACACTGGCGGTGACAACGGTGGCGGCAGCGCAGGATTCGAAACCGGCGGAGAGTAAGCAAAAAGGTTAGCGCCTTCGGGCGCAACCTTTTAGAAAGAAGATAAATCAAATTTTCAAACTATGAAATGGTCAACAATTAAACAAATCTTGCAAATCATTGCAGCTATCATTACAACCGTGTTTGGTACGATTGCTGTGCAGTCATGCGCCCCACACTGGGGAATCTTCTAATCTCAACCCTCTATGAAACCACTGAAATCAGTCAAACTACTCATTATTCACTGCGTGGCAAACAGGTGTGATATACCTTTCGAGACCAAGAATCTGATAGCATGTGGCAAAGCCAAGTATGGTCAATGCAGCTACCACTACTACATCCGACGAAATGGCGACATCATACCTCTACTGCCAGAGTCCGTCCAAGGTGTACATGCCCGCCACTACAACCACTGTTCCCTGGGTATCGTCTACGAAGGAGGCCTCAATGAGCGAGGCCAGGCTGCCGACACGCGTACAGAAGCCCAAAAGCACTCGATGTACGAACTGCTCAAGTCTCTCACCGCTGAGTACCCAGAAGCCCGCATCCTCGGCCACTGCGAATTGCCTGGCGTAGCCAAGAAATGTCCCTGCTTTCCAGCCAGCAAGGAGTTCGAAAGCTTGCAGCCTACCCATTAATAGATGTTAGGGATATGACCAAACAGGTACATATCCCTAACTATTTTTTTACTTAAACAGAGCGATGAGCAATGCAGAGAAGGACACCAGGGTAGTGGTCAATGGGATGATGAGACTGGTTACTATATTACCCGACTGCTTTTTGACAATATTAGGTTCTACATAAATCATATCATTCTGCTGAAGATAGAAATAAGGAGAATTCATGATATTGGCATCGGTAAGGTCAAGGAGATGAAGTTCACGAGTGCCATCGGCATTCTCACGGAAAAGTTTCACGTTGACACGCTTACCGGTAACCGTAAGATCACCTGCCTGGGCAAGAGCCTCATAGATATTGATTTTCTCACGTGTAACCTGAATAGTACCTGGACTGCCTACCTCGCCTAAAACAGTAATCGTATAGTTGGCCTGACGAACGGTAACGATGGGCTTCTCAGACGGAGCCATATAGGGACGAATCTGCTCGAGAATCATGTCTTCACACTCATCCTTGGTTAAACCCACCACCTTGATACGACCCAAAACAGGGAAATTGATGGTACCATCGTTGCTGACCAAATAGTTCTGGGAGCCACCTGATGAAGCAGAAGAGCCTCCCGTATTAGAACTGGTGACAGACACGCTACCCATATTAAATGGGGCAGAAGCTTCAGGAGAAATGGTATAAACATGAATGTTTAATTGGTCCTTAGGCATGATGCGCGCATCGTAGAAGGCTGAAGTCTTATTCAGGTCAACATCCTTAGCCCCCTGGAAATATGCGAAATTCTTTACTGAACATGAAGAAAGCACCATGAGAGCTGCCAGCAACGTCAACGCATGACGATACAGGTATTTATACTTTTTCTTAGTCATATCGATAGCATTAAAAATCATCAGTTTATCAGGTAAGCGAGTTAATGGATCCAGATGTTTAACATCGGACTGGAGGGTATGGTCAGCCTTGACAACGAAGCAGGTAACATCAGCCTGTGTGGCAAGCTGATAGGTATCGCTGCAGTCAGCCAGTGCGGGGGAATCAATAATCACATAGTCGTACTGAGACTTCAAGATCTCCATCAACTGGGCTAGACTATTGCGGGCGAGGAGGTCGGAAGGATGATCCACACCAGACTTACCAGCGACCAACACATCAAAGCCTTCAATCTGGGCAGCTTGTGACTGGACATCTGTTGTAGAAAGCATACTCTTGCTTAATAATCCAAAGACACCGGACTTTTCGGAAAGAGATAGTGCCTGGGCAATACCTGGACGGCGGAGATTGAGATCGCATAGGATTACCTTCTTGTCTAAACGGGTAAGTCCTTCGGCTAAACGAACAGCCTGATAGGTTTTGCCGTCGCCTATGGCATTGGAAGTGACCAGGATGGTTTTCTGGCCTTCCTTCAAATGCAGCAACAGATTGGTACGGAGGGTACGAAGGGGCTCTTCGTTGTTGATGGTAGGTATTTCGCCCAAGATGGGGAACTTGGTGGATTTTTCCAAATCATTACGCGTTTCTACCTTGTTCTTCATAAAGAACAGCAACAAGATTGCCATGAATGGGATGACGATACCCAAGACTAAAGCTATCAGCAGTACAAGATTGCGCTTGGGTAGGTCGCTATCCCCATTCACCTGGACTTTTTCTATCAATTTACCTTTGTTAGAAGCATCTACACGGTTCATGGCCAGTTCCTCGCGCTTCTGCAGCATCACCGTATAGACGCCCTGCTTGATTTCACGAAGTCGCTCGATATCGGTAAACACTCGTTCCATACGAGGGGCAGAACCAATACGTTCCAAAGCCTTCTTGTATTCACGTTCCACATTCTGACGCTGAATGACAATGGCCTGACGTGTACGTGACAATTCGGTAAGTAGCGTTGGACGCAACTCCTCTATTAACTCCGTAACACGCTGTACTTGGGGCGCCTTTTCACTCATTCCTTTTAAAAGCTCCTTACGTTGGAAAGCTAAAGTGTTATGGCGACTTAAAGCCTGTCCGCCACCAGCACTCATGCTACCCCCCATACTACCGCCATAGCTCATGCCTCCACCCACAACGGGAATGACCTCATAGATATTGGCGGGATTCTGAACAAACTCGTTCATATAGTCCTGCAACTGAAGCTGGATACCTAATTGTATTAACTGTTCTTCATATTGATTCTTCTTAGTCAATGCCTCACTAGCTTCAGCCTCAGGTTCCGTAATCTGATATTTTTCTTTCGAATGCTGATAAGCATCATCGCTAATGCCCAGTTCCACATTGATTTTGGCCAAGCGATCGTTGACAAACTGATCGGTCTTACGATTCTGTTCGTCGACATCTTCTTTACCACGACGATTGTAGATTTCCACTAACCGCGTGATAAAATCCATCCCACGAATCATACTCTCATCTCTCAATGTCAGGTTAAGCAGGTTTGTCACCCCTTTTTTGGGGGGTTCTACCACCATTCGTGAAATATAGCCCTTGGCAACGATGGTTGGTGGAACAATATTGACTTTCAACTCAAAACCCTTTGCATAAGCCTTGCGCTGTGAGGCGGTAAGCTGTTCATTGTCGGCAATTCTAACAGTACCGACCTCTGTTCGGATAGTGACAGGAAGGGATGTAAAGCGCTTTGCGAAAGACTTGCCATCGGCCGAGCCGGTTACCTGATAGCCCTTATCGTCCTTGGTGATGGTCATGCTGGCCGAATGGTAGTTCAAGGGCAGTTCACGATCCATCCAAAGCAAGTGGGTTCTGTCAAGGTTCACATTCACAGGCTGGTCTTTATAAAGCTGCGTGCTCCTACCCCACTTCTCGACCTTGTAGGTGGTATAAAGATTTAAGTCGTAAACCACATCACGAACCAGATCGGTAGAAGTAAGAATCTCTTTTTCGATATCAATACCCGCCGAACCACCAAACGCACTACTGATACTATTACCCAACCCTAAGGGAAGGGAACTTAGGATAGCCATACCAGCAGTGGAAGAACTGCTCTTGCCCTCCTTGTCGATAAGTTGCATCTTACCTGTCACAGAAATGGTCGTAGGAGTGACCCACAAGTAATACATAGCCAATAACAGGCAAATAACTACAGACGGAATGAACCACTTCCAGTGAAGGATGAAAACCATCTTAATTTTCTCAAAATCGAAGAAGGATGCACCTTTTTCTTCCGTTTCCATCTGAAGTTTAGAACTGTCTATATTGAATTCTTGCATAACTGATTGTTTTCGTTTGCGTTACTAATTGATCACCTTACAATACCAGCGGGAGATGCGAAGCATGACGCTGATGCCTCCTACGGTCTTGACAAACCAGTATTTCTGGTTCTTCT
>ERZ842401.1469-NODE-1469-length-33725-cov-25.852658_pt1 | contig 33725 bp, 31 predicted proteins | sample MGYA00521270_ERZ842401 | MGnify/ENA primary metagenome ERZ842401 (study PRJEB31892, sample SAMEA3878208) | bioreactor metagenome | biome: Moose rumen | place: Sweden | collected 2011-10 | study: EMG produced TPA metagenomics assembly of the PRJEB12797 data set...
CGTTGAAGGGAAAGTCGCGGTTGTTTCAAAGTTGCTAGCGGAGGCACAGCGATGGCGAGCGGCTTAGATTATGCCATATATTTTTTGTTTTATATTGACATCAATTTTGCTTTTGTGATATATTTTAATCCCCGTATATTGTATTTCGGTGAATGCTCATCGCCGAAAACGCCTGAAACAGATGCTATGTGAACGGCGCAATATTTTTTTGTTAAGGTACTATCGATGAAAACTATTTTCGTAAACGAAAGCGCACAGAAACGCAATTGGTACATCGTGGACGCAGCTGATAAGCCGCTCGGTCGTGTGGCTGCTGCTGTTGCTGCGGTTCTCCGCGGAAAGAACAAGGCTACTTATACTCCAAACCAGAATATGGGTGACTATGTAGTGGTTATCAACGCTGATAAAGTTGTTGTTAGCGGCAATAAGGGTGAAGATATGATGTATCGTCATCATACAGGCTTTGTGCATGGTCTTCGTGAGTTCTCTTTTAATGAGTTGGTTGTTCGCCATCCAGTTGACCCGTTCCGCCGAACACTCGCAGGAATGTTGCCGAATGGAAGACTTGGTCGTGCTTTGATGGATAATGTTAAGATTTATGCAGGTTCAGAGCATCCTCATGCAGCACAGAACCCTCAGCCATTGGAAGTTTAGTTTAGGAGTCTATCAATGAGTGTTAAGAATATTGCAATCGGCACTGGAAGAAGAAAGACCGCAACTGCTCGTGTTTTCGTGCGCGAGGGGACGGGAAAAATTGTCGTAAACGGAAAAGAATTGAAGGATTATTTTACCAGTATTGACCTTGTTCGTACGGTAAATCAGCCGCTCGTTGTTACTTCTAGCGACAACAAATATGACATTCTTATCAATGTTACTGGCGGCGGTTTGAATGGTCAGGCTTCGGCTTGCCTTCACGGAATTGCTCGTGCATTGACTCAGATTGACCCTGATTGCCGCACAGCTCTTAAGGCAAACGGATACCTTACTCGCGATTCTCGCATGGTTGAGCGTAAGAAGTACGGTCAGCGTGGTGCTCGCCGACGCTTCCAGTTCAGCAAGCGCTAAGTCGCAATCTATCTGCATGATTATTTGTGCAGTAGAGGAGGTTTCTTGTGGTTGTTTTAAACTTACGACTAGCGAGGGACCTTCTTTTTTTATTAGAAAATGTTATCTTGATATCGTTCCAATCGAAAAAATTACGTCGATGATTTTTTATGGATTATCCACCAAAATGGATTGTGTGGATTTTTCGGAAACGGAAAGTGACGATATTGAAATGGCGAGCATGGCATTTCTTGCAGAAAAATGTGCTTTAGGGTATATTGGAAGAGCAGAACATAGCAGATTTTTGCTTTCGCGAAAACTCGAGCAAAAGGGGTTTTCTGGCGTTGAGGCAACAAAAGCATTGGATTATCTTGAACAGTGCGGAATGGTATCCGATGAGCGCTATGCACGGGCTTTTTTGCATTCCCGAAAAGCTAAGAACGAAGGCAGAACGCGGCTTTCTGCAGAATTAAATGCTCGCGGGGTTCGAGGCGAGGCGCTGAAAAATGCCTTGGACGACTTTTTTGGCGAAAATGATGAAATCGAAATCTGCAAAAAAGCGTGCAAGAAGATTTCTGCGCATTGTACTGATGAAAACAAGTTGTATGCGCGGCTTTTTAGAATGGGATTTTCCGCCAAAGACATTCGTCTGTCGCTTGCGAGCCTAAAAAATGACAGCACAATCTAGAGGATATTATGAAAGACACTGGAAAAAAGCCAGAAAAATTGGTGTTATACTCAGCATTGGAGGTTTCTAAATTTTGCGGTGTGGTGAATCAGACCGCAATAAATTGGATTCGCAATAATGCTATCAAGGCTTTTAAAACACCAGGCGGGCAATTCCGTGTGTATCCAGAAGACCTCGCGGCGTTTATGCGCAGCCGAAACTTGAGTGTTCCTGACGAAATCCTTGAGCAATGCAATCCAAAAATAATCAACACAGAACAGAGTTTGCTCATTGTGGACGATGATGAAGGGCTGAACTCTGTGATTTCCAAGTTTTTGAGCAAAAAATTTCCTGCAATGCAGATTTACCAAGCATTCGACGGCTTTGACGCAGGGGTGAAAATCTCCGAGTACCACCCGAAGTGTATTGTGCTCGACCTTGATTTGCCGGGTATAAACGGGTTTGACCTCTGCCGCCGAATGAAATCCGATGAAAATTTGGGTAAACCCGAAATCGTGGTTGTAACCGCACTGGACGACGATTCTGTGGAAAGTAAAATCACTTCCCTCGGAATCGTTCACTTTTTTCATAAACCACTCAGTTTGGTAACCCTTTCAGACGTGGTTGCCACTATTTTCCGCCGCGCCTAGTTTCCTGTATAAAGATATGCCGGGGACGAAATACACGGCATCAATTCCTGCACCGCTTTGGGTAAAATATCCTGTTTGGCAGTTGCGCCGCCCAAAAGTGACTTCGCATCAAGCAAATAATCCATAAATTTTTTCTGAATTGCTGGTTCATATTCTACCACTTCGTAATCAATCGTGTTTCCGTTTATATCTTGGTCAAAGGTATCCAATGCCTCGTTCCATCGTGCCACACCGTCTATCAAGCCGTTTGACAGTGCCTGTTGCGCGCTGTACACTCGTCCGTCAGCCAACGAACGCACCGCCTCGATGTCCATTTTGCGACTGTCTGCCACGATTTGCGTGAACTGCTCGTAACATTCATCTGCCAGACTCTGCATAATCGCGCGCTGTTCGTCGGTGAGCGGCGCATTGATATTGCCCATATTTTTATTGCGCCCTGCCGTAATCGTCGTGTAGTGAACGCCGTGCTTTTCCAAAAGTTGTGAAATATCGATTGACGAGCCTGAAATCACGCCGATAGAACCCGTGAGCGTGTTGCGATTCGCAAAGATTTTATCCGCGGCGCAGGCGATGTAATAGCCGCCGCTCGCCGCAAGCTGCTGCATATACGCATAGACGGGGCGACCCGTTTGCGCCTTGTAATCCATCAGCGCGAGATAGACCGCATCAGAATCGTACACCGTGCCGCCGGGGGAGTTTATCAAAAGAAAAATCCCGATGTTGTAGCTGTCGGCGGCGAGGTCGGAGATAGTATCCAAAAGCCACTGCTGGTCGTAGGTTTGGTTTTTGGTCTCAATCACGCCGTCTATGTGGATTGCGGCAAGGTACTCGCGCGGCGTGTGGAACACACTGAGCGGGGACGCGCTTTTGGGCGCTTTCGTATCTGCATTGATTGCGTCCATTTTTGAAATCGCCGAAATCAAAAGCGCAAACACCACAATCACCATCAAAACCACAAACCCGCCTTTCTTAAACGGCTCTCTGTTGTCGTTATCCTTTGGAATCAAATCGTACATCGTTATTTTCCCCCAAAATCCTCTGCTTCAAGAATATGCCGCTTCAATGCGGCATTTTTTATATCAAGATACGCGAAAGCCTGCGCCTCCGCCATATACGGAACTGTCCACAAAAAGCCGATTCCGAACGTCACGAGCGAAAATGCGATGAGCGGCAAGAAACTCAGGTGCATTAAAAACAAATCGGCTTTGTATCCATTCGTCAAAATGGCGCTCAATCGCACGGCGCGCGACGGCGAGAGCGTGCGGTGCTCCGAAAGCAAAAAGTACACGAACGAATATTTATACGCCGCCGTGAATGCGGGAATGACGAACAACAGCGCCCAGAGCGAAATCCTGATTGCCGTGAGAATCCCTGCGAGCGCGCCCCGCTGCCAATCCTCCAGCGCACCGAGATAATTGTTGAACGATATGCGCTGCTCCTTGCTCGACGCGGTGCACGAAAGAAAGAGTGCCGCGAGCGCATTTGCCGTGATGCCCAGAATTGCCACAAACACGACGCACAGCAGGGCACTCCGCCCGTAATGCGCCGAAAGAGCCGTCGGCAAAAACACAAACCACAACAGCGCCGATAAAAACGTTGTGAACGCCAAAATCAGCCGATTGTGCTTGAGGTGCGCTTTTGCCAGCTTTTTGTATCTTTTTGATTCAAACATATCGTTCCCCGAATTGTTGTGTGAACAAGGGCGTGAACCCTTGTTTTACCCAAAAAATTTACTTGGAGTATTTTTTGACCTGCTCGTTTACCTTGTCGAACAGCGTGCCGCACTTTGACGCAAAATCCGCACAGCCGCTTTCTTTGTCCATCAGCATTGCGTTGAGATACGGAACGAGCGTGCGATTTACCAGCTCCAAAATCGGCTTTTTGTACGAACTCGCCGCCGCCGCTTTGCCCTCGAGCGTGTTGATATACGCATCATACGCCGCCGAAAATGCCGTCTGCGCACTCTTGAGCGCGTCCAGTTTTGCCGTCAGCCCTTCGAGCGCGGTGATGTTTTCAGCTTCGCCCTCCACCTCGCCGAAGAAGCTCTCCAACTGCGACGACTCCGCCACAAACGACACGTTTTTCAAGTTCGCTTTGTTGTATTTATCGCAAATGGCGCGCAAGGTTTTCGCCTTTTCGCTCAATGTGGGGACGGCAAATCCGCGTATGCGCGCGCTGCCGTGCAAAAATCCGTGAACGCCGCATCTCGCGCGTCGTCAAGCTCGGAAAGATTGCTCAGCACCTTGTTTTGCAGAATCGACGTGTTCAACCGCTTGGAATAATCCGTCAAATCCTTCATCGTGCCTTTGATAAACGCATTTTTCTGCGCTTTCGCGTCCGCTTCATACAAGCGATTCAGGCTCTGCACCGTGCCGTCCAGCTCCTGAATCCTGATTTGAGCCTTTATCGGTTTGATTTTCTGTACACTCATCATAAAACTCCTGTTTTGTTTGTTATATATGTTCCGAATTTATTTCGGATTTTCTTTTTTTCCGCTTCGGCAAAACAGCCGAATGCTCACAATCTTATTTTTTGGCTTCGGCGAAATTGCCGAACGCCCAAAAACGCATTTTTTCACTTCGGCAAAATCGCCGAAAGCCAATTTTTGCACTTTTCCGACTTCGGCAAAACCGCCGAATGTCAAATTTGGATTATTCCGACTTCGGCTAAAATGCCGAGCCTCAAAAAACGTCATTTCTCATTTCGGCACTTTCGCCGCGGGGCAAAAAATGTTCTTTCTGTGCGGCGGCGCGAAAAAATCAGAAGAACATTTTTTTCACTTCGTCTTTGAACTGATTGCCGCGGTCGAATTCGTTTTTGAACATACCGAAACTCGTTGCGCCCGGCGAGAATACCACGGCGGTTTTGCCCTCTTTTATCTGCTGCGGAAGTTTGGCTTTCATCACGACCAAAAGTTCGTGCAGAGACGAGAACGGTCCGTTGTATTTTAGCCCGTTTTTCTTGAGGATTTCGATGAGGCGGTCGGTCGCCGTGCCGTCCAAAAGATAAATCTGCTCGGGGCGCGTGGAAGAATCGATGAGCGCGGCGGTAAGTTGAGCGAAATTCAAGTTTTTGTCCGTGCCGCCCGCAATCAAGACGACTGCTTTGTCAAACGACTTGAGAGCCGCGGCTGTCGCTTCGGGAACGGTGGCGCAGGTGTCGTTGTAAAACTCGATTCTGCGGCGGTTTCGGAGTCTGCCCGTGTCGGAAAGCACCCATTCGTGAAAATATTCAAGGCGATGTTCAATGCCGCCCCATTTTGAAAGCACGTCGCGCACGCTTTCGGGGGCAATGCCCATCAAGCGCAGGACAAGGGCGGCGTTGAGTGCGTTCAGCCGCGCGTGTTCGCCCAGCACGGCAAGGTCGTCAAGCACGAGTTCTTTTGTGTCGCCGCGTTCTATCGTGTGTTTGCTCATCAGCTCTTTTGGCAAGCGCACATAGCCTTTGCCTTCTTTGTCGAGCCACGCGCCGAGGTATTCTTCGTCTTCAGGCTCGCTTTTGCTGTAGCGCAGAACGACGTTTTTGGCGCGTTCAGAAAAATAGTTGCCCCAGTTCACGATGCCGGTGTTTTTTCCCTCTCGGTTCACGCCCGCCGAGAAATAATCGTAATCGTAATCAAAGATAGAGAACGTTTTTGGCGTCTGGTCGGCAAAAATGAGCATTTTGTCTGCGGCGTAATCAATCATATTGCCGTACCAGTTTTGGTGGTCGCTCACCATTTTGGTGATAAGCGCGATGTGCGGCTTGAGGAGCTTTCGCCCGCGCAAATCCCTGAGCTGCCAGCTCGACAATTCAAGCACGACGGGGGTCATTCCGTCGGTTTCTTCCAAAAAGGTGAGCGGACTGACTGTGATGTTGCCGCCAAGGAACGCCTTGAAGCCCGATTTTTGCAGTCCGTAGTAAATGGCGCTTACCGTGGTGGATTTGCCTTTACTGCCCGTAACTGCAATGATGGGGGCTTTGCTTAATTGCAGGAACACGCTCAAGTCGGTTTCTACGACTTTTGCGGCGGCAAGATATTTGTTGCCTTCAAAGCGAACGCCCGGGTTTTTTATTACACAGTCCGCGTTTTCAAAGTCTTCAATGCGGTGCTCGCCCAAAACGTAGGTGAGGCGAGATGTATCGAGCGTTTCGTCCTCGCTGAGCGATTCGATGGTGGGCAAGAGTTCTTCTTTTCGCTTCATATCGGTTGCGATGACGTAGGCACCGTGCTTGAGAAAAAATCGCACAGCCGCTTCTCCGCCGCCGTTTAAGCCCAATCCCATTACGGTAATGTGCTTTCCTGCAATGTCGCTGAGCGAATGAAAATAGCAGCCCTCTGGATAAATATGCGGTATAATGGTTGACATAGACATCTCCTTTAGCGGCTTGTCTTGAGTTTAGAGCGGATTTTTGCGCGCGAAACGGCTTCTTCGAGCAAAATATCCATCAATTCAGGATAGCTCGTTCCCGCCGCCTGACAGAGTTTTGGAAACATACTGATTTGCGTAAAGCCCGGCATGGTGTTGATTTCGTTGAGATAGAGCGAGCCTGTGTCGCGGTCAAGGAAGAAATCCACGCGGCTCAATCCTGATGCGTCCACCGCCGCATACGCCTTAATCGCAAGCTGTCGAATGTTCTCGAGCATTTCTTGGTCCACGTTCGCGGGAATGAGCAAGTCTGCGCCGTTCGGGTCGTTGTATTTTGCGTCGTAGGAATAAAATGTATGGTTCGGCGCGATTTCGCCCGGGATATACGCGCGCACGTTCGCTTCGGTGCAGATTCCGTCTGCGATAACGCTGTTGCCCGTTACGGAACATTCGATTTCCCGCGCATTGATTGCCTTTTCGATGAGGATTTTGTCGTCCCACAAAAATGCTTCGTCGATTGCCGCCAGCAGTGCTTCTTCGTTCTCCGCCTTGTTTGCGCCGTCGCTTGAGCCTGCGCAACACGGTTTCACAAAGAGCGGGAAGCTGAGCGTGTCGATGATTTTTGCCACGATGGTCGAAAACTCATCTGTATTTGCTTTGTCGCTTCGCTCAAGGCAGATATACGGAACGACGGGAAGCCCCGCCTGCCGCCAGATTGCCTTGGTTTTTTCTTTGTCCATCGTGAGTGCGCTCGACATCGTGCCACAGCCCGCATACGCTACGTTCGCCATTTCAAACAGCCCCTGAATCGTGCCGTCCTCGCCGTAGGTGCCGTGCAAAACGGGGAATGCCACGTCGCACGCAATCGCCTCGCCGCCCACACGGAACGCACCGTTTGCGCCGCCGCCAGGGACGACAGAAACCGCCTTGGTTTCATCTTCCACGATGATAAATCCTGCGCTTGCGTCTTTTTTTACGCGCTCAAGCTCTGATTCGCCTTGCAAATACCATCTCCCGTCCTTGGTGATGCCCACCAGCGCGATGGAATGTTTTGTGGCATCAATGTTGCGTGCTACAGCCGCCGCTGAGCGCAATGAAACTTCGTGTTCGCCTGATTTGCCGCCAAAAAAAATAATAACGTTCATCTCTTAACCTCTTTTGTATCCCGCTTCGCCGAGTGCAGTTTTAGCTTCGTTGATTTCATCATAAGGCATAACGCGGTCTTTGTATATAATTGAATTTTCGTGTCCTTTACCAAGAAGAAGCACGATGTCGTCTTTTTTTGCAATCGAAAACGCTTTTCGGATAGCCGCTTTTCTGTCGGGGATTAACAGCAGATTTTCGCCCTCGCGCTTTCCCTCCTTTTTTGCGCCCGTTGCAATTTCGCCCAAAATTGCCATTGAATCCTCTTGTCGCGGGTCTTCGTCGGTCAAAATCACCGTGTCGCAAAATTTCGCCGCAACTTCGCCCTGCAGCGGACGCTTCACATGGTCTCTCTCGCCGCCCGAGCCGAAAACGCAAATCATTTTGCCCGCGCACCGATTTCTCACGGGCGGGAAAATCGTCTCAAAACTCGACGGTGTGTGCGCATAATCCACGATGACTTCAAACGGCTGCCCTTCGTCAACCACCGTCATTCGCCCTTTTACGCTGGTCAGCTCGGTGCATTTTTGGCACACCTTCGCGGCGGCGATGCCCGTCATTCTGCTCACCGCAATAATTGCCGCGGTGATGTTGTACGCATTGAATGCGCCGTGCACGCCCGCTTTGACTTCAAGGTTCTTGTGTTCGTTTTGTTTATCGAACCCCTCGACCGCGTGAATGGTGTATGCAATGCCGAACCGCGCCGACGCGATGTTGCGGGCTGAATAATACGCGATGTTTTGGGGGATTGCTGGCAGGGCGTCCGCCGTGAGCGCATTTTCTGCCGCGGCTTTTCCTGCCTTGCCCTCGGTGGTGAATCCCACGACGGGCACTTTTGTGGCTTGGATAAAATACGTTGCCGCTGGGTCTTCAAGATTGACAATCCCGAATGGCTCAATAATGCGTTCTTTGCCAAGAATTGTTTTGTTGTGCTCCACTTTGTCGAGCGCGCGGAACAGATTTGCCTTGTCGCTTTTGTATTGCTCGTAAGTGCCGTGGAACTCAAGATGCTCGAGCGTCACGTTCATAAAAATGCCGCAATCGAATGCTACATCGCCGAGCCTGTTCGTCCGCTCGGAAAGCCCGTGGCTGGAGGACTCCACGACCGCGTATTCACAGCCGTTTTGTACCATTTCGTATAACTCGCGCTGCACAATCGGAGCTTCGGGCGTGGTTTGGTGCTCGGGATTCGCAATCGCCTCTCCGCCGAACGAATATTGCACGGTGGAAAAAAATCCCGCCTTTTTTCCGCACAATCGGAGCAGCTGCCAGATAAAACTGACCGTGGAACTCTTGCCTTCCGTTCCCGTTACGCCGATGACCGCGAGTTTTTTTGACGGATAATCGTAAAAACACGCCGAAACGGGCGACATCGAAAAACGCGCCGATTTCACTTTGATAAAATACGGAGCTGCGTCCGTTTTTTCGCACGCTGATTTTATTTTTGCCAACAGATTTTCATCGAATGTATCAGCATTATTTTCAAAAACGATTGCCTCCGCGCCGTTTTCGATTGCCGCGGGGATAAATTCGTTGCCGTTCGCGTGTGTTCCCGGAAGCGCAAAAAAAAGCGCGCCGTTTTTGACCTTGCGCGAGTCAAATGCGAGCGAATTGATAGTGATTTCATCTGCATTTTTTGCAGATATGCCGTCTATTTTGATTGATTCATGTTCAAACGAGCGCAAAAGCTCAGAAAGTTTCTTTTCCATAGCACGATATTACATTTAATAGGTAGTTATTTCAAGAAAAATCACCAGTTTTTTATTGTTGAATGGGCAAAATATGCCAGAGCAACAACCGCGATTGCCGTCAGAATTGCCGCCCACACAAAAAGCCAGAGCACCAGCGCTGTTACGCACAGATTTTTGCCGATACGCGCCTGTTGCGCCTTCACCGATTTTCGACCTTTGTTTGAAAACCTGATGCCGATGATTGGAAAAATAATTGACAGCCCGACAACAAAACTCAAAATCCCGATAGCAAGGCTTGCGGTCGCAAACACACGCCCGTCATCATCATTTTTTGCCTCTTCGGTCTTTTTTTCATTTAAAAGCCGCTCTTCTTCCTTGCGAACAAAATCTGCTTCTGTTTTTTCAACAATCGCAAGCGCCGTATTTTTGTTTTTCTTTTTGGACATCTCCCTTCTCCGCAGTGATTTTTCTTCATTAAATGTATCAAAAAAACGTATGTTTTTCCATAGGCGAGGAAAATGCGTTTTTTCTGTTTTATTTTTCACAGAGAGCGTAAAAATGGCAAAAAGTATCTTTATTTTGACAAAATATTTTTAGTTTAATTGAAAATATTTGCACAAAAACAGCAAAAAAATATTGACATTGATTCTCTTTTTAGATACGATAACGCCATATTTACAAGAGATTTGTGAAATATTGATAAAATTTTCACAATATTTCGGGTAAATAGAGCGAGGAGATGTGAAAAACGTAACAATGAATGAATTGCCAGAACGAACGCGGCGAAGATTGGTTCAACTTACGCAGTTGCTTGCACAACTTCCCGACGAGCAAACCTTAACATCGCTCGATATAGAAAAGATGACGGGCTGGTCAAGTTCAGTTATCAGACACGATATTTCGGTGGTGGGGTGCAACTGCGGCGCGTCGAATGGGTATCGTGTCAAAATTTTGCTGCAGCAGCTTAAATCAGCGCTCGGACACACGGAATTGCGCGAGAAAAAATGTTGCATCGTCGGTTTGGGAAAGCTCGGTGAAGCCCTGTTTTCCAGCGATTTGCTTTCGGGAACGCCGTTCAAAATCGTTGCGGGGTTTGACGCAAGCGTGAACAGAACTGAGGTGCTCAAAGCCGATTTTCCACTGTATCCGATAACAAATCTTGAGAAAATCATCAAAGAAGAATCCATAAAATACGCGATTTTGACGGTGCCAAATACCGAAGCGCAAGTTGTGGCAGAGCGGCTTTCCGGGTGCGGCATTGCGGGAATCGTGAATTATACGGGAATTATGCTTGTGCAGCACAAAAATGTTGCGGTTGAAAATGTGTCTTTAATTACGGCTCTTTCTGCGCTTGCGACGATAGAGCTTTAGAAAATGTGGATTTATTGTGAAAATTTCACAATAATGGCGTGTGAATATACAAAACTCAAGTATTCGGAGGAAAAAAATGAGTCGTGTTTATAATTTTTCAGCAGGTCCTTCTTGTTTGCCGGAAGAAGTGTTGCGCGAGTGTGCGGCGGAAATGATGGATTTTAACGGCACGGGACAGTCCGTTATGGAGATGAGCCATCGTTCAGCGGCGTTTAAGCCGATTATCGAAGATGCCGAAAAAATGGTGCGGAAACTGATGAACGTGCCGGATAACTATAAGGTTTTGTTTTTGCAGGGCGGCGGTTCAACGCAATTTGCGATGGTTGCGCTCAATTTGGGCAACAAAAAGGGAAAAGCGGCATACATCGAAACGGGTGTGTGGGCAAAAAAAGCGGCGGCTGAGGCAAAAAATCTGGGCGTTGCCGTTGATGTGATTGCATCAAGCAAGGATAAAAACTATTCGTATATTCCGCGCGTGGAAAAAATCACCGGCGATTATGATTATGCGTATATCTGTTTGAACAACACGATTATGGGCACACACTACGAATATATTCCCGACACGGGCGATATTCCGCTGGTTGCCGATATTTCAAGCTGCATTTTGTCTGAGCCGCTGGACGTGAGCCGATTCGGTCTTTTGTTTGCGGGTGCGCAGAAAAACCTTGCGCCTGCGGGCGTTACGCTGGTTATCATTCGCGAAGACCTCATCACCGAAACGCCGCGCGCAGGCACTCCCACGATGCTTTCGTACAAAACGCACGCAGACGCGGATAGTATGTACAATACACCGCCGTGTTACACGATTTATGTGCTCGATAAGGTGATGCACTGGATTGAGAAAAACGGCGGCGCAGAGGGAATGTTGCGCTTGAATCGCGAAAAGGCTGATTTCTTGTATGATTATTTGGACAAGAGCGATTTCTATCACGCAACGGCGGAAAATGGCAGCCGCTCGCTGATGAACGTGCCGTTCCTCACCAAAGAAACGGACGCAGAAAAAGCTGACGCAATCAACAAAAAATTCGTGAAAGAAGCGGCGGCGGTGGGCTTGGTAAATCTTGCGGGGCACCGTTTGGTCGGTGGAATGAGAGCGTCGATTTACAATGCGATGACGCTGGACGGCGTAAAAGCCCTCGTTTCATTTATGGAAAAATTTGCAAAGGAGAATGCGTAAAATGTATAAAATTCAGACTCTTGACCGAATCAGTGCGCTTGGATTGGACAATTTTCCGCACGATTATTACGAAATTGCGTCCGAAATTTTGAATCCCGATGCTATTTTGGTGCGAAGCCACGATATGCTTTCGATGGAGCTTCCGTCTACGGTGAAAGCCGTGGCGCGCGCAGGGGCGGGCGTGAACAACATTCCGTGCAAGGATTTGGCGGAAAAGGGCGTTGTCGTTTTTAATACTCCCGGCGCAAATGCAAACGCGGTCAAGGAACTCGTGATTTTGGGATTGCTGCTCGCAAGCCGTCCCGCTGTTGCCGCAAACAAATGGGTCGATTCGCTTTCGGGCAAAGGCGCGGAGATTCCAGCGTTGGCAGAGAAGGGCAAGAAAAATTTTATCGGCTCTGAAGTGAAGGGCAAGACGCTCGGCGTAATCGGTCTGGGCGCGATTGGAGCAATGGTGGCGAATACGGCGATTGAGCTGGGAATGAACGTCATCGGCTACGACCCGTTTTTGTCGGTCGAGGCGGCGTGGCGAATCAATCACGAGGTAAAGCACGCGGAAACGCTGGATATGCTGTTTTCAAAATCGGATTACATCACGGTGCACGTTCCCGAAACGCCCGACACAAAGGGATTCATCAACGCGAACACTATCCGCAGTATGAAAAACGGCGTGCGCATTATCAATATCGCGCGCGGCGGGCTGATTAACAACGAGGACGTGCTTCAGGCGATTGCGTCGGGCAAAATTGCGTGTATGGTTACGGATTTTGCTGCCGAAGAATTGCTGAACAATCCAAAAATTGTGTGTTTGCCGCATTTGGGCGCGTCTACGCCAGAAGCCGAGGACAACTGCGCGGTGATGGCGGTGAAGGAATTGCGCGATTTCTTGGAAACGGGCGCGATTTCTAACAGCGTGAACTTCCCGAAAGCAAAAATCGACACGGCAATTCCCGCTGGCGGCACGCGGCTTTGCATTAGCCACAAAAATGTGCCGGGAATGATTGCGAATTTCACCACCGTTCTCGGAAATGCCAAGCAGAACATTTCGGGAATGATTGACCAAAACCGCGCCGAAATCGCCTATGCGCTTTTGGACGTGGACGGCAAAGTTGATAGCGAAACGCTTTCTGCGCTGGAAGAAATCGCCGGCGTAATCACCGTTCGCGCGATTTACGCATAAAAAAAGAGATTCGGAATGACAACCACAAGGAACGCACCCGCTGCGTTCCTTTTTTATTGCAGTTATCGAGTCAAAACAAAGTGAGTAAAGTCGATAACTCCAATTATCGCGAAAATCCGATTGCGCAGAAAAGCGCGGTCTGTTATGATAGTGAAATGACAATGACGGATTTCAACAGCAAGATTTTGTGTATCGGCAATGTTTCTGTGGACATAAAAGCGTACAGCCCAGAATCAGATGGAACTGAAGCGTATCGCGAAGGCTCTATTGAGCTTGTGCCCGGCGGGGTTGCGCGCGGAATGGCAATCAATTTGAAGCATCTCGGTTTTAAGTCATCGGTGCTGTCGATGGTGGGACACGACATTTTCGGCGATTATCTGCGCGGCGGACTGAACGCCGAGGGCGTGGACACGCGGCTTTTGCGCACGAGCGAAAAACGGGAAACATCGCTGTTTTCAGTGATGGCGACGGCGGGAAAAAGCGCGGCGTGCGTATATTCGACGGCGATTCTTTCTGAAATTGTTGTTGATGATGAAGTCCGTGATTTTATTCGCGACGAAAAAATTCGCACGCTGGTGCTCGATTCCAATTTAACCGAAGAAACGTATGCGGAAATCTATGCGCTCAAAAAAAACGAGAGCGATTTGTTTATTTTCCAAAATGCAACAGCCCCGGATATTGCGCGAAAAACAATGAAATACGCGCCGCTCATCGACCTTTTTGCGTGCAATGAGTTTGAAGCCGCGGCAATTTTGGGTGAAGAAGCCGTTCCCGATGTGCAGACGGCGGATAAATTTCAGGCGCTTGGCTTTTCCAATTTCATTATCACATTCGGAGAGCGCGGCGTTATGGTCAGAATCGGGAAAGATACGTGGAATTCCAAACCGTACACCCCGCCGCACATTGTGGACACCATCGGCGCTGGCGACGCATTTGCTTCGGGCTTTTTGCTCGGCTTTTTGGAAGGCGAAAGCGTAAAACGGTGCATTCATTACGGGCTTGCGTCGGCAAAAGAAACCTTGCTCACCAAACAGACGGTCAGCAGTGTGCTTTCGCGCGATTTTCTGGAGCAATACCAATCAAAATAAAAGCCTCAAGCGAACTGCTCAAGGCTTTTGGATATTTTGTGCTGCATATTTAAACAACAAGGGAGAATACGGCACCTGTCGTGAGCGGTACTGCGCCCGCAAGTCCGTACGGAACAAACGCGGCTGTTTTAACTGCGTCTTTCATTTGCGCTTGAACTGTTGAAATCATTGCGTCAAGCTGCGTATCGGTAAGACCCGATACATCTTCTTTTGAAATCGATACCGCTTCAGATTTACCGCTTGATACCGATAAAACTCGGTCGATAAGAGTATTCAAAATACTCAACCTATTTACTGGCACCCCCTGCTGACCATGCTGTGCACTTATGCCTGATACATGGTCAAACTGAGCATACCCGACATAATGACTGTTCACAGGAACGTACAACTTTCCTGAACCTTGCGCGACATAATTGCCGTACGACAACGGATTCAGCGAATAAAGCGACGTAGTCATATAATGCCTCCTTCGATGGAATATTCAAGCAGTTTCATTCCCCACATAAATCCACTGCCACCATTGAATTCATCGGCATTTATCTGCAAAATTTAAGTATTTATGCTAATAATTTTGCTTATTCCAGTCATCAAGCGCACTTGAAAGCGTTTCAGTGGAGTTTTTGGAGGTATCCGTTGCTTTTTCAAGGTACGGGATTATAACGCGCGCTTTGATTTGCTCCCATTTTGGCGGCAAAATCGCGGCGGTGTCCAAATATTCGCTCACGGGAAGGCTTCCCAGCAGGATTTCGTAGAACATTGGAAAATCTTTTTCGGTAACATCTCGCAAAGCGGAAAAACCGCCGGCAATGCCAAACGAAGCGGTGTTCAAATTCATATCTTTTGTGCGCTGCAAAAGGCTTTTCTGCGTTGTTTCCTGCATAAGCCACGTTATGAACGCTTCTGCCGCGGTTGTGTTTTTGGAATGTTTGTCGATTGCCACGGAAACGAGCGTGTCGGCAACAGGAATGCGCCGATTTTGATGAATCCAGCGGAAATCGAGATTTTGCAGGATTTCGCTGTTTAGCGAAAGCATTTCGTTGCTGGTGGTGTACGAAAAAAGGCATCGCCCAGACGTAACGCGCTTGTATTTTGGCGAATAGAGATATTTGAACGAAAAATCCTTTTCGTCTTGCGTTGAGCCGTTAAAATGCTCCGTCCAATCGCGAAGATAATGCACGGCTTGCAGCACCGCGTCATTATTCCACGAAAAAACTTCGCCGTCCTGCCGATACGCCGCGCCTGCGCCCTGCGTTACCAAATACAAAAAATTGCCGTCCCAGCTTGGCGCAAAACCCATTGCGGTGGTCTGCCCTGCGCTGTTCTGCGCGTTGAACGAACCTGCAACGTCGCGGATTTGCTGCACGGAAAGCATATACGAATCGGGGATAATATCCTCGTATTTTGAGTCGAAAATAACGGCGGGCATATTGAAACTCAGCGGCAAAAAATACTGCTTGTCGTCCAACTTTCCAGATTCCAAAAGCGACGGATAAAATCGCGTCGGGTCGATTTTGCGCTCGGTAAAAAGAAAATCGAGGGGCAAAAAATGCGTCCTCGTGCTAGTGTTTTTCAGAGCGGTGCCTATTACGATGTCGGGCAGTTCGGTATCGGCGGAATTGACCGTGCCGAAAAAATCCAGCGACTCGGCGGGATTTTCTCGGTATTGCACAACCGCCTTGAAATCGCTTTGACTTGCATTGAAAAGTTCGGTGCAAGAGGCGATTTCGCTGATGTCCGTCCAAATGACGATTGGTGTTGTTGAAAGAACTGACTGCGCTGAACGGCTTTTGCACCCCGTGAGTGCGATTGCCGTCAGCGCGAAAATTGCGATTTTACGCACGGCTTAATTCCTCGGCGGTGCGGTAAATGGCTGCATACACAACGTCGATTTTGTCTTCGTCGAGCGATGAAAATGCAACGCGCAATGTTTGAGAATCGATAGCAATCGTGCCGATGCCGTCCTTGTTTAAGAGCGACTGGCGCACTTCTTCGGCGTTTGCGCTGTTCAAATGGAACGACATAAAATAGCCCGAGTTGTACGGAAGCGGCTCAAGCGCAGTGCTTTTGTGCGAATCGGTAAATGCGCGGACTTTTTTGTAGCGGCGGCAAAGCAAATTGCGGAATGCTCTCTTTTGCGCCTCGATTTCGGGGTCTGAGAGCGCTTTGAGCAAAATGGATTGCGGCGGCGTTGACGCACAACTCACGGAGGAGCGGATTGTGCCCATCAGTTTTTTGATGAGCGCGTCGTAATGCGCATCGGTCAAATTTTTCCCGCCGAATGTCAAAAATCCTGCGCGGAATCCCCACACGAAATCTTCCTTTGTCGGTCCGTCGATTTTGACTGCCAGCAGATTTTCGCTCGCATCTGCAAGATACGCAAACAGCGATTGCTTTTCGATGTCGTCTTCGTAGTCCAGCCCGAAATACGCATCATCGCACCACACGAGGACTTTCGCGCCTTTTTCGGCAACGTCCGTCAAAAATGCCACGATGTGTGCGGCTTCTGTTGCGGTTGGGCTGTAGCCGCTCGGATTCTGCGGAAAGTTGAGCAAAACGCGCACAAATCCCGATTTTGCTTCGTCCAACACGGCTTTTGAAAATGCCTCGAAATCAAAGCCGCCGTTTTTGAACATCGAGAATTGCTTGAATGCGGAACCGCGGCGGGTTTCTGCGATGAGCGAATAATTATCCCACGACGGGTCGCCTGCGATTAACGTTGTTTTTTCGTCCAAGAACAAATCCGAAAGATACGAGATTCCCGCCGTAAGTCCGGGAACAAGAACGGGAAGCGAAATATTTTTTGCGGCAAGCGACGGATTTTTGCGAATGATTTCATTTTTCCACGCTTGGCGAAGCTCTGGATTTCCCGCAGTCGGCGCATACGCCACGAGTTCGCGCGAGGATAACTCTGGCGCAGATTTTTGCACCGCCCCCAAAATGACGGGCACACCGTTTTCCACGGTCATTCCGATGGTGGCATTTGCGGTCTTCCCGAGCTTTTTTGCCTCGGCACTCTGCGCGATTATACCTTTCGGAAAGAAAATGCGCTTTCCGAAATCTGACAACAGGCAGCATGGGGTCGTGCCCTCAAGTGCGGCGTTTAATTCTTGTGCTAACGGATTCATCATAGCCTTAATTATTGTGAAATCCGCCTTTTGTGTCAATAAATAATTGCATATTTATACATTTTAATTGCATATTTTGTCATTCCGACTTTGTATTTTAGCCGTGCTATAAAACGTATGCGGTCATTATTGCACCCTGACCCGATAATCTTTTTTTAGACAATCCTATTCAAGAGAATAGCGGCAGAATCAAGCTCTGTGCGACAATCATCTGTTCTATTTTTTTATGTCCAACGAGTTGGAGAGTGAAAAACGGCGGTATTTTTTGATTCCAAAGACTTGGAGGGCAAAAATATCTGTCTATTTTTTGATTCCAAAGGCTTGGAGGGCAAAAATATCTGTCTATTTTTTGATTCCAAAGGCTTGGAGGGCAAAAATATCTGTCTATTTTTGATTCCAAAGGCTTGGAGAGCAAAAATATCTGTCTATTTTTGATTCCAAAGAGTTGGCGGGCAAAAAGGTACGGCTTACACGGCTTGCAACTTTTTTTTCTGACCGCTATGATTTTGCCTAAGGAGAATTCGTATGAAAATTGTAGCAAATGTGAAAAATGCGAATGCGCAGCAGCTTTTTCAGGATTGTGCAGCGCTTGCAAAACAGCGCGGAGAAACGCTCGGAGAGTACCTTCAGCCACGGTTTTCGCACCTTACCAAGCGTGCAGAAAATCTCACTGAAGCGATGAAGAGCGCACGGTCGGTCGTTGGTCTTGAGGAAAAGGACGAAATGCGGGACGCGGCTTTGAAGACGCTTATTGTGGGCGTGAAAGGCTATACGGCATTGCCTTTTCCCGAAAAACAGTCGGCGGCGCAGGTGTTGCTGGAGGTGATTGAACGCCACGGCGGGCTTTCGATTGTCAATTTGCCGTACAAGGAAGAATCAGGAATCCTTGACAGCGTTGAGCACGAATTTTCTTCGGCAGAAAATGCGGCGCGGATAAAACTGCTTGACGGCGTGGGCGAGCTTTCGTCTGCGCTGTGGGCGGCAAACGCGGCGGTAAAGACCTTGAATCTTCAGAACACGCAGTCAAAGGCGGCTGACGGGGTGAGTGCGTACGAAATCAAAAAGGAACTTATTTTGTATTTTAATACGCAGATTGAGCCGTATCTTTTGCTGATGCAAAACGATGAACATCTTGGTTCTTTTGCAAGCGAGATTTTTGCCGCTGTTGCAAAAGCAAATGCCACCGCTCCTAAAAAGGCAAAAAAGTAAGTTCTGCAAGCGCATAAACAGCAAGGGAAGAAGCCTCCTTGCTGTTTTTTTTGTGATAAATGGCTGTTATCGCTTGTTGCCCCAGAGATATTCGCCGCTTTGTGTGCCGTCAATCGTGGTGAGCGTGATGGTTTTTCGGGTGTTGCCGCTCTTTTTTGCCCAATCTACCGCATTGAGCGCATAGCCGCGGAATGTGCCTTGTGCAATTTCAATCACGAGTGAATATCCGTCGTCCCCGAGCGACCATTTTCCGCTGTACGCGCCTGATACGCTGCCGTCCGCGTTTAGCTTGACCGCCTTTGACGGCGTTGGCACGGCATCGCACTGCGAAATATTCGGCACGGGTGTCGGCTGTCCGAACGGCTGAAAATCGCCCGTCTGCGTTCCGCGCACCGTCAAAATCATATCGTATGTTCCCGCGATTTCTGAAACCGAAAGCGGCTTGAGCACCTCGTCTGTTTTGGCATCTTCGTAATATTCGTTTTGGTTGAGCACAGGCCAGCCGTCGTCGGTGAAAAACATCTGATGGACTTGCAAAAAGAAGAAATATCCCGGCAAAAAGTTCGTGCGCGTGTGGCAGGCAAAAAGGATTTTTCCGTCGTTTGAGCGCAAAATGCTCTGACCGCCTTGGCAGCGGAACTGATTTTCGCCTTCAAGCGCACAGCTGCCGATGATTTTCGAGCCGACTGCGTGATATTCCGTCCAGTTTTCTTTGGTAAAACGCATATTTTTGCCCGCGCCGTCAAAATACGGACCTTCCACATTTTCGGCTCGTCCCACGCCCACGCGGTATTCCCAATCCAGAGAGCCCATTGACACAAAGCAATAATAATAGCCCGTCTCGCTGTTGAAAATCACCTGCGCGCCTTCGTACGACGCACCGTAGCCGCCTGCAATGCACGTTCCGAATGCGCCTTCCACGCAGTCGGCAGGAACATCGAGCTCTTCGCCGTTTGCAGGATTTACAGGCTTGAGCGACACCGCGTCGAGATACATCAGCGCAATTCCGCCTTTCCACGAGCCGTAGGTGAACCCATAGCATTTTCTGCCCGCGATGTCGTATTCCACATTTTTGCCCGTTGCCACGTCGGTGACAAATTCGGGGTCAATGCCGCCGAAACCGTCGAGCCAAGAAGATTGCTCATCGTACACTTGCTGTTGCGTATCGTAATTTGCCAGATTCAAACTGTGTGCGTTCGTGATTTTGGGGTCTTTTTGCGTTTCCGCGCGATTTTCCCAAGAATAACGCACGATGGTGGACTGTTTATATTCCACATCGAGATTTTTCAATACAGAAGCGATTTTTGCGTCCCGTGCGGCTGCTTCGCTTGCAGGATAAAACGGACCTTCGGGACTCGACGCAATGGTGAGCGTGATAGAAGCGTCTGGGTGCCCGGGGGAGCGCGAATCGACGATGATGCCGTGAATAAGATAATACAATCCATTTTGCTTGATAATCGTCGGTGCCCACGTTGACGCATTCAGCATCGTAAAATTGGTCCAGCGGAGCCAGTCTCGGTCCCATTTTCGCTGAATGGCTGATTTCCCGAGGCTCTGCCAATGCACAAGGTCTGTTGATTTTCGGATTTGAAGCCCCTTTTGCCCCTGCCCGCCGATTGCCGCGTCTGTGGAGTACACATAAAACGTCCCGTCATCGTCTTGGAACAGCTTTGGGTCGTGGCAGTTCAGCGTTTCCCAATTTGTTTGCCCCATTGCGTCGGGATTCGAGAACGCCGGCTTTGAATATTTTTCATAAACCGCAGAATCCACCTCTTTCGCGTTTTTTTTGTTTTTGCCGAGAGAAAATGCAGCCGAAAACGAGCAGCAAGCCATCAGTGCAACAACACCTTTTTGAATACCTTTGTTCATAAGCATCTCCGAATACCAATAAATATTGATACAATTTGACTTATCTCATAATAGTATACCACACCTTTCGCTATAAAGAAAGAAAAAATTGATATATACGCATTTTTTTTATAACACTTCGCTGTAAATTATGATACTATTGTTGTGTAACGGTAAAAAAATCAATAGCGAGGCTGTGTATGAAAAAAATGAGTGCTGTGTTGTTTGCTGTTCCGTTGTTTTTGTGCTCTTGTGCGTCCACGAGCGTGGATTTTTCGAGGTGCAATCCAGTGGCGATAATGACGATTTATTCCAATTCTTCGGTGCCGTGGTACGATGAAAAAAACGACGCTCCGAACCAAGTGCAAGCGACTGATGACGGCATTTTGACGGGCGTTTTGAATCGTGCCATTAACCGCAACAATGCTGAATCCGAAACGGCACAATCGCGCATTGACGAGGCGTCCGATTTTTTTTCGCGCAGATTGCGGGAAGCGGGGATTGCGGTGATTGACCCGACGGTCATTCAAGAATGTTCGTCTTACAAAAATGCAGGGAAAAATCTGTTTGATTATGTGGGGAAAACACTGCATGCGGCGGGCTATGACGTGGTTAAGTCGTCTAACGGCAAACTGAACAAAGCGATGTGCGAGGAAACAACGGCGAAATCTGTTTTATATGTACATTTTTTGTTTCAAAAGATGTATGTAAAGGACGGTGTGCATAATATCGGCGTTGCTCCGCGTGTTGTGCTCTCGGTGTACGGCGTGGATAGTGCGGGCAAGAAGCTCGTGAACCGCGAATATGTTGCCGTTTCGCCGCAATATGTGCCGTTGGTAAAAACGTCAAGTTATGATAAAGATGAGTTGTGTGCGCTTTTTCCCGAGGTTGTGAATGAGGTGATTCGCTCTTTTTTGAATGATGTAGTGCCGGCGGGAAATGCCGTCAGTGCAGAGGTTTCGCCCATACGATTGCCAAAATCGCAAGCGGCGGCGGAAGAAAATGCCGACGAAAAAAATGCCGTGTATGAGGAGAAAAAATCGCTTGCCGAAAAGTTGCTTGAGCGCGGTATGAGCGCGGAGGAAGTTTCGGAGTTGACCGAATTGCCGCTTGAAGATGTGGAACAGTTGCGATAATGCCATTTGCATTTTTCGCTGTGGCAAAACGACAAAAATCCCCGCGCGCGCTTTTGAGCAATCTGCACGGGGACGGGATAGAACTTGTTTATTACGAAAAAGGTCGCTGTTATTTTGCGTTGATTTCGAGAATAGAAAGCGAATACGGCGCGGCAGGATAGGTGAAATCTGAACTTACGCCATCGAATGTTTTTTCTTGCGGAACGATATTTTCAGGCTCGGCAAATGAATTTTCTGCATTTTTTTCACCCGCCAAAACGGTAACTTTTGCGCTTGAAGAAAGCGAAGGTGCGTTCTTGAGCTGCACGTTCACTGCCTGCTCGCAGTCAGACAGATTTACGATTTTCACGATTATTTTGCCGTCTTTTGTGCGTCCGACGTGCGAATAAATCGGGTCAAAGTTCAAAACGTCCGTCATCTCCTGCGAAAGCACGCCGTCAATGAAGCACTGCACGTTTTCGCCGCGCACCACGACTTTGAGATTGTACCATTTGCCTGTTTCAAGAGAACCTGGCTTTATGTCGAATTGTGATTTATCGCCTTTCAGAACTCCTTTTTCAATGGCGTTTTGCGTGTTGCCCCAGCCGCCGAGATTCCACCAGTAAAAATTGTTGCCTTTTACACCGAAATTGATGAGAAATCCCTCAGCTCCGCTTGTTTTTTTGGCTTTCAATTCCAGCGTGTAATTCGCCACGTTTGTAACATCGGCTTCGTTGTCGAGCGCCATAAACGACGGTGTAGCGCCCGAAGTCTGCGCGATAACGCCCTTTTCAATGCTCCATTCGCCAAGACGATTTTCTGTTTTGAACGCACCGAGGTCATTTTTGCCTGCCGACGTGTATAGCACTTTCTTCGTGTCGTCGTCTGTCACTTTGATGTCTTTAAACTCCGCATTCGTCGCCCACGAACCGAGCGCAATCGTGCCGCCGATGAACTTTTTTTCCTCGTTTGCGTTCGGCTGCACTATCGTGGATTTCACGGTAAAATCGCTCTTGTTGTTCATAAAAAGCGACTGCACATAGTAATTCGGCGTGCCGTAGACTTCCGCGTTGTTGAACCAAATTGCGTCTGGAGCCCATTGCACAAATCCGTCGCGGGCAAACAGCGGCGCATAGCTCGCGATTTCCACGATGTCGCCGTTGCGCTCGATGCTCGTCATATACGCCGCTTCGGTGAGAGACGCAAACAGATTGTTGCGCCTGCCCTCAACCCACGACGCATATTCTCCGATAAAGACTTTCGGCTGATTTTTGCCGCGCTTGTAAAAATCAAGATTGTCGTAGCGATTGCCGTTCGTCAAGAACCATGTGTACGGATTGTAGTAATGCTCATCGACAAGCCCTGCGATTTTGCGCGTTTTGCGTCCTTTTTGCCACATGCGGATTTGATTCCACGTATTCGCCCACGCCTCTCCTTGATACGTCCAGCCAGAAGAGATAATCGGCTTGATGTTCGGGTATTTTTTTGCAATCGCCATTGCAATGTAGCGATACCGCTCAAAATAATCCTGCCCCCAATCTTCATTGCCAATCGCAATGTAGTTGAGCGTGAACGGCTCGGGGTGACCAGCCTCGGCGCGTTTTTTGCCCCATTCGCTCGTTGCAGGTCCTGTTGCATATTCGATTAAATCGAGCGCGTCCTGTGCGTATTGCTTGTATTCTTTAGTCGGCGAAATCTCTCCGTCGTGGCTCATTCCGCAACTCAAAACGGGAATCGGTTCTGCCCCAATATCTTCGCATAATCTGAAATATTCATAAAATCCCAATCCATAAGACTGCATATACGGAGTAGATGGATTTGACCAGAAATTGACGCTCTCCTTTCGCTCTTCCACCGGTCCAATGGTGTTTTTCCACTGATAGCGGTCAGCGAGCTTGTGCCCGTGCACGATACAACCGCCCGGAAATCGCACAAATGCGGGGTGCATATTCTCCAGCATTTCAGCAAGGTCTTTGCGAAGCCCGTTTGGCTCGTCTTTGTAAATATCCGCCGCAAACAGCGACACAAAATCTACATCGAGATTTCCTGCATCGTTCGCATAGAGCGCGATACTGCCGTTTTTGGTGGTTGCCGCGGCAGTAAGATTAAAATCAAACTTTTTCCATTCCGTCGTGATGCCTGAAATCACCGTTTCTGCTTTTTCCGCGCTGTCTTCTCCGATTGTTACGGTAATGCTCGATACGCTGCCGTCCGTGCTCCGAAGATAGACGGAACCGGGGTATGTTTTACCCGCTTCAAAGAACATTCCGCGATAGCCCGCGTTTGAAAACCCGTCGCCGGCGGCTTTTGCCTGAAACTTAACATACGTTGGATTGTTCGCGTTCAAGCCGCCTTTTTTGGTGGTTTTCAGCCGACTTGAAGAAGCGTTCCCAGAAATATTGATATGGTCTCTCCAGCCTTCCGTTGCCGAAAAACCGCCAGCAGCCGCCTCAAAAGAACGGTTCTGCACCATTTCACCGTACAGCCCGCCGTCGCCGGCATAGTTAATATCCTCGTAAAAAATACCGAATAGATTTTTGCTCACTTCGGTCTGCGGCGCGTTAAAATCGGCGATAATGGTGGCATTTTGCGCAAAAACTGGCAGCGAAAAACTGGCTAAAGCCGCAAAAGAAATCATCATTTTGCTGTTTTTTCTTTTTTTCATAGCGAACTCCTTTGATATATTATCAATAAAATCAACAGAAACTATATTCATAATGAAACATAAAAATCGGGTTGTCAAGAAAAATATCAACAAAAAATAAATATATCTGCTTGTCATTTTGAGCTTTCATTGCAAAGTTTTTCTCAATCACTGTATATACATAGCGAAAAAAGATAATATAATATATAATAAAAGTATGGATATTTTGGACTTTAAGGACGAAAACGAATACGCCGACCAAATGCACACCGGCGCACTTTTGAATCCGCGCATTGATTCCACGTTTAAGGCTCTTTTTACGCGGGACACAAAAGAATCGCGCGAGGCTCTGCACTCATTTTTGGAGGCTGCAACGGAGCTAAAAATATCTGAGGTTGTGCTCAAGCCGAACGATGACGGTGTTCGTTTTATTTCGCAGCGAAGCGTAAGCTACGATATTTTGTGTACGCTCGATAACGGGCAATGCGCAAATATAGAAATGCAGGCATTTAATCAAGCGTATGATTACGGGAAAAGAGCCGAACACCAAGTGGCGCGATTGGAAGTATCGGGCTTAAAAAAGGGCGAAAGCTGGCAGAAAGCGCCGAAAGTATTTCAAATATCGGTTCTCAATTTTGTGTATAAAAATGAAATGGAGAAAACCGAGAAAAAAAATCTTTCTGAGGATACGGGCATAAATCATTATGTGATGCAAACGGCGAGTGGCAGGCAATTAGCAAATATCTTGAATGTGATATTCATTGAACTTCCGCTGATTGCTCCGAAAGAATCAACGATTGAAAAAAATACGCCACTCGAGAATTGGGCAATTTTTTTGAAGGAAGCGGATAATCCAAGAAAGACGGATTTAATCGTAAAACTGACCAAAAAGGAGGCAGGGCTTATGCAGGCGCAAAAATCATTATCAGCAATAAGTGCAGACCGCGATTTATGGCTGGAGCAATTTCGGCAGGAAACGCTTGAACGCGATATTCTTTCTGCAAAAGAAGCCAGCGAAGAACTTGGCTATAAAAAAGGTCTTGAGTTAGGGCTTCAGCGAGGTATCCAGCAGGGCATTGAGCAGGGCATTGAGCAGGGGCTTCAAAGTGGATTTGAAAAAGGCAGATTGCTTGTTGCTCAAAATTTACTGCGCAGCGGAAAAATACCGTTGGCGGATATAATTGCCGTAACGGGATTATCCGAAGAGAAATTGCAAAAAATAGCCAATTCCCAGTAATGTTTTTTCGCAGGCACATTTTTTGTTTTTACCATTCCCGTGTATGACGCGGGAATTTTTTTTGCTCACTGTTGCCGAGGTGTTTTAACAACCGATTACCTTAAACCAATCTATAAGAACCGTTACATATCATAAAAATTCGCAAAATTTTTCTTGACAGACGAAAAATTCCGATTTAGCATAAATTTCAATCGGGTGTGTAACCAAAAAAAACGTTACACACAAACAAAAATCGTGCTAAACAAATACGGAGGAACCAATGAAGAAAAGTGTGTTTCAAATCTGCATTGCGACAATCGCGCTTGCAGTGCTTGCAATTACAGGGGGGGGGGGCTGCTCTTTAGACCTGAGTGACGAAGATAACCGATATGTAAAAAACGGATACGATATTACAAAGCTCGCTGTATCGGGGCAGACAACGAGTTTTGAGCAGGGAGCACCTTTTTCGCTCGGCTCTAATGCAACGATAACTGCAACATTTTCCGACGGAAGCACAAAAAATTTGACAACAGATGATGTAACCGTTAATGGCTATACAACCAGCAAAGTTGGAACTGGTGTTGCAAAAGTTGTTCTGTCTTATTCCTCTGGACAAACAATTGAATCAACTTCTTATGATATTGACGTAACGGCGGCTGTAAAAAGTATTGAAATCACGAATGTTGAACCGACTTACGTCTACAATCCCGGTGCCTTAAATACTGCCTTAAATACTGCCTTTACATACAGCATTACAGCAAAATACTCCGATGGCACAAGCACAGCAAGCTTTGACCAGAGCAAATGTTCGTTCGCTTATGATTCAAGCACAGGCATTACGGTAACGTATGAAAGCGCAGTAAACGGAACTCTCTCCGATACATTCTCTTCTGCTGAAGTTGCTTCTGCTTGTACTAACTTCACAGTTGCGTCAGGAACTTCGGTTTCAGGTGGTTGGTGGGCTGGTCATACAGCAAATATGGCAATTAGTACAGGGAAATCAGGTATTGCAACACTTAAATATAATGGTACAGGAACTAATACTTTTGTTCCTGTTCTTAAGTTTACAAACGGTGATGCTACTATCTTAGATGGAGTTCAAACAGACGGTTCAAATTATGCAGAATATGCGGTATTTCAAGGTTGTACTCTTTATGGTTGGAAAGGAGATAATAACACTGCTAACAAAGGTACTGAGTGGGCTGATGTTACTGAAACTTGGGGAACGAATGGAGCACCTGAAAATGATGTTCTTATAAATGGCAATATTCCTTATACAATTTTAGTAAAAAATAATGGTACAACATTTGACTTCTCTATTTCGCTTACAGGAACTGACAATAAAGAATATACAGGTACTGTTAAGAATATTCCCGGAGGAGCTGATTTGAATCTTGGATTCTGTTGTGACCAGGATGTTACTTTAACATTTGACTAATTCAAAAAAGGAGAATAATCATTATGAAATTTTATCGATATATATCTGCTGCGGCACTTTTTGCACTGGGCGCGGCGTGTGTTGCGGCTCAAGTGAAGTTCAGCGCGGGCGTGGACTATACCACCTACGGCGTTACGCAGACCAAAACGACGACTGACGGCGAATTTGAAAAGACCAAGGCTTCTTCGGGCTACGACCCCGACGGCAATATGACGATTGATGTGTTGGTGAATGCGGCGAGTATGGAGTTCAATTTGGGCTTATACTTTAACGCGGACGGCGGCAACCAAGAATATTACGATTTTGGCGATAAGCTCAATACGTCGTTTTACAAAGGTAATTTGAAAGCGGGATTTTTTGCGGACCAAGTAAGTCTGTATCTGGGCAAGTTCGAGGATTTTAACGCGGATTTTATCGTGGAGGGCTATGCGCTCGGCGAACAGTACATCACAAATCTGGCGGACAAATATTACGGGCAGTATCTGACGGGTTTGCTTATTGAGCCGCAGATTTTTGGCTTGAACGGCTTGCGTCTTTTTGCGGGCTGTCCGATTTTGCCGCAAAATGGCAACGGAATCCCCGACGCTGAATATGACCAATGGAACGTTTTGTACAAAAAGTTCAAGTTTGCCGCAAGCTACACGCTAGACAATAATATTGCGATTATCGCAGGATTCCGCCCGGGCACGTATTTTGACGGCGTGGACGAAGCGGATAGCGGCGAAATGGCACTGGCAACGTCGAATTTTACCGAGAGCCTTTTTAGCGAGGGATTTGTGCAGGTGTCGCTCCCGAATGTTATTGACGGGCTTAAAGCGAACGCGAGCTACGATATTCGCTATCGCGACGGCACTTATACGAACACGGCGAACGAAACGGAAGAACACAAGACGTTTGCGCATATGCTGGGCGTTTCGGCGGAATTCGGCGATTTTATCAGTCCTGATTTGACGCTGGCTGTGGAAGACCGCGCCTTTTTTGCAGATGATGATTATATCACGAGCGATGAAAAACTTTTGTACGACATCTTGGCGCTCTCTGCTGAATACAATTTGATTACATTGCCGTTCAACATCGGTTTGAATGCGGCGGGAATGTACGGCGTCGATGCGCGTGGCATGGCGTTTACCGACAACAACGGCGCAAAAATCGCTACGGGCAGATACTATTGCGACAAAGATATCGGAATGAGCCTGAACGATATGGCGACCGCGAGCGTTTCTGGCTTGAGCGGGAAATCATCGCAGTATTTCGGACTGTATGCAAATCCGTATATTCGTGTAAAAATGTCGGGCGGCTCGCTCAAAATCGGTGCAGAATTCTGTCTCACAAAATTCAAAAACGAAGATGTGGAAAACACAGGTTTCAGCTATCGCATTCCTGTTGGCTTGAAGTTTGCGTTCTAAGGTTACGGAGGGCATGAGTGATGAAAAAGTTAAAATCAATTTGCTCTGCCATCGCTGCATTTTGTGTGCTTGCTTTGGCAGGCTGTGACCTAGACATACCCGAAAGCGACAAGCCAGATTATACCGATGATGTTATCTATGACAAAGGAACAGCAACGGTAAGCGATTGGGGAACTGCCCTAAAAGTCGGATTTTCGCCTATGGAGGGAACGTGGACGTACAGTTTTTCCGATGAAAGTGGCAACGAAATTTTGGCGGAATCAACTGTTACAGGTGCAGGCGTGTGGTGGACGAATCGCGTTGATTCTACGCAAGTGGCTCTCAGTGAAGGCGAAACGCTCATTTTGTACCTTGAATGTACCAAACTGGCATCGAACGGAAATGCGTCGCTTGCTATACACGCAGCGAACAGCAATGGTTGGTGGTGGTATAATCCCGCTGACGGCAATTTCTGGGGCGATGATTCTTTAAGCGCAACGTTTACAAAAACGTACACAACAGACGGCACTCGAAATATAAGCACAAATGTAAAATTCAAATTTATAATTACCCGTTCTGGAACAGACTTGAACTGGGAATTCCAAGAACTTGGGGACGAGTAAGGAGGGCAGACAGATGAAATTGCAAAAAATAATGTTAGGTGCTGCCGTTCTTTCTCTAGGTTTTACGGCGGCGGCAGATGTGCGCATAAGCGGGTATGCTGATTTTTCGAGCACCTTGGCGGCGCAGCAATATAAAAATTCTGGCGACGGCGAAGGTTTTCAAGACAGCAAAGTGATGGCGGAATATGGTCCGTTTCAAAATGGTATCCACTTTTTGAACGTGGACGCAAATGTGCCTTATGTGGATTTTCACACGGGAGTGTGGCTTGGCGCGGGCATTGGTCCGTGGTACGGCGTGGATATGTATCCCGACCGCACTAAAGACAGCGACACTGGCGGCGTTTTGCTCCAGATGTATTTGGTAACGCACTTTTTCGGCGACCAAATGCGCTTTTACTCGGGCAATTTTGCCGGCAACGGCTTTACCGCTGACTATGTGATTTCGGGGTTTGTCTCCGACCAATCGCACGTTAGCCCGCTGGCAATGCGTGGCACGTCTTCTGCAAATGATTCTGCGTTTACGGGCGTGGAGTTCTTGCCAAAAGCGATTTCTGGATTGAAGTTCATTGCGGGGCTTCCAATTGCGCCGTTTACCGACGCGTATGAAAAATTCAACGATTGGAATCATTTGCGAAAAGCCACCAAGTTTATGATGAGCTATAATTACGCGGTTTACAACGTTACGGTGAACGCGGGAATTCGCCCGAACACCTACGGCACGAACGGAGCGCGCGCAGACAACGATTACACTACGAGCCTGTTCGGTGAATCATTCGTGCAGCTTGATATGCCGAGCCTTGTGTATGGCGTGCATTTTAACGCAAGCTACGATGTGCGTTGGCGCGATGTGTCTGTGTCCGCGGAAAACACAAAGAGCGGCGAAGAATGGAACAAAACGGCGTATGCGCATATGGCGGTAGTGTCTGCCAAAACGACGCTCGTTCCAAACTGGACAATCAGCGTGGAGGACGCACTCGGCTTTTACGACAGCCATTATATTTCCATAAACGAGCGCGCATTGTACAACCGATTGGGACTGCACGCAGAGCGTCCGCTTGCGGGAACACCGTATTTGTTTGGCTTTACGGGATATTTTATGTACGGGCAGGACGCAAACGGCTCAATGATGTCGCGTGACGCTGATTACTGCTCCGATTTGGTGGGCTATGAATGGAACTTTATGGCACAGGGCGATTTGGTAACTCCAAAAACTGGCAGCAATGGGCGGTATCTTGCAGGATATGTGTATCCGTATTTCCAAAAGAATTTTACGAACGGAAAAGTATCACTCGGTGTTGAGTTGAATTACTTCCATGGCGAAACAAGCAATATCGTGCAGAATTTTTCATGGCGTATTCCGCTCGGCGTTGCGTTCTGGTGGTAACAGGTAGTTTTTATGGAGGATTTTTTAATGAAAAAGATATGTACAACTGCCATAGCTCTATCGTTTTTGCTGCCAAGTTTCACATTAGGAGCAAAAACGGGCGGAGTTGTGGGATATTACACATTCGATGAAGAAATCGACGACAGTACCGACAGCGTGGAAATTGTAGACCATTCAGGAAATGGCAACAATGTGTTTACCACCGCGATGGACGGCACTGAATTTGACGATGGATTCGACGGGCAGGGACTGCTTTTCAACGGCTCTGACGAATGTATCCTGCTAGATGAATCGGTGCTTTCAGGCAGCGGATTTTCGTTTGTTGCGTGGGTCAATCCGCAGAACTGGAAGCCGTGGATGCGTGTTTTGGACATCGGCGACCAGATTGAAGATTTGTGGATTGGAATGGACGGCGTTTCAGGTAAGCTCCGAATGGACGTGGTTGGGCGCGGTTTAAGCGGCATTACCGTGCTTGCTCCTCTTCCGCCCACTGACGAATGGACGCACATTGCTGGCACTATTGACGGAAAATCGGCAAAACTCTATGTGAACGGCAAACTCTGCCAGCGCATTCCCTGCCCGATGACTCCCGAAAAACTCGGCAAAAATGTGCAAGGGCTATTCGTGGGCGCGTCCAACTGGGCTCCTGACCCCGCATTTAGCGGAGTTATGGATAATGTGTTGGTGGCAAACCGTGCGCTTTCCGACAAAGAAATTACTGCGCTGTATCGCACCGACAATCTGCTTCACAGCGAATCTGAGGCGGCGGGTTCAGAAAAAGCGGGCGAATTTGCTGCGGCGGTATTTACGCGGCAATTAGCGGTAAACTATGCCGTTGGCGATGTGAAATTGCATCTCAAAGATGAAGACTACGATTTTGACTACGGTTTTTCGCCAATCGGTTTGAACATCGATTGCACGCTCTACCAATCCGAGCCGTTTTTTTGCGGAATCTACAAAGGTCTTGACCTTTCGGCAGGTGCGAGCATTGCAAAAACAAAGAAGATTCAGCTTGCGGGTGATGAATACGACATCGACGCGCTGACGTTCAGCGAATATCTTAGCTTGGGGCCAGCGTTCCGCTACGACGTTGATGAGCGTCATTCGGTTCGGTTTGTGCCTGCGCTTCAGCTCAGCTTTGACCAATCGTCTTGGGATAGCGATGAAGATGGTGTTTCGCGAATGTCTATCACCGATTTCTACACGGCATTGTCGTTCGATGTGTCGTATCAGTATGCGATTACTAAGGCAATCGGCGTGAATGTTGGTGCAGACGTAGATATTCCATTCTTCGGAGTGTGTGCCGTGAGCACAAAAACGGACGACGGCAGTCGCTACTTGAGTAAAGATAAAATCGGCACCAGTTTGGATTATCGCTTTTATGCGGGGATTGTGTTCCGCAAGTAGATAACGCAGGGGTGCATTTGCGCCCTTGGCTTACAAAAGAAAAGGACGGTCTGTATGAAAAAAATAGTTTTTATTTCGGCGATGTCTGCTTTTATTGCGCTTTCAATGATTTCCTGCGCATTTTTTGAAGACGAAACCGAAGATTATTGGGCAAACAAAGATGAATGGGCGGCGGAAAATACCGTTGTGTCAAAATATTCCTCCAAATCTGATGACGTGTGGGGCTGTCACGACCCCAAATTATTCCAAGACAGCGACGGCACTTATTATGCTTATTCTACTGGCTGGGGCGAAAGGGTAGAGCTTCGCTCTTCAAAAGATATGGTTACTTGGAAAAAGAAATCTATTTCAGTGGGCGTAGATTCAGAATTTCAGTCTTGGGTCAATTCTACGGAAAGCTGGGCACCGACCGTCATCAAGCAAAACGGAAAATATTATATGTTCCACGGCATTATTACGGGTACTTCTCCTAATTTATATGCCTGCATTACACTCGCCATTTCTGACAGCCCTGAAGGTCCGTTTATTCCTGCGTCGCAGTATAATCCTAGCACCTATAAAACCTCTACGCTTGTGCGCTATGCGTGGAGTAGCTCTGATTCTGGCTATGAAGATACATACAATGTAGGCGGTGACTGGAATACAGGCTTCGGCGGCATCGACCCTGAATTTGTTTTCGACGTGGCGACGGGCAGCTTGAAGACATACACCATTGGCTCAACGACCTGTTACGCGGTAACTTACGGAAGCTGGAAAGGCGGCATTGCTCTCATCTATGTGGACGCAAAAACATTAAAACCTATCTGTACAACAGCGGGCACGTCTGCTTACAACAATGTTTCCTATGCAGAAGGCGATGTAATGGATGCGCCTGTTGATTCAATCAGCGGCAATCAAGGCAAAAAATTGGTTGGCGGTAGCGGCGCTGGGTACGAGGGCGCACAGCTCATTTACAACAGTAGCACGGGCTACTATTATATGTTTGTGTCTATGGGCGACCTTACCTATGAATATCGCGTCGGCGTGGGGCGTTCAGACTCTATTGACGGTCCGTATTTAGATGCGGGAGGAGCGAATATGGCTTCGGTAACAACTGCAAATTATCATTCAATCGGCAGTAAAATTTTAGGCGCGGCAGAACTTGACGGCGAATATGGCTGGAGAAGCCCGGGCGGACAGTCCATTTTGCGCACCAGAAACGGCAAGATTATGCTTGCAAGTCATAGCCGCACCACGTTTATGAGCGGAGATTTCGTTTTGAGATTGCAGCAGATGTTCTTCAACTCGGAAGGCTGGCCAGTGCTGAACCAAAATGATTATTATGCGTATTATTCTGGCTACACCTCAAGCGGCACGGAAAGCCTTTCTGCGCTGACGCTTTCTGACATCGCAGGCGAATACAACACGATTTTGACGGTGCGGGGCACTGATACAAGCACGCTTGAACTTGCAGGAAAATCTCAAACAGGGAACACCGCAGACGGTACAGCGACCAAATCTGTTTCACTTTATATTTCGGCAGACGGCAAGATTTACGGCGACGGCTCTTCCTCTTCGTATACAGGCACTGTTACGCTAGGCTCGAACGGCGCGGCAACAATCACTCTTAAAAACTCGAGCGGTACTGCGCTTGGAGAGTTCAACGGATATTTCTTGCACGCGGTGGATTTTGCAAATAAAAGTTCTACGTTTGCCGACCATCGCACCATTACGTTTACGACGCTTTGTTCTGATACGTCCGCGACGGAAAAGGGCGAGTATTTCTGGGGCAATCGCGTATCAAACTAAGTGATTTTAAAAACGCGCTGTAGCAGGAGGTGCTGATAGACGTGCAACAATCTTTTTACTCATAAAAACTAACTCCGAAAAAAGCCCGTGCCGAAAATCAAATCCTGCACGGGCTTTTTTTGCGCGCTTTAGCTGTTGACGCGGAAATTGGGGTCGGTGAGGATACGCGCCGCGATGAGCCCG
>ERZ842401.1470-NODE-1470-length-33721-cov-17.224678_pt1 | contig 33721 bp, 25 predicted proteins | sample MGYA00521270_ERZ842401 | MGnify/ENA primary metagenome ERZ842401 (study PRJEB31892, sample SAMEA3878208) | bioreactor metagenome | biome: Moose rumen | place: Sweden | collected 2011-10 | study: EMG produced TPA metagenomics assembly of the PRJEB12797 data set...
TTACATTTTCTCGTATTTACATTTTCTCGTATTTACATTTTCTCGTATTTACATTATGCTTGAACTGTTCAAAAGTTTTTTTGAACAGGTTTATTTTGCGACAAGGAAATTTCGCTTTGAAAAAAATATCGCTCGTTTTTGCCATATTGCTTTTTCTTTCGCTTCGGATTTTTTGCGAGCCGTTTGAATTTGTGGTAGCGGAAAAAAGCGGTGCGGTAGCTTGGAGTGGCGATGGAACATTCATTGCAGTAGGCGTTGACGGCGAAGTTCGACTGTATCCTGTGGGCGCGGACGGGTTTCCCAAAAAATCGGATTTTGTTTCAGTGAGCGGAGAATCGACGGGAAATGCGGACGTGCTTTCTCTCAAATTTACTGCGGACGGAAAATGGCTTCTTTCCGTGTGGAGCGACGGCGCGGTTTTGGTAACGAATCTTGACGGAAGTCAGCGTTCGGGAGCGATGGGCGGAAAAGGCGTGCGCGATGCGGCGTTTTTGGGGAATGCGTATTCGCTTGCGATTCCCGTTGACGGCGGAAACGTTGCAGAATTTTTTAGACTTGCGCGAACTGACAAATTGTGGCAACGCGGAGGCGTTTCGTACGGCTCTTCCGTTCGCTCCGTGGACGTTGACAGCAAGACTTCCAAAATGCTCGTTGCGGCAGAAGATGGATTTGTGCGCGAAGTCAAAATCGAAGGCGCGGACGCAAAATGGACGGAAGAAGGACGCGTTCCGTACTATAAAAAATCTGCGGTAGCTCCGCGCTTTTCGCCTGACGGTTCGTGCTTTTTGGTCGCGATTTCCGACGATGAGTTTGCCGTAATCGAAAGTTCCTCGCGGAGCGTTGTTTCTTCGGCGCAACTTTCGGGAACGCTGCTTTCTGCCGCCTTTAGTCCTTCGGGAGATTCGGTTGCCTCTGGCATTGCGGGCGGAATCGTGGAAAACCATCGGCTTTCTGACGGAAAAATCGTTTGGAGAACCACAGAGGGCAAAGGAAACGCGGTTTCGCTTGCGTTTAGTCCAGACGGAAAAAAATTGCTTGCCGCTCTTTCTGACGGGCGCGTTGTGATTTTTGATACAGCGGACGAAGAAGACGGGAAAAATCCAGAAAATGCCGAAAATAATGGAAGTCCTGATGACGAAATCGACGACGAAGAAGGCGAAATTGCAGAAGCAGACGAAAACGTGCCTAAAAAAACAAAAATCGTTACGGTTGAAGTTGAAAAAGAAGCCGTTTCGCCTGAAAATTCGCTTACCTTTTCGGTCGGTTTTTCTTCGCTCGGAACGGATTGGTATTCGCTTTCTACGGATTTTTGTGTAACATATAGAAATTATTTTCACTATCCGTTGTATTTCCTTGTGGGAGGCACGGCGGGACGCGGAACGCCGTCTGGAGATTTTCCGTACACGTATAGTTCGGGCGGAGAGTCGCTTGGTGCGCCGAGCATTTATTCTGCTTCGACGTTTGGCGGCGCGGGACTTGTGTATTACCGCGAAGATTGGGGCGTTTTTGCATTCGCAGAAATTTCTGCGGGGGCGGCGTTGCGATTTTTGTGGAACAACAGTTTTTCAAGTTCGCACAAAACGGGACCTTATTCGTCAATGCTCGTCGATTTTTCTTGTGGCGGCGGTTGGCGGTGGCTTCGCGCGGCGATTGGCGTTCAGTACGACACAAACATCGGCTTTTTTCTGCACGGAAGTGTAGGCGTTTCGATTCCGATGAGCGCGTTGCGACGAAATCGCTCCGAGGATTCTGCGGATTCTTCTCAAAAAGAGGCGGAATCCGAAGAAAAAAATCCTGAGCCTTCGCCGAATCTTGAAAACGGGGAAGAAAACAACAATTAATTTGGGAGGGAGGGAGAATTTGAAATGATTGGACGGAGAAAATTTTAGAATTTTCTAAAAAATATGAAAAAAAAGAGCCTTTTGTTTTTAACTGCCATTTTTCTCTTTTTTTCTTCTTGCGGGGATTCCGTGGAGGATATGGTTGGAGATTATAATGGCGCGTTCACAGAAGGTCATTTGGAGTTTCAAAAAGAAGAGAGCGAAGACGAAACGCTTTCCCCTGGCGACGAAGGATTTTCTGCATCAAATATGCTCTACGACGAGTATTACGTTTGGGAAAATGCCACGCTAAACCTTTCAGGGCCGCCTAATTGCCGTTCTTGGAACTGGGTGGTTACCGACCCAAAAGAAATCAACGCAGACGGAAACGAAAAAGTCGTTTGGATTCAAACTGTTGATTTATCATCTGAAAGAAATGCAGTTGGTTCGCAGCGGTTTGTAATTTATATTCCTGATTCGGGACTAAAAGTGGGGCGAACGTACAGACTGACGCTCACCGTAAAAGGTCTTGACGGTTCTGAATACAAGGATTCATGTGCGATTGTTGTTTACCAGCATATTTACAACTGGTAATTAACATAAAAAAATATATTTTTGGAGGAAAACATGAGAAAACTCATCAAAATTGCCGCTTCTGCGGTAGGTATGTTCTCTCTGTTCTTGGCAGGTTGCTCTGACATCGATTCCGATGATAGCGCAACCGTGAGCGGAGGCGCGAACAGTGCGTCGAGCACAAAGGAAATAACCTTGAACGTGTCGTCGAATAGCGACCTCGTAAGGTTTGAAGCGGAAGATACGTCTTTGAGTGCGAATGTTGCGCGAAACATATCGCCGGACGCACTCAAGGCTTCTGGTCTTAAATTCTACATCGGAGGCACAAACGTAAAAACGGGTGCAAGCCTTCCAGTGCAAGAGGTTGCTTTTAAGGCAAAGGTGACTAAGGTTGGTGAAAATGAAACTAAGATTTCAGAAACTGAGGGAACGGTAAAAATCGACTTGAATCCTGCTAATTACAGATTCACGCTTTTGGCATACGATTCAGCAGCGGCTACCCAACCAACTTTAGGAGATGATGTTACTATCGAGGGATTGGCGGGGGGCGCAGTCCTTATTGCGTACGCTAATGTAGATTTGAGGTATACAAGCAACGTTTCATTTTTCCTTACATCTGACGGACTAAAAGGAAACTCGAGTGTTGATTTGGACTTTTATTTGAAAGATTGGAGTCAAAATAGTAAAGACGCAACATTAACAAACGACCCTAATCCGGGAAAAACTACTGATGCAGTTGATATATACCTTGCTGATATGCACACTGGCGCAAGAAAATACCCAACTTCTAGTACAACGGTAAGTTTGACAGGTATGGATGGCACTACTGCTGATAAAGTTAGGAACGTAAACTGGAATAATATAAACTTTGTTGGAACGTATAATCTCGTTTTTGTCTTTAAAGTCAACGGTACTGTGTTTAAGTACAGCGAGCCTATAGATTTGCTTGCAAATCAGTGTACTAAGAAAAAATTTTCTACTACAGCGAGTGAAAATAAGGCAATTCCTGTAAAAGATATTTTGCAGACAAAGCCGACAAAGCCTTCTTATTTTTATGTTGGATATAAGGCACCTGATTCTAGCGAACTTGAGACATCTTATTATAAGGCTGTTTTCAATTGGGGAGATACATCGGATTCAGAAGATTATTTTGAAATCCAACTTCGAGAACTTACGGACAACACAGATATTACTGACGACCTTAGCGATTGGGGGGATAATCCTTCTGGGACTATTACCACATATAATAATGATTTCTATGGAAATGTTGAGAAGAACTGGTACGCTGGAAGTCTTCTTACAAACAACACGAAGGCTGTATTCGCGCTTCCTCTTGGAAAAAAATACCTTGCTCGAATTCGTGCTTATAATTCGCTTTCGGCACAATCGAATAGTGCTGCTGATGAATGGGTATACGCAACGAATGCAACAGATGACTCCCCTGCAAAGTTCAATGGAAAGTTTGTAACTAAAGAGAGTACTAGTTCATCAACAACTGTTGATATTACGGGAAAAAAATTCACCAACAGCGGTATTATAAACCTGTTCCGTATACGTTATCATTTTAATGACACTTATGTCAGTTCTCCTGCTGCTTTGACTGAGAATAAGGCGTATTTCTTTGACCAAGTTTACAAGAGTAATGAAGAGGCAGCGGGTGTTGCCATAATGAATCCTAATGGAACTAATGAAGCCCCTTATGAAACAGAAACAATAGTACTTAAAAGAGGGGATGCGTCTTGGGTAAACTGGATTGTTGGTTCTGCAAGTATAACGGATTCAAATAGGTATCCAGATAAATTTGAAACAGTGGGATCAACGGATGCACCTAACAGTGCAATTTCTTATTATAAGCAATTGTCAGGGGATGACAATAAAGACTTAAACGAACGGCAGAAGTATACGTTGGCAACACCTCAACCAACTGGTACTTCTCTTGGAAGTGGTTTCTATAAGAGTTCGGGAGTGCCTGCAACATATCGCGGATTTGAAAATCTTGATTTGTACGCAAATTTCACAGAAACTGAATTCAAAGTTGAAATTAGAAATGCAGCTGATTACAACATTCAAAACAATATGAATATTTCGATTACAACGACGGGTTCTGGTGACGGACACTCTAGTCAAAATGTTGTAACAAGAGATGCTGATGGAAATATTATCGAAAAGGATAGTTTCACGTATGCACTTACGACATTGGCTACTGACGGAGCAGTGTCTAAATCTGTGGCTAACGTTGTGATTACTTGTACTTCTGTTGTTGGTGCAAAAACCTATGACAGTATGTTTGTAAAATTTTTTGACAATGGTGGAACTGAAATTTACAGAATAAATGCTTCTTCGTCAAAAACATTCACCATTCCAGTAGAAGACCTTAAACCAGGAACGTATGTTGCGCAAGTGTGTGCAACAACTCCTGCAAAGAGTCCATACGTTGCCTACAATATTTTCATTAAAATTGTAGATTCTGAAACATCAACAGAAACCGCACCTAGTTCTGGTAATGGGGGGGGGACTAACCCATAACCCTTAACTTTCTTAAAACCGCCGTCAAAAAACGGCGGTTTTTTACATTTCTTTTACAAAAACGCGCTCTTTTAACGCAAAAACGCGCTCTTTGGTGGCAAGGTTTTCGCTTGCCGCGCTTGCAGAGCCGGCGCAAATGCCAAGTCGTAGCGCGTCAGAAAACGATTCGCTTTTTTCAAGCGCAAAGATAAAACCTGCAAGCATTGAATCTCCCGCGCCCACGGAATTTTTTAACTCGATTTTTGGAGCGGAAGCGCAATAAATTGAGCCGTTTTCACAGGCAAGCACTGCGCCGTCTTTTGAAAGCGAAACGAGTACGTTTTTTGCCCCTTTTTCTTGAATCTTTTTTGCAAAAACGGCAGCCTCGCGTTTTGTTTTGATTTTTACGCCAAAAATCGCGCCCAGTTCTTCCGCGTTCGGTTTTACAAGAAACGGTTTTTCCTCAAGCGATTTTTCAAAAAGACTCCCAGAAGCGTCCACCGCCACGCGAACGGTTTTTTGAAAAACCTCGTGAAGAATCCTTTTGTAAGAATCCGAACCGATTCCTTTTGGAACGCTTCCAGAGAGAACAAGAAAATCGTTATGAGTCAAAATTGAAATTTTTTTGAGAAGCGCGGAAAAATCGTTTTCAGAAATTTTAGGTCCTGCTCCATTGAGTTCCGTTTCATCAAAAATCAAACCGCTTTTTTTTGAGCGAATTTTTACGTTTATGCGCGAAAGCCCTACTTTTAGGCGGATAAAATCGCTTTTTATGCCGCGTTCCGTTATTTCTCGCTCGATTTCTTTTCCCGTAAAACCTGCCGTAAACCCCAGCGCAACGCTTTGCGCGCCAAGGTTTTTCAAAACCGCAGACACGTTGATTCCTTTTCCGCCCACAAAAATGCGTTCAGATTTTGCGCGATTTACGTTTCCTTTGGAAAAATCTTCGGTGTCTAAAACGTAGTCAAGCGACGGATTCATTGTAACTGTGTAAATCATGTGTTTGATTATACTCGTATACTCGATTTTTCGCACAATGAAGATTCAAAACGCCCCTTGATTTTGCGGTTCGATTCGGTGTAGTATTCTTTTTATGTCGGTGAAAAGTCGGGCATTTGCAAAGATAAACGTGGGACTGCGGGTTTTTCCAAAATCCAAAGACGACGTGTTTCACAAAATCGAAAGCGTTTTTCACACGGTGAATCTGTGCGACGATTTAGAAATCGACTTTTTGGACTGCGCGGACAAAAACGGCGGACTTTTGTGCGAAGTGCAAAGTTCTGTTTTGCTTCCAAAAGAAAACACGATTACTAAGGCTTTTTCGGCTTTTTCTGAGTTGACGGGTCTAAAAAAAAGCGTTCGCGTTTTTGTAAAAAAACGGATTCCTTCTGGAGCAGGGCTTGGAGGCGGGTCTTCGGACGCGGCGGCATTTGTTCGCTCGCTGTGCGTTTTGCACAAAATCCCGCAAGAAAAGACTCTTTTTGATGCAATTTCTGCGCGAGTGGGGAGCGACGTTTTCTTTTTTTTGAACGTTCCCAACGGCGAAGGAGCGGCGTTAGTGAGCGGTCGTGGCGAAATTGTTGAGCAAATTGAAAAACGGGCGTTTTTTACCGTTCTTTTGTTTCCGCGCGTTTTTTGCTCCACAAAAGAAGCATACAGCGCATTCGACCGAGCGGTTGAGGTAAGCGAAACGCTGTCGTTTATTCCGTTTTCAGAATACGAATCGGAATATCGATTTTGCGCGTTTGAAAACTGGAGATTTTGCAACGGTTTTACGCCGATTTTGCAAAAAGCGCATCCAGAAATCGCGCTCGGTCTAAAAAAAATGAAAGAAGCAGGAGCACTTTTTTCGGAAATGAGCGGCTCTGGTTCAACCGTGTTTGGCGTGTTTGATTCAAAAGAAAGTGCGCTTTTTGCCGTCAAAAAATTACAGCAAAACGGGTTTGACTCGTGCATATAAAATGAAGGGGGAGAGTTATGGAAATCACCGAGTTGAGAATTCGTAAGGTTACGGACGACACAAAACTGCGTGCGTACGTTACGATAACATTTGATAATTGCTTTGTTGTTCACAATGTAAAGATAATCGATGGAACTTCGGGGCTTTTTATTGCAATGCCAAGTCGAAAAACGTCAAATGGCGAATACAAAGATGTTGTTCATCCAATAAATCCTGCTTTTAGACAGGTTTTGCAAGATAAAATCCTTGCAGAATACAACTCTGGTCATTTTGACCGTTCGTTGCCGTTGGACGAAGAGTAAGAAAAATCGGGAAGCGTGGGCAAAAAGGGCGGTTCGAGTCCGTCCGTTCCCAATACGGAAAGCTCTGGCGTGATGAACGATGGGGTGAATCCTGTTTTTCTAGGCGGGTCTTTCCAAAAATCATTTTTAGGAGTTCTGAAAAATGGAACAGATGGTTGTGAGCGCGGAAATTCGCGCGGAAACAGGAAAAAAGGCGGCTCGTCTTTTGCGGGAAGCGGGAAAAATCCCTGCGGTTGTGTACGACGAAGAAGGCAAAGCGACTTCAATTAGCGTTGATTCCGTTCAGTTTAACAAAGTGTGGCGTTCTATCACAAAAACAACGCTCGTTACGCTTGACGTGGCAGGAAAAAAGAGCGACGCGCTTATCAGTGATGTTGAGTACGACATTATGACCGACACCGTGCTTCACGCGGATTTTTTTGCAGTTTCAAACAAAAAGCCGCTCGTGCGTTCGTACAAAGTGCAGTATCAAGGCACTCCATCGGGCGTTCTCAAGGGCGGATTTATGGTAAAGCACATTCCAGAAATCAAAGTTCGTGCGCTTCCAAAAGATTTGCCCGTGCGAATCGTTGCAGACGTTTCAAAAATCAACATCGGCGAACTTTTTACAGTAAAAGATTTGAATCTTCCTGAAAGCGTTACGCTTTTGACTTCGGGCGAAGCCGTGTTGGTTACGGTCGCGCCACCGCGCTCAAAGTAAAAAACAGACGTTTGCTTAACAAGGGGCTTTAAGCCCCTTGTTTTTTTTCTTTTGTTTACGCTTTGAACTCGTCTAAAATCCAATCGGGAAATCCAAAAAGAGAGCCTAAGAGTGCGACGATTTTTTGCGACGGAAACGCTTGAACGAGCGGGATTTTTGATTTTTTACTTCCGACTTTCCAATTTGACAAAATTTTTTGTGCGCTTCGGAGTTTTTCGTCTTTGTCTTTCAAAAAATCTGAGTTTTCAACGGAGCGAATGACGAACGGTGCGTTTATTTTTACAAGCGGACGATTTTCTGCAAAGAGAAATCCGTTTTGATAGAAAAAATGCGTTTCGTTTACAAAAAAATCCGATTCTTTTTCGATAAACGCAAAAAATCCCGATTCGATTTCGCTCGTTTTTTTTGATTTTTTTGAAATTCCCACAAAAGAATCGTTTGCTTCAATAAGAAAATCCGAAAACTCGGCGATTTTTTTTTCGTTTTTTTCAAGAAGGACAAAATGTTTTAGAATTTTGTGCGGAAAACGCGCAGAAAAATCAAAAGAATCCAGGAGCGCGTGAAGCATTTTGAGCCGAAGTGCTTTTTCGAGCGAATCGAACGTTTGCCTTTTTACAAAAACGCCGTTTTCGCTTTTTTCGATTTTGTCCATCGCTGACTTTGCTTTTTCCAAAATCGCTTCGCTTTTCCACGCCGATTTTTCCGCTCCAGACAGAACCGCGTTTTGCCAGCCAAAAAAATGCTCGTCGAGAAACGGAATCAGATTTTTTCGGATTCGATTTCTCAAAAACGCCGTATTTTCGTTCGTGGAATCCGTTTGCCACGAGATGTTTCGCATTTTCAAAAAATCCTCGATTTCGTTTCGGCTTATTTCAAGAAGCGGGCGGCAAAAAATCCCGCGCCTAAACGGAATTCCGCCGCCTTCGCTACTTCCTTGAAGAAATAGCATTAAAAGTGTTTCTAATTGGTCGTTTTTTGTATGGGCGGTACAAAACGAGGTGATTTTGTTTTCTTTTGAAAAATCCAAAAAAGCCTTGTACCGCAACACTCTTGCGGCTTCTTCCGTGCCACTGTCACGATTTTTGGCGATTTTTTTGACGAGTCCTTTTTCAAATTCGATTTTTTTGAGCGAAACGCCGAGTTTTTTGCATAAATCTTCGACGGCACTTGCATCCGCGCTCGATTCGTTTGACGGGCGAATGTTGTGGTCTATGGTGATTACACGGATTTTGCTTTTTTCAAAAATGTCGGTCAAAGCCACAAGCAACGCGCTCGAATCCGCGCCCCCAGAAACCGCCACGCCGATTATTTCATCGCTTTTGATTTTGCAAAAATCCACCCCTTTTTTTACGCGAAAAACAAAATCGTCCATAACAAAAAAGTATACCAAAAATTGATATTTCGTTTTTGCCTTTGCAGATTTTTCTCTCTTTTTTTTGTGTGATTTTTGTAGTAAAATGAGCAAGTCAAAAGTCGTTTGATTTTAGACGAACGCGCCACGTTTCTGTTTTTGAATGTGGAACTTTTTTTTTCGGATGGTCGCACGATGAAAAAAATCTTTGCTTTTTGTGTCGCGCTGCTTTGTGCAGCGTCGGTTTTTTCAGAGAATAAATCCGCGCTTGCTGCTGCCCGAAGGACTGCAAAGCGATATTTACAACTTTCAAAGCAACACGCGGCAAATCGCGAGTGGGCGGAAGCCGACAGCGAAGCGCAAATTGGACTTGCCTATGACGAAGGCGTTGCCGATTTGTGGTATATTCGCGCGGCAGCTCGGGCAAATCTTGGCGGAACGCACTCCGAGGTGCTTCCGCTTGTGGAAAAATCCCTTGATTCCAAAAAAACGCAATGGGTCGATTATAACCGCGACAATGCCCGCGTTCTTTACGCAGACCAACTCGCTGGCACGCTTCAATTCAAAGAAGCTCTTTCCGTGCTTGATGAAAAACCGCTCATTTATTCAGCCGATGCGGAGTTCATTCGGATTCAATGCTATTATTCGCTTGGAGAAGCGGGCGACGGCGCGAGCGTTGAAAAAGCGCGAGACCGCGTTGACAGCGCACGAAAAGTCTATCCTGATGACGTTCGGTTTGCGGAACTTTTTTACAATCACGAATACGCGCTTGCAAACAAAGGCTCAATGACGCTTCCCGTTCTTCGCATTGCAGAATCGTTTTTTCCGATGATGAAAAATTACAAAGACGCAAGCGACGATTTGCATTTGCTTTCGATTTCGTTCATTGCAAACGCCGAGGAGCGCGTTCGTCAATTAAAAGCGTTTGCATCAGAAGGCAAAGAAAGCGTGCTGTATCCGTTGCACGCGCTTTTGGACGGAATTATCGACGAAAGTCACGCAATCGACCAATTTTGTTCGTTTGCCGACGCTTCGTCTTCTCAACAACCGCTTCGTCTTTCGGTTCTTGAAAATTTTGCAAAAAATATTCCGAGCGAAGAGGCTCGAAAATCCTTTGCCGAGTATCTTTTGGCTTTTGACGGCGTTGTGAGTGCGGACACCGACGGCGATCTTTGCGATAATCTTGTGGTGTCTTACAAGCGTGGGCGACCAGAAAAAATGACGTTCGACAAAAATCAAGACGGAATTCCAGATTGGAGTGCGGAATGCGATTTTGGAACTCCGACCGTGGTTCAACTTTCAGAAAACAACGTTCGACTTGAATATTCAAATTGGCCGTTTTTGAAGTGCGTCGTTTATTCCATTTCCGAGGGCGATGAAATTACGTTCAATTTGATTTCAGAAACGCTTTCTTGGTCTCCGTTTGAAATGGGCGCAGACCCCGTGCTTTCTGCTTCTCTTGGCGGAATTGAGTTTTTTGTTCCTCTGATTCCGCTTCGCTCTCGCACTGTTTCTGGGCGAGAGTTGCTCGTTTCCTCGTCTTCGTACTCGCGCCCTTCAAAAGAGCGCGACGGCGCGTTCGTGTCGGTGAGCGTGTTGGACGGCGTTCCGCAAAGCGCACTTTACAGCGCAAACGGAAAAGTTTACGCTCATTCGCAATTCGAGGACGGGCTTCCGCTCGTTCGGCTTGTTGATTCTGACGGCGACGGACTTTTTGAAACGACCGAGCATTACGGAATGACCGACGACCTTTCAAAAATGTACATCACCGAATCCGACGAGATGCAGATTATCACAAATCTTTTTGGAACAGAGGCAAAAGGCACGGGATTTTACGTCAAGTTAATCCAATTGGACATTGACGGCGACACGATTCCAGATTTTTCCGAAGAATACACGGAAGGTTTTGGGAAAATTTCGTCTTGGGACACGGATTCCGACGGAAATTGGGACGTTCGATACACAAAAAAGCCGCGCATGAACGACAAAAAACCGCTTGTGGAAATCGCGGAGTTTCATCAGCCAGGAACAAACGGAGTCGTTTCCGTAACGAGCGAAAATGGAGTTCCGATGAACGTAACGCTTTCGCTTCCGCCGTTGAACGGAAGAAAAGCGGAAACGATAAAATTGCGCGTTTTTAGAAGTTCGGCGTATCCAGACCTTTTTTGGCTTGCTGACAAAGACAGCGCGATTTTTAAAAACGGCAGTTTTGAAGATGCGTCGTTTGAAAGCGACATCGTTCGGGCGTTTGCAGACGGCGGGCAAGGACTTTCAAAACTCGTTGAAGTTGACAATGCGCGTTTTCACGCAGTGAGAATCGGTGGCAGGATTTTTGTGGAGCAAATGACGGCAGCCCCGCCCATTCAAAAACCTTCGGAGCGCAGGAAATAAGAAAGTGCATTGTATTTTGAAAAAGACTCAAGAAATATTTGCGTTCGTTTTGTCGCTTTTTATTTTTTCGTGCGCTTCAAACGTTGAGCCAGCGGTTTTTGAACTTCCCGATTACACCGAAGAAAATGTTCGCGCTGAGGAAATAAAGCGAATAAACGAGTTTCTTGAAAAAGACGAAGTTTTGGCACTTTGGCGAGCGACTCTTTTGGGCGATGAAGGAACGATTCAAAAATGCTATCAAAAAGTCTTGTCTTCTCTAAAAGAGACAGAAGAAAGTTCAGATTATCAAAATGCGTTTAGGCTTTTGAATTCGCTTGCCTTTTGCGGTCATGGCGATTTGTCTGAAAACGGATATTCGCCACAAAAAATCAAAGAAATCGAGCAAAAACGGCTCAATCTCGTTCCGGGGCTATCGCGGTCAAAATCGGAGAAAAATCACGTTTCGACTTACATTTCTGGCACGGTTACGGTTTGGGTTGACAAAGGAATCAAAATTGAGCGGGGACTTGGGTACGCTGACCGCGTGATTGGTTCTGGATTTTTTATTTCAAAAGACGGCTATTTGATTACGAATCATCACGTGATTGCCGACCTCGTTGACCCAAAAAACAAGGATTATTCAAGGCTTTTTGTAAAACTCGCCGAAGATTCCGACACTCGAATTCCTGCAAAAGTTATCGGGTACGACAAAATCCTCGACCTCGCGCTTCTAAAAGCGGAAACGGACGCGCCGTTTGTTTTTAATTTAGGTTCAAGCGAGGGATTGGAAGTTGGGACGAGGATTTTTGCGATTGGCTCGCCTGCGGGACTTGAGCGCACACTCACAAGCGGAATTGTGAGCGCAACGGACAGAAAACTCTTTACGCTCGGCTCTGTTTTGCAATTTGACGCTGCGGTAAACCCCGGAAACTCTGGCGGCCCGTGCATTGACGAAAGCGGCAACGTTCAGGCGGTTGTTTTTGCAGGCAGCGTTCAATACGAAGGGCTGAATTTTGCAATTCCCGTTGAATATGTAAAGTCGCTTTTGCCCGCGCTGTATGCAGGCGGAAAAATCAGTCATCCGTGGATTTCGGCGTTTGGGCGCACCTGGCGAGATTTAGGAAAAAACGCAGGTTTGCTTTTGCAATACGTGCTTCCAGGAGGGAGCGCGTTTCGCTCAGGGCTTCGCGCGGGAGACGCGATAATCGAAGCGGGCGGAAAACAAATCAAAACGTTGGAGGATTTTCAAAACGTTTTGATAGCCACGCCTGCTCGCTCGATTATAAAAATCCGCTACATTCAAAATGCGCTAGACGGCGGTTTGGAGGAAAAAGAAGCGGCGGTGTATCTTTCGCCTCGCCCAGAAAGCCCTGGGCGAACGGTGTATGAAAGCGATATTATTGCAAACGCTTTTGTTCCGATTTTTGGAATGAAACTCGTTCCAACGTCGGAAGGCAGAAGGAAAAAATTTTCAATCGTGCAGATTTTGAGCGGTTCTATTGCAGACGAATCGGGGTTTTCGGAAAACGAGCCGCTTGAAGTTCGCACGGTAAAAATGAACGAAGACAAAACCGCCATTTACGCGGAAGTGTATGCAAAAAATCGAAAGCGCGGTTATATCGACTCCGTGCAAATGATAGCCGCTCCGCTCGACAGTCCGTATTATTTTTAGATTCTGAAATAAAATTCAGAATGACAATGGAGAACTTATGACAGAAATGAAATACAAGCGCAATTTTTGTATCGTTGCGCACATTGACCACGGAAAATCAACTCTCGCCGACCGATTGATTCAAAAAGCGCAGATTATCGACGACCGCCAGATGAAAAATCAGATTCTCGACAACATGGACATTGAGCGCGAGCGCGGAATTACGATAAAAAGTCAGGCGGTTACGATTCCCTACCGCGCAAAGGACGGGCACGATTACGAACTCAATTTTGTTGACACGCCGGGGCACGTTGATTTTTCGTATGAAGTGAGCCGCGCGATTGCTTCGTGCGAGGGCGCGCTTCTTTTGATTGACGCGGCGCAAGGTGTAGAAAGTCAAACGGTCAGCAATCTTTACATGGCAATGGAGCACGACCTTTTTATTGTGCCTGTCATAAATAAAATTGACCTTCCGAGCGCGGACATTCCTTCGGTGAAAAAGCAAATTGACCGAGATTTAGGGCTTGATTCAAAAGATTCGGTGCTTGTTTCGGCAAAAACGGGGGAAGGAATCGACGATTTAATGGAAGCGATTGTAACAAAATTCCCCGCGCCAGTCGGAAATCCCGAAGAAGCAACGCAGGCTTTGATTTTTGACTGTCATTATGACGAGTATCGCGGAGTCATAATTCACATTCGCATGAAAGAAGGCAGAATCAAGCGTGGCGACGTGATTCGTTTTATGTCGAACAACGCCGATTACAAAGTGGAGCAAATCGGCATTTTCAAAATCAATTACGAGGAGCGGGATTTTTTGGAAGCGGGCGACGTTGGCTACATCATTTCTGGCGTAAAAACTGTTTCCGACGTGCGCGTAGGCGACACGGTAACGCTTGCGCTTTCGCCCGCTGCCGCGCCGCTTTCTGGGTTCAAGGACGTAAAGCCCGTCGTGTTCTCTTCGATTTATCCGATGGACTCAAACGATTACGAGGAACTTCGAGATTCGATGGAAAAACTCAAACTCAACGACGCGAGTTTGATTTTTGAAAAAGACAGTTCGGTTGCGCTTGGAAACGGTTTTCGCTGCGGATTTTTGGGGCTTTTGCATCTTGAAATAATTCAAGAGCGGCTTGAGCGCGATTACGGGCAATCGGTCATTTTTACGGCTCCAAGCGTGCGCTATAAAATTACGCTTACAAATGGCGAGGAGCGAACAATCGACAATCCAACCGAATATCCCGAAGGCAGAATCCGAGAAGCAAAAGAGCCGTACATTCTCGCCACGATAATTACTCCGTCAGAGTATATTGGGCAGGTGATGAATCTTTGCGTTGAAAAACGCGGCGTTCAAAAAAATATGAATTATCTTGACGAAAAGCGCGTTGAACTCACTTACGAGATGCCGCTTTCCGAAGTGCTTTTTGATTTTTACGACCGCCTCAAAAGTTACAGCCGCGGCTACGCTTCGTTCGATTACGAGGTGACGGATTATCAAGTGACGGATTTAGTGAAAGTTGACATTTTGTTGAACGGAAAGAGCGTTGACGCTTTGAGCCAACTTTCTTACAAACCGTCTGCGGCTGCTCATGCAAAAAAAGTGTGCGAGCGACTCAAAGGCGAAATTGCGCGTCAACAATTCAAAATCGCAATTCAAGGCGCAATCGGAAGCCAGATTATCGCGCGAGAAACGGTGAATCCTGTGCGGAAAGACGTTCTTGCAAAATGCTACGGCGGCGACGTTACGCGAAAGCGAAAACTCCTCGAAAAACAAAAAGAGGGCAAAAAGCGCATGAAAATGATTGGCAACGTGGAATTGCCGCAAAGCGCGTTTTTGGCTGTTCTCAAAGAGAAGGAAGAGTAGAAAGCGCGTTGTTTATGTCTTTCAAAAAAAAGTCGATTTCGCTTCGGATTCGCTTCAAAAAAGACACGTCGGTGTGGCGCATTTTGTAGCCGTCTGGAAAATGCAAAAAAAGATATTCGCGCTCTAAAAGGATTTTTTTGATTTCTTCTTCGAGCGTGTGCCCTTTTTCCGCTTCGATTTCTTTTGAAAGAAGCGAGCGCAATCGAGTTAACGCAAAAACTTCGCCTTCAAAAAACGAGCGAATGTTTTTTTCGGCATTTGTGTCGATTGTACTTTCCAAAAGACGAGGCAAAAATGGCGCGGTTTTTGATGTTGACCACAATTCGTCTTTTAATTGCATCACATTCAAAAAAAGCCCCGTTTCGCCCGCGTCAAAAAGGTTTTTCTCAAAAGCAAAGAGTCCTCTAAACAGTTCCGCGTAAGAAAAAAGCGCGTGATTTGTATAAACTTTTCCTTTTTTGCCGTCGAGAGCGAGCGCGTTTTCCCCGAATGACGCGCCAAAAACGCCGTCCGAAGAAAGTCTGGTGCGCGAAAAAATCTGCCTTTTGTGCGCTTCCGTTTCGCGAGCGTGCGTGCTTCCCGCCGAAAACGAAAAATCAAGACCCGAAAAAATGACGGGAACGTTCTCGTTTTTCCGAAGTTTTAGGGCTAAAAGCGTTGCCGTAAGCCCCACCGAGCCTAGCGGCGGAAAAGTCGGCGGAAAAAATGATTGTGCGCTGATTTTTTGAAAAAAGGACGATTTTGAGTATTCTGAGGCGAAAAATGCGATTTTTTTTCCAACAAAACGCGAAACGCTTGCGCGAGCGCACACGTCCAAAAAAAGCAACGGCTCGTCTTTTGATTTTACGCCGATGTACGACGGAAAAATTGCGCTTTGCGCTTCGAGCGCAACAACCGCGTCAACTTTTACGTTCAACGCTCTCAAAAGGGGCAACGCCGCGTCAACGCAAATTGTCATGCAAGAAGAAAGTCGCGCGGTGCCGACTTTTTTTATGAAATCAAACGCGCTTTCGCCTGCTCCAAAAATCAAAATCGGAGATTCCACGCTTCCAAAAAGATTTTTTGTTGGAATGGAAGCGGGGAGGAGGGGGAGATTTTTGAATAGATTTCGCGAAAAAAGACGACCGAGGCGCGTGAGCGTTATGCGGTTTTTCCAAAATTGCGCGATTGCTTCTTCCGCGTTTTTTTGCATTTCTCGATACAAATCGCGATGAAACGCCGCTCCGCCACTAAACTCAAGAAAAATCACGCGTCGCACAAACGGAATTTCAAACGGCAAAACCTCCGAATGCGAAAGAAAAAGCGAAAGCGCGTTGTTTTTTTCAATCGGAAGGAGGTGCGCGGGCAATGCGGGATGTTTTGATTTTTTTTTGAGCAATTCAGAATATGCCACTTCGTGTAGATTTTTGTCAGTTTCGATTCCAAGCGCGAGGCAGTCTTTGCCCATTTTTTCGCACAACTCTTCGATTCCGTGCCAAAGCGCGGGAGAGGCGCAAAGGACAAGCGTTCCCGTGCGAATCGACAACGAGTCGATTGCTTTCAAAATTGCTCGTTTTGGGTCGTATTTTGAATAGAGAAACCGATTTTTGTACAAAACGGAAAAGCCCCGTTCCGTTTCAAGGATTTGGGGCTTTTCCTTGTCAAGTGAATCGCTCATTTTTACATGTGAAGACGAGCGTATGCGTCCCAAACGTTGTCTTCAACTTTTTTGCTTTCTGAAATGGCAGAAGAAAGCGAGTCTGAATCAAAGCCCGCAATGTCTGTTTTGAGCGCGGAAATTTTTGACTCGTCAGCCGTAACGGTTTCTTCGCCTGTCATTTTGAGCGCGACGACGTAATTTCCAAGCACCATCGGCTCGCTCAATTCGCCATTTTTGAGCGAGAACGCTTTTGTCCAGAAATTTTCGTTCGACGAGGCAGACGCGAGCGGTTTTACGTTTTCTGGCAGTTTTGACGAAATCGACGTTCCGCCGTAATTGAGCGAGATTCCGCTGACGGAGTTCGTTTCCGCTTCCTTAAATTGTGCCGCCGCGCTTTCAAATCCTGAAAGCGTTGCAGCCGCCGAAAAATCTTTTGCGCGCGCGATGAAATAATCTTCGATTCGCCCCGACTCGTTCGACGTAACGTACCGTTTTGCAACGTCAAATGAATCAGTCCGAGTGACTTCTCCGTCTTTTCTAAAAATCGTCCACCCTTCTGCCGTTTTGATTGGACTTGACCAATCGTCTTTTGAAAGTTCAGAAAGGTTTTTCGCATCGTCTTTGTTAGAAAGAATGTTTGTCGCTTCGGAAATCGTTTTTGCGTTCAGTTTTCCGTCGTTGTCTGTATAGGTTTTCTTTCCAGCCCCGTTCAAAACCGAGGAAATCGTCAAACTTCCATCGGAAAGCCTTTCTCTCACAGAGGACGCGAGGTCTTGGCTGTCAAACGTTATTGCAGAAAAATCGATTGCGTCTGCTTTGCCAAAGTCTGGCTCTGTGGTTTTTCCGTCTTTTCTGAAAATCGTCCAACCGCTCGATGTTTGAATAGCATCAGAAAACGAACCTTCGGAGAGCGAATCCAAACTTGAGAGCGCGGATTCGTCGGAAAGAATGCCTTTGATTTGATAGCGATACGACGCGGTGATTTTTCCGTCTGCGTCTGTGTAGTATTTTTCAGAATATTCTTCGCCGAGTGCGTCTTTGAATTCTAAGGCATTTCCTGAAAGTTGACTTGCGACTTGTTTTGCTGTCTGTTCGTCTTTGAAGGAAATCGCCGAAAGGTCAAACTTGTCAAAAAGCGAGCGGTTTTCTTCGGCAAACGTAAAAATCTCTGAATCTGGATAAAGAGATTTGTCAAAAGAAACCACGTCAAATGAACGGCGTTTTTCGCCCATCGAAAGAATGAAAGAAATTTCTTCGTCCGAGAGTTTTAGTCCGTAAAGTTTTGTGCCGCCGATTTCGTTTGAAGTGCCAAGCATATCGTAGTCAAAACGCTGCACGATAAGGCTATCTTTTATGTTTTTTCTCAATTCTTCGCGGCTGTCTTCGGAAATCGCCTCGTATCTTGTCTGGGAATATTTCCCGTTTTCGTCAAGAAAATAAGGAAGCGCGAGCGTTGCACGGGCAACGGCTTTGTCGCTTGGCTCGTAGCCAGATTTCTTTACAAATGTAGCCCGTGCGATTTCGTTTATCGTGTCGCGAAACGCATACGTGTAAATGTAGAACCAGGTGAAGCCTTCGATGTTTTGACCTTGCGCTTTTGCCATACGCTCGTATCGGTCTATATTGAGCGCGAGAACGGAGTTTGGTTTGTATTCAATGGGTTTCCCATCGTATTTTCCAAAGACGACCGCGTTTTCCGCTCTGCTGTTTCCTGCTCGCGCGGGTACAAAGATGAACGCCACTGCCGCCAAAATAAAAATTAAAACGGAGCCGACGTATAAAAATGGTTTTTTCATTGCTGTTCCCTTTTTGGATTTTTAGAATAGATGAATGGCAAGATTCTATCACCGTGCGCAAAAAAAATCCACACAGAGAGAATCTCTCAAAATTATTCAATTCCGTATTTTTTCATTTCTTTTTTGACTTCCTCGATAGAATTGCACTGCGGTACAAAAAAATCAACGGAAGAAAACGCTTTTGCCACATCAGGTGGAAGCGTCGCTTTTTCTCCGAGCGTGTGAAACACGTAATCGGCAGAAATGGCTGGATGGTCGCGCATAACGAGAACCACAGACGAATCTTCGTCCGCCGTGATTTCTTCTCGTTTTTTTGCCGCGGCATACGCTTTTGCGGTCGCGCTGTCGGAAAGAAGCGCAAAGCGAGAAAAAAGTTCTTGACAAGCCGCTTTTTCGTCGTCTGTTGTGACCAAAGACGGAAAAATAAAATTTTTTAGCATAAGCGAGTTTACGTTGAACACTTCTTCAAGACGCTCAAGGTTTGAAGGACTTGCGGGGTCGCTTTTTTCTCGGCTCAAAAAATCAATCGTGCCGTCCATCACAACGCATTTTCCCGCCGCGTCAAGTTTGAGTTCATGTGTGGTGGGGCAAATAAATCCTGAAAGCGGGAGCGACATTTTCCAACTGTACAATCCCGCCACCACGTTTGAGTAATTTCCTGGAGACATTGCGTAAAAAATGTCCGCGCGCGTGTCTTCTTTAAGACGCGAAAACGCGAACGGATAAAAAAACGACTGAGGAATGAGCCGCCCGATGTTCGCCGTATTTGCCACCGTAATCGAGTTTCTTTTTACAAAAGGGCGGTCTAAAAAAAACGCGCGCACGATTTTGTGGCAATCTTCCTCCGTGCCGTTTATTTCGATTGGAATGATGTTGCCGCCGTTTTGAATCAAATCGCTTTCTTTTATTCCGCGGATTTTTCGATTTGGACGAGAAGGGTAGAGCAAAACTGCTTTGAGCCTTTTTTTTCCTCGCATCATGAGCGAAAGACTTGCGCCCAACTCTCCGACCGAAGCGTCAAGAAAAATCGCTTCTCCGCCCGTCAGCGTGAGCGTTGTTTCAAGCGCATTTACAAGAAACGAGATTCCAAAGTCTTTGTGGCTTCCCGTTGGCGTGTGAAACAACTCCAGCGCGTACAGTCGCTCGTCGAGTTTTTTGATTTGTGGAGAAAAATGTTTGAATGCGTTTACCGCAATCGTTTCGCAGATTATGGGACTAAATTCGTCTTTGAGAAACGCGCTCGTGAGCGCACCTGCAATCGATTCAAAAGACGTTGAGCTGTTTGTGTACAAAATCCAGCGACGCATATCTTCAAAATCATTTGGAATAAAAAGACCGCCGTCAAGCGGCATACAATTTCGCATGGCAAAACCAAAATCCACGGAATTATTTTGATTTCTGGAACTGATACATTTCATAAAAAAAAGTATAGAGAATTACATAAAAAAAATCCTTAAAATCGCCACGGATTTTTTGAGCAAATCATTTTGTCTGGAAGAATTTTGTGATTGAGCGAATCGTTTTGGTATTTGAAAAAAATTATTCAGCGATTGAGTAAAATTATTCAGCGATTGAGCAAAATTATTCGGTGGTTGAGTAAAATTATTCGGTGGTTGAGCCTGTCGAAACCACCGCCATTTGTGCATTATTTTGCTTGTAATTTACAATACGCGCTCGTCGTGTTTACGATTTGAGCCACGTCGTTTAGCGTTCTGTATGTGGCAAATTTTGTGTAGATTTCTTCTACAAGACCGAGTTTGACGAGTTTGTTTAGCGCAAATTCCGCGCCAAGATTCAAAATTCCCACAAAATCCCAGCCCGTGTGCGTTGCGTGAGTGCCGTCAGAAAATTCTTGCAGTTGATTGTAAAAATCGTACATCGCGTATCCTCTAAACGAGGCAAAAACGGACGAACCGTTTTCGTTTTTTACTTTTGCGGAAAGTTTTGTTTGCGCTCCAATGTTAAAGTTGTACGGTCTACTCGGATTATCTCGTTTTTCAATAAAAACCTCGTCAAAATTACGGCGGTAATAATAAAAATCGCTCGTTCCCAACAAAATCGCCGCTAAGTGCGCATGCCATTCGAGTGCGTTTTTTTGAAACTCCCGCCGCTGTTTTATGGCAATTCCCGGCGCAATCGTTGAAAGTAAATAATACGAATGCCAGTCAAAATCATATTCCATAACGACTCCAACCGTTGTTGCAACATCTTCTGAGTTGAGTTTTTCGGGAGCGCGAGAAATCAACATTCCGTTTGAGAGAATGCGGATTTGGTAAAAGATTTTTTTGTCGAGTGAAGCGTAAGCGCATGCAGCCCCCGTTCCAGAGCCTTTTCCGATTGCGCCACTCATTTCGAGTTCAAATTGACTATACGGATCGTTTGAATCGTGCGCGAACGGATTTCCATACGTTACGTTAAGCGAAGGCGCGAAAAAAAATGGATACACTTCCGATTTTTCCCATTCTCCGCTGTAGCCGCGAAGGTCTGTGTAGCCGACGGCGTTTCCGAGTGCAAGTGTGAACGAAAGTTCGTGAATATTTCCGTGAGTGCCGAGCGGTTTTTGTCGCGTCCAAATTTCCGTCCACATTCTCGTTGGATTTACAAGGATTCCAAGCGCGTCGTGGATTTCGTCTGCTTCAATAGAAAGTCGATAGAGCATTTCTCCCACCGCAAACGCGCCAACGGTCGTGTAAATGATGTCGTTTTTGCTCGGCGCATTTGTTTCGCACAAATATTCCCACATTGCAGTTCCAACCGTAGTAAGCGCAAAAGATTCGATTCTGTTTAAATTTGAACTGCGAGCAACGTTGTAGTAAATCGTTCCTTGATATGGATGAAGCACAAAATTCGTCCAATACCAATCGTTGTCCCATTCTAATTTTCGTGTCCAAAAATGATTCCATTGTTCAGGTCCAACCTTTGTCCAGCCAGCATCAACCACAAATCGATTATATGTTGAAAGTCCTACGTTCCAAAAAAGAAGCCCGCCAACTGCGGTAAACCAATGTTTTTTTCCGTCATTTTCATGCAAAAATCCGCCGTTTTGCGTTTCTTTCAAAATGGCTTCCGCGTCAAACGCAATTTCGTTTTTGTTTTCCGCGTGAGAACTCGAATCTTGACAAAAAAGCGGGAGCGAAATTGAGAAGGCAAAAACGATACAAAAAACAACGCGCATTTTCATAAAAAATATACCAATTTGTTGGATTTGTGAGGAAAACGTTATTATCGGGCTTGATTTTTTGATAGTTCGACTTTGCTTTTTTAAGCCCGATAATTTTTACATTTTTATTTAATCAAAAAATCCTTTTGCTTTGAGCAATTCCGCGTTCAAAATTCCGCCGAGGGCGGCTCCACGCTTGGTGTTGTGGCTCAACGCAACGAACTTGATGTCAAACACATTGCACTTTCGCAAGCGGCCAAGCACACACGCCATGCCTTTTTCGGTGTCGCGGTCGCGGTTTGGCTGCGGGCGGTTTTCTTCCTCGCGGTAGACGATTGGATGCTCCGGGGCTGACGGAAGCGCGAGTTCTTGCGGAAGCGAAGTGAATTCTCGCCACACGCGAAGGATTTCTTCAAGGGAAGGCTTTTTGTCTTCGGGTAAGTCGAATTCAAGGTTCACGCTCGCCGTGTGTCCGTCAATCACGGGAACGCGCGTGCAAGTCGAAGAAACGACAGGGCTTTCCGCGTTCTCAATCTTGCCGTCTTTCACGCTTCCCAAAATCTTTAAGCACTCTTTTTCGGTTTTTTCTTCCTCGCCGCCGATGTACGGAACGATGTTGTCAATCATGTCAAAACTCGGCACTCCCGGGTAGCCCGCGCCGCTGACTGCCTGCAAGGTCGTGACAATCATTCGCTTTACGGGATAGCCTGCCTTCTGCAAAGCGTAGAGCGGCATCATGTATGTCTGGAGCGAGCAATTCGGCTTAACGGCGATAAAGCCCTTGTCCCAGCCGTGGTGCTTTTTCTGCTCTGCGATTACATCGAGGTGAGAGTAGTTGATTTCAGGAATGAGCATGGGAACATCTTCCGTCCAGCGGTTCGCGCTCGCGTTCGACACGACGGGAATTCCCTCTACGGCGTAAGCGGCTTCCAACGCTTTGATTTCGTCCTTGCCCATTTCAAGAGCCGAGAAAACGAATCGGCACTTTCCGAGCGCGGCTTTCGCATCGTTTGCGTCCTGAACGATTAAATCTTTCACATCGTTCGGAATATTCGCGCCGATGAGCCAGCGGTTCGCCACCGCCTCTTTGTACGCTTTCCCTGCCGAGCGCGGGCTTGCCGCAACATAAGTCACCTTGAACCAGGGATGGTCTTCCAACAACTTGATGTATCTCTGCCCGACCATTCCCGTCGCACCCAAAACTCCAACTGCTATCTTTTCTGCCATAATTTTTCTCCATTATTAATGCGGTGGTTGAGCTTGTCGAAACCACCATAAACAAGGTCATTTGCACATTGCATTCGGCAAGTGCCAGACTCAATAACCGTCTTTTACAATTCACTCTCTTTGAGCGCTTTTTCTATCACTTTTTTTGCGTCATCGGTCACTTCTACGAGCGGAAGGCGGCAAGGGCCTGCTTTCATTCCCTTGAAATTCATCGCGTATTTGATGCTCGTGGGGTTTCCGTCAACGAACGCCGCCTTGAAGAACGGAAGCAATCGGAAGTGGATTTTTCGAGCCGCCGCGATGTCGCCCGCAAGCGCCTTGTTCGCCAGTTCCGCGACGATTTTCGGAGCTAAGTTTGACACGACCGAGATAATTCCGTCGCCGCCGAGCGCAATCAACGGCAAAGTAAGACCGTCGTCTCCGCTCAAAACGGCAAAATCTGGCTTCTTTGACTTAATCTGTGCAATCACATCGCCCATCTGGTTGATGTTTCCGCTCGCTTCTTTTACGCCCGCGATGTTCGGCAGCTCCGCGATTCGCGCGAGCAAGTCAGTCGGAATGTTCACTCCAGTGCGCCCCTGAATATTGTAGACGACAATCGGAATCCCGACTTTTGAAACCGCCTCAAAATGACGGAAAATGCCTTCTTTTGACGGCTTGTTGTAATATGGCGTGACGACCAAAGCCGCGTCCGCGCCCGCTTTTTTTGCGCGCTCGCAGTATTTCACCGCGTCGCGCGTGTTGTTGCTTCCCGCACCAAGGATGACTGGGATTTTTTTGCCCGATTTTTTCTCGAAAGAGCGGACTTCTTCCATTACAATTTCAATGAGCTTGTCTTCTTCGCTACCAGGAGTTTCGTCCAAAGTGGGAGTCTCAGCCGTAGTTCCGAGCGGAACCAGCCCGTCAATTCCCTGCTCAAGCTGAAATTTGACATTCGTTCTGAAACCTTCGTAGTCCACCGAACCGTCATCGTTCATCGGCGTAATCATCGCTGTAAAAGCACCGCGAAATTTTGTCATTTTGCACCTCGATAAAAAGTCAAAAAGCAATTTTTTCGTCAATTTTAGCGAATTCGCTTTTTATAAACAATAAACCTTTTGAAAACTTTGTTTTTGGTCAGAAAAAATTGAAAAAATTCGCCCGAAAAAAATGCAAAATTTGCCCATTTTTTTTGTCCGTGGTATCATCGTTTTTGAAAATCAGAGAAAAGGGGATAGAAATGAAACCGACATTGTTAGTTTTGGCGGCGGGAATGGGTAGCCGCTATGGTGGCGTTAAGCAGATTGACGCGGTTGGAAAGAACGGCGAGTGCCTTTTGGACTTTGCCGCATTCGATGCAAAAAAGTGCGGATTCGGAAAGGTCGTGTACATTATCCGAAAAGACATCGAAAAGGATTTCCGCGAGCGGCTTTTTGACCGAGTTGCCCGCAATTTCAACGCGGAATATGTGTTCCAGACTCCGACGGCACTTTTGAGCGAGGACGAGCAGAAGCAGGCGGCGGAGCGAACGAAACCGTGGGGAACGATTCACGCCGTTTTGTGCGCAAAAGAAGCGATTGGCGAGCCATTTGCCGTAATCAACGCGGATGATTACTATGGTCGGGCGGCTTTTGAGACTTTGGGCGGCTATCTTTCTTCTATAAACAACGACTGCACGGAACACGCGATGGTCGGCTACATTCTCGGAAACACGATGAGCCGAAACGGTTCGGTGAGCCGAGGCGTGGCGCAAACAGAAAACGGCTACTTAAAATCAATCGTCGAGAACACAAAAATCTATTACACGGGCGAGCATTTTGAAGGAAACGAAATCGTCTCTGAACTTGACGGAAAAACCGTTCCGATGACGGGCAAAGAAACCGTGAGCATGAATTTGTTCGGCTTCTCGCCAAAAGCGTTCGAGAGCTTTGAAGAATATTGGGAAAATTTCAAAAAAACGAGCCTTGCACTCCCGAAAGCAGAGGCTCTTCTTCCCGTGGCGGCGAGCGACATCATCAAAAACGGCGAAGGCAAAATCCGCGTCTTCACGAGCGATGAAAGCTGGTTCGGCATGACCTACCCCGAAGACAAAGAGGTCGTCAAATCCGAAATCGCAAAGAAAATCGCAAGCGGTTACTATCCAGAAAAACTGTGGGAGAAATAAAAGGCTAAAAAAAACAAGGAACTTTCAAAGTTCCTTGTTTTTTTTCACTGCACCGCCACAATCGTCTCCAAAGCAAGCTTCATCATATTCATGAAAGTCGTCTGCCTCTCTTCTGCCGTGGTCGCTCCGCCTAGCAAGATGTGGTCGCTTACGGTCATAATCGCCATTGCTTTCCGCTTGTATTCGGCGGCGAGCGTGAAAAGTTCCGCGCTTTCCATTTCGATTCCGAGAACGCCGTACTCAGCCCATTTTTTCCAATTTTCGTTTTTGTCGTAGAAAAAATCGCTTGAAGCCACAGAGCCGACCGCGTAGCGGATTTGCATTTCAGAGGCGATTTTGTCCGCCGCACGAACGAGAGAAAAATCCGCCACAGGAGCGAAATGCAAGTTCCCAAATCGCTGATTTAGCAAACAAGAGTCCGAACAAGCCGCATTAACGATAATCGTGTCGCGAAGTTTTGTGTCCGCATTGACCGCGCCGCAAGTTCCCACACGGATTGCGTTCTGCACATTGTAGAATTTAAAAAGCTCGGTGGCGTAAATCGAAAGTGAGGGCTGCCCCATGCCCGTTCCCTGAACGCTCACCGTAACGCCTTTGTAAGTTCCCGTAAAGCCGAACATTCCACGCACTTCGTTGTAGCACTTTGCATTTTCCAAAAAATTTTCCGCGATGAATTTTGCCCGCAACGGGTCGCCGGGAAGCAAAACATTGGGAGCGATTGCGCCTTCAGGCGCGTTGATGTGTGTACTCATACTTACCTCGATTTTATTTTTTTCCTCGGTCTTTTTTGTTGTCAGGAACGATAATCGTGTCGATTTTTATGCCTTTTTCTTTTGCAAGTTTTGAAACGATTTCCCTTCCATATTTTTTTGTTCCGCGCGGACGCGGGTGAGGCTCTGCGTCCCCGATGAGAATGATTTTCTTTTCGGCATCTTCTCGCCAATCAAAAAAATCAAGCGAAGCGTACAGTCCTTCGTAAACCGCCTCTGGAAGGTCGCCCCCTTCGCCACCGTTTATGATAAATCGATTCATGTTCTTTTTGAACACTTCGATGTCGTCTGTAAAATCAAACAGTTTGACGGGAAGTTTTTTGAAACTGTAATCGTCGCCGTAGTCGCGGTAAAGAAGCAAACCGAGCCGCACCGACCCGAATTGATTGTTCCCTTTGCGATTAAGCGCGTCTTCGAGCATGGGAAGCCAGCGTTCGCGGAGTTCTTTTACGTCGTCTTTCATTGAACCCGTTGCGTCAATCGCAAAAACGAGGTCGATTGTGTCCTTTGGAGAAACGCGCTCAATCGATTCCATTACGTCCTCTGGAAGTTTTTCAAGATTCGACACGACCATTTGCCCGCCAGAAAATTCTGCAATTTCTTCAAAACTTTGCGCCGCCTTTTGGTTGTAATTGTCCGTGAGAACGGGAACTGGCTCTGGAGGCGTGGGCGGCGGGTCTGGAATCTGAAGGTCGAACATGAACGGATTGTCAGCAAAACTTCCGTCATAATCGGCGTATGGTTTTTCAAACGTGCGGATATTTATGAACGTGCCTTTTTGAACGTGAACCGTGCCGTTTCGCTCCCACGGGTAGCCGTAAATGAGTTCCGTTGGAATGTAGACGTGAAACGCTTTTCCAAACTCTTTGTCATCTTCTGCCGTGGAATCCGCGAGCCGAAATTTTGCGTATTCTGAAACGAGCGGCTTTCCGTTCAAATACGTGATTTCGTCGCCGTTTACGGGATTCCATTCTTTTGCTCTAAACGAAAAATTGTCAATTTTTCCGTTTGGGTCTTTTGTTGTTTCGCACAAAAGCACAGATTCCATTCCGTCTTTTTTTCTGATGTAAAGATGAAAGCCTGCGATTGTCCTAAAACTTGGGTCTATTTTTGCATCTTTTGGAGCATTTGACGCGGGAACATACGTCAATCTTAGGTCGCTTCCTTGCAAAATCAGATTTCTGTTTGCTTTTTCTTCGGAAAATGCAAAAACTGCTCCAAAAAACGCCATTATAAACGCCATTATAAAGGATAAAATCGTGGTTTTTCTCATGCTTTTTTAATCGGCATTTTGAGCAGTTCGTTTCATACAAAACAACGATTGCCTTTTGTTGCTTTTGGTAAAAACTCGACCTATAATTTTTTGAAATGGATTTTACGACTATTTCTCTTGACGAATTTATAACGGACTCAAACGAGATTTTTGAAACGGGAACAGGAATCGTCGTTTTTTCGGAGGAGCAAGAAAAACTTGTTGACGAAGTTCGCTCAAGAATCGAAAAAGACGACCCCGTTCACGTAGAAATGTATCGAAGGCGCATTTCCGACTTAAAAACGCTCGCTTCTGCCATCGCGAATTTTCCGTCTCTTTTGGAACGTTCCAACATGACTTTGGAAGAACGAACGCCACAACTGTTAATCGAATCGCTCGTAAACTCCAAGCGAGATGGAGACACGACTCTTCAAATGCCTTCAAAGGCAACGCTTGGCCGCGGTTTTCTTGTTGCAAAACTCCACACGTTTTCAAATCTTGAAAAACTTGCAAAAGACGCAGGACTAGAAGAGCGAATCGTAAAACAATTTCACAACGAAACGATTTCGATGATGTTTTTGCTTTTGGCAGAAGACGTTTACTTAAATCTCATTCACGATTTAAGCCTTCCGCTCGATTCCCGATGGCAACTTGCCACGTCGCTTTTGCTGTTGTGGGAACACCGCGCTGACCAAAATATCACCGACATTGCCCCCGTTCTTAGAAGCGTTTGGCTTGCGCGAACGCGCCTTGCGCCCGCGTTTGGCACGATGATGGGAACGAGCGAATTGATAATGCTTTCGTTTCAACTCGACGACCAGTGGCAAGATTTTATAAAAAAACGGTTGGGCGAAGAAGACGTAAAAATGGCGATGGAAGAATTTTTGTTTGGACTTTCGTTTGAGCAAATAACTCGATTAAAATCGATGCTCCGCGAAAAAGGTATAAACGCAATCGGACGCGACGAAGTTTCAAAATATCTCGATGAAAACGTTACCACGGACGTGAGTTCAGATTATCGCGACTTTTTTCAGCAGTATACTGTTCGGCGAGATAACGCTCGCGTGCGAAATAGACTCGGAATTGCTGGCCCGCACCGCACGCTCGAAGACCATTTTATTTGTTTTGTCATGGAGCGAAACCGCGAAAAACAAAGGCTCGACGCAGCCTCTCAAGAAAAATCGTCTAATTGACGAACAACTCGATTTCTGCCATAATCCAAAATCGCTTACGGATATGTCCGAGTCGAGGAGGTGAAAAAAATGGCAACTATCAAAGTCGAGGAAAGCGAAAACCTTGAAAAAGCAATTAAACGCTTTAAGAGGATGGTTGAAAAAGAGGGAATTATCCGCGAATTCAAAAAGCGCGAGTATTACGAAAAGCCCTCCACGATTCAGAATCGTAAGAATAAAACGCTTCAACGCAAATTGATGAAAAAAACGCGCAAATCTCACGATTCGCGTTCTGCGTACTAAGACTGAATCAAAAACCTCCGATTTTTCGGGGGTTTTATTTTTATTTTTCAAAAAAAAGGGAGGGGGGGGATGGCTCAAAAACAAATTCAAAAAATGAAAAAAACGCGCGTTTTTCGCATTTTTTCTTGCATTTTGCTTTTTTTTGCCGTTCTCTCTTGCTCGTCAGCGGATAAAATCGCTCACACTGAACGGTTTTTTCTTCTTCCAGATTCTGTGCGCTATGAACGCGCGGGCAATGCCGAGTACGCTTTTGTAAAAGAAAACGACGTGAAATTTCACGTCGTAAAAATCGACCTTTCAAGCGAAAATGTGGAAATCCTTGCGTATCCCACAAAAACTGAAAGCGGAAAATTAGGTCGCTCAAAAAAATTTGCAAAACTCACAGGTGCAGAAATTGCGGTGAACACGTCGCCGTTTACTCGTGAGCGCACGATTATGGGAATTCATTTGATTGACGGTGAAGTCATTTCCCGCGCGATACATCGGTACGGTGCGCTCGTTTTTTTTCGCGATAAAAACGGCGGATTTTTTGCAAAAATCATAAAAAATCAAACGGAAGAAAATCTTTTGGGAGCGGATTTTGCGTTTGGCGGATTTTTTCAGATTCTTTCAAATGGTGAAAAAGTTGATTTTGCGACCGAAAGTTTTGACGCTAGAAGCGCGGTAGGCGTGAGCGCAGACGGACGAACGATTTTTTTGCTTGTGGCAGAAAAAGGTTTTGGAAGCCGCGGACTTTCGTTTCAAGAATGTGCCGAGATTTTTTTAAGCCTTGGAGCGTTTGACGCGCTTGAATTTGACGGTGGCAGTTCTTCGTCGCTTTTTGTTTCAAAGAAAAACGTAAAATACGAAGCCTCTTTTAGACGAAACGAAAGTTATATGGGGTTTTGTTTTCGTTGACGACAACGGCTTTATGGTTTATGATTTTCAACATGGGAATCATAACTAGCCAGCAGCTTACTGCCTATTACGACCAATATCGGGATTCCGAGTTGACTTTTACCAAAGACATCATAAGAATCCTCAAACTTGAGCAGAAGCACGTACAAATCAAATATACGGTAGGGGAAGATGTGGTCTTGACCCCGTGCATCCTCCATTCAACTTCGTTTCAAAAAGCAAACATAATCATTCCGACGAACGGCGATGCGTTTGCGTTTCTTGCGGCAAAAGAACCTCCCACGGTGCAACTCAAAATGGGATTCGTTGGAGAAGACGGAAAGTCCATTCAATTTTTTATAGGCGCAAAAGTCGCAGAAAAAAGCCTGTACACGAATTCAAAAGAACTCGCCGTTGTAACGCTCAAATTTACGCAGCGTCCGCCGGACGATTTGATTGAAATCATGGGGCGACTTCTTGAAGCAAATGCAAACGCAATCCGACGGCGCGAAGAGCGAATCGTCATAAACGACGACAGCAAACGGAAACTCGGACTTGCAAAAGAAGAATGCGTTGTTGCCGTTTCGGGCGTTCCGCGCCATTGCATTTTGCGCGATATTTCGTTTATGGGCGCAAAAGTTGTGCTTGTGGGACTGCATCAACTTGTGGTGAACAAAGACGCGGAATTAAAACTCCGCTTTATTGAGCCAAACGAAGAACTTGCGATAAAAGGCATGATTGTTTCTGCCGACGTAATCGAAGGCAGAAAAGACATTTGCACGGCAAGTATAAAATTCGACGAAAATCTTGTTCCATTGGAATACAAACTCCATGTGAATAGTTATCTTACGACCGTCAGAAAACAGCAACTTTCTGCAAGCGACCAAATCGCGCTTCAAAAGCAAAAACAGCAAGAAATGATGGCGCAACAGAATTAGCGAGTCTGCGATGCCAAAAACCGAAAAATCCCGGGGTGGCTCGGGATTTTTTTATCGTTTTTCAAAAAATCGATTTTTAGGAGAAAAATATGGACTCTTCGCCGCTTGACGACGTTTATTTTATTCATTTTTCCGATGATTCAAAAATCCATTTGCACGATTCCAAAGATGTTCTTCACATTGACCCTTCGATTCCGCTTCCTGTGCAAAAAAAAATCGGAGAGTCGGCGGGAACTTTTAACGAAAAGGAAATCACGGAAGAGCAAATTCTTTCTGGGATTTTGACAGTGCTCGCGTATGACCGCGAAAACGAAAACGCGCCGTATTACAGGTCGCTCATAAAAAATGCTCGTCCAAATCTCAAAAAAGAGTTGACCGAAGCGGCGATTTTGAAAACGAAAAACGGCGACTTTGAATTTGCCGAGGAGATTTTTAGTGCGCTTCGAGGATTTGACCCAGAGGACATGGCGACCATTTTGAACACGGCTTTGTTTCTTGACCAGCGGGCGGATTCTTTTAGAAACGCGGGGCTTTTTGAAGATGCCGATGCGTGCGACAGCGAGGCGTTGGAGTTTTACACGGACGCGCTCAACGCAGAGCCTCCAATTCCAGACGCTTTTTTTAACGCGGGTTTTTTCTTTTTGAAAAAACGAAAATACGCGCGCGCTCGCGATGTTTTTGAAACGTACATCGCGTTCGTCGCAGACGAAAAAGAAGAAAATCTTGGAGAAAATGGCGTTTATAAAAAAAATCGCGTTCAAAAAATCCTCGACGACATTTCAAATCAAAATATGGAAGACGAGCGATTTTCTGCCGCTTACGAGTTGATTTCTCGCGGAGAAGAAGAAAAAGGCTTGGCGGAAATCCGCGCGTTTTTGGAAAAAAATCCCGACGTTTGGAACGCTTGGTTTATGCTCGGTTGGGGGATGCGGCGACTTGGGAGGTTTGACGCGGCTCTCAAAGCGTTTGAAAAAGCCCTTGAGTGTGAAGGCGGAAAAACGAGCGACACGCTAAACGAACTTGCCATTTGCCTTATGGAAACAAACAAAATCGAAAAGGCGCGAACCGTCCTTGAAAACGCGCTCAAAGACGACGGCGAAAATACAAAAATCATATCGAATTTGGGATTCGTGGAGTTAAAGGCTGGGAATCCTTCGCGGGCGGCAGCGTATTTTCAGACCGTGCTTGAGTTTGATGCGGAAGACAAAATCGCACTTGCCGAACTCAAAAAACTTGACGTGTAAAAAAATCAACGGAGATGTTACAAAATGTATGCTGACCTGTAAGCAATATGCGGTGGTTGAGCGTGTCGAAACCACCGATTGCTTGATTCTGTGGTTTCGATACGACCTTCGGTCTACTTAGGCCACCGCTTCCAGCATACTTTCTGTAACACCACCAAATCAACTATTTAGGAGGAATAACAAATGAGTTCTAATTTTCCATTGAGCCACGACGAATTGAAAAAATTGGTCATGACGCATCCCACGCCGTTCTACATCTACGACGAGAAGGCAATCCGCGAGAACATGAGGCGGTTCTCAAAGGCGTTCTCGATTTTCCCCGAGTTCAGGGAGTATTTTGCGGTGAAGGCGTGCCCGAACCCGTACATATTGAAGATTCTTGCCGAGGAGGGCTGCGGGGCGGACTGCTCAAGCCTTCCTGAGCTCATGCTCTCGAAGATGGTGGGCTTGAGTGGCGACCTCGTGATGTTCACGTCGAACGAGACCCCGGCGGAGGAGTACCGCTACGCGGCGGCGGAGGACGACATCATAAACCTCGACGACATCACGCACATAGACTTTTTGAAGGAATCCTTGGGAAAACTTCCCGAGACCATCTGCTTCCGCTACAACCCGGGGCAGTCGAAGCACGGCTGCAACTCCATCATCGGGAACCCCGAGGAGGCGAAGTACGGCTGCACGCGCGAGCAGCTCCTTGAGGCGTACAAGACCTGCAAGGAAAACGGCGTGAGGCGGTTCGGACTCCACACGATGGTCGCCTCCAACGAGCTCAACCCCGACTTCTTCGTCGACACGGCGAGGCTCGTCTTCGACCTCGCGCTTGAGATAAAGGAGAAGTGCGGCGTTGAAATCAGCTTTGTGGACTTGGGCGGCGGCATCGGAATCCCGTACAGGCCGGGGCAGAAGGCGGTCGATTTGGAGTACGTCGCCCGCGAAATACACAAACTGTACGAGGAGAAAATCGTTCCCGCGGGGCTCGACCCCATGCGCATCTGCTTCGAGTGCGGCAGACCGATTACGGGGCCGTACGGCTGGCTCGTCACGCGGGCAATCCACGAGAAGCACATCTACCGCGAGTACATCGGCGTGGATGCGAGCATGGCCGACCTGATGCGTCCCGGAATGTACGGCGCGTACCACGAGGTGACGGTCTCGGGCAAGGAGGACGCGCCGAAGGACCGCGTGTACGACGTGGTGGGAAGCCTCTGCGAGAACTGCGACAAGTTCGCCGTGCAGCGTCCGCTCCCCAAAATCGAGCGGGGCGACCTCCTCGTCATCCACGACGCGGGGGCGCACGGGCGGGCGATGGGCTTCAACTACAACGGAAAGCTCCGCGCGGGCGAGCTTCTTTTGCGCGAGGACGGCGAGGTCGTGCAGATTCGGCGGCGCGAGACGGTTGACGACCTGTTCGCCACGCTCGACCTTGACGGGGTGAAGGAGTTCAGGTGAAAACCCACACGGAACAGCAGAAAGCGGTCGCCGACTTTGCCGCGTTTTGGGCGGACAAGGGAGACGAGAAGCAGCACTCGCAGAAGTTTTGGATTGGATTGTTGAGGAGCGTTTGCGCTTGCGTCGCGCCGGAGCGGGTCATCGACTTTGAGGAGCGCGTCAAAATCGGCGCGACAAAGTACATCGACGGCTACATTGCGGAAACAAAAACAATCATCGAGCAAAAGGGCGCGAAGATTGACCTTGACGCAAAGGAGAAGCAGAGCGACGGCGCGGAGCTTACGCCGTTTGAGCAAGCGAAGCGGTACAATGACAATCTGCCGTTGTCGCGGAAAGCGCGCTGGATTGTAGTTTCAAACTTCCGCGAAATCCGCATTCACGACATGGAGAAAGCAGAACCAGCGAAAGACTTTGAGCGCGTTTTGCTCGCGGATTTGCCGCACGAGTATTACCGCTTGCAGTTTCTCGTGGACACACACAACGAGAATATTCGGCGCGAAGAGGAATTGTCGATTCAGGCGGGAAAACTCGTGGGAAAATTGTACGACGCGATTTCGCCAGAATACATCCGTCAGTCCGAGACGACTTGTCATTCCGAGACGACTTGTCATTCCGAACTCGTTTCGGAATCTCAGCCCCTGAAACAAGTTCAGGGTGAC